>Ga0164293_10001026_pt1 | contig 23359 bp, 24 predicted proteins | sample GEODES118metaG_FD_111487 | JGI IMG/M metagenome (GOLD analysis project Ga0164293, IMG submission 111487) | Eutrophic lake water microbial communities from Lake Mendota, Wisconsin, USA - GEODES118 metaG | ecosystem: Environmental > Aquatic > Freshwater > Lake | place: USA: Lake Mendota...
CAGTGACAGCGTCTCGTCGGCCCGGGCCTGCTGCGCGGTGATGGCCAGGCTGGTGACTGTGCGCAGCGAGTCGGCGGCGGTGTTCTGGGCGGCGCGACTGCCGGCGGTGGAAATGGCCAGTGCGGTGCCGACCCAGAAGATCATCACCGCGATCGCCAGGCCACCGACCACCAGACCGATGTTCACCCGCCGCTTGGTGCGCCGCGCCAGCCAACGATGGGTGAAAAGCCCGAAACCCAGCGTTGCCGCCACCACGATGATCACCGGTGCCGGGATCGAGGCCGACGCCGTGGTTTCGGCATCCACCCGTGCCGAGGTCGCGTCGTAAAGGCGTTGGGCGTCCGGCAGGATGGTGTCCTGCATCAGCCCCGAGGCCTCCGACAGGTAGGACGAGCCGACCGGGTTTCCCATCCGGTTGTTGGTGCGGGCCGTCTCTATCAACCCCGTGTAGACGGCCAACTGGGCGTTGATCCGCCCCAGCAGTTCGACCAGCGGCGGGTCGGTCAGGCCGCTGGAAGCCTGGGTGACCGCCACGGCTGCCTCGGTGATCGCCTGCTGGTAGCGCTGCCGCACCGCCTTCGGTTCCGCGTCGGCGATGAAGGCCGTCGCCGCGGCCGCATCGGCGACCGACAGCGTCGTGTAGAGCTGGCCGGCTGCGAAGGAGAGCGGCTCGGTGTGTTCGAGCACCGTGGTCAACTGATGCTGGCGCTCGTTGATGGTGGTGGAGATGGCGAAAGCACTGAGAATCCCCAGCATGGCGAGGATGACGCCGATGGTCAGAATCCGCCCGGGGGTGGTGTTGAAAAACCACCAGCGCGGGTGAGCGGGCTCGGTCGGGGTCCGTTGCGCCAACGGCTCAGTCGACGGGTGCGCCAGCTCGACGGTCACCTCACTCGAACCTCGCTCCCCTTAAGCCTGAAACGTAGATGAGTAAAGTCTAAGAGCAGTGGCAACGGATGGCTCGCGTTCGAGCGGACCCTCCTGCGCGTGGCGCGCCTATCCTGAATCCGTGCGAGGCGATGGCGACGGCTGGGTGTTCTCGGAGACCGGCACCCGCCACTGGGGTGTCCACGGCGCGGCAGGTCTGTTGCTGCGCGCCCCCTGGCACGACGGCACCCCGGCGATACTCCTGCAGCACCGGGCGCCGTGGAGCCACCAGGGCGGTACCTGGGCGTTGCCCGGCGGCGCTCTGGACAGCCACGAGCATGCCCACGACGCCGCCGTGCGAGAGGCCTTCGAAGAGGCCGGGCTATCCCCGGATCAGATCGTCGTGCACGCCAGCCTGGTGACCGCGACGGTGCCGGGACCCAGCGGCCCGGTATGGACTTACACCACGGTGGTGGCAGACGCCGAGGATCTCCTGCCGACGGTGCCCAACGGGGAGAGCGCGGAACTGCGCTGGGTACCTGAGCGGCATGTTGTCGGTCTGCCGTTGCACCCGGCCTTCGCAATCAGCTGGCAGTTGTTGCGCACCACCGCGGCGGTCCCGCCGCACGACTGCCAGATGGAACAGCCGCACACCGTCGTGATCGAAGATCAGACGTTCGCCTGGTGCAGTCCGAGTTCGCCTCGCTCACCGCGACGCTAGCTGCACTTTCGGTCCGGGCGTCTAACCTGGGGCGGATGTTGCGAATAACCCGCGTGGCGATGGTGTGCACCCTGGTCGCTGCGGCACTGGGCTGCACGAGGTCGCCGGAGAACGCCCAACCCGCGGTCGAGGACAAAGCCGCCCTGGAGTTCGCGACGCAACTACGGGAGAAGGTCACCCTCGAGGCGATGACAGCCCACCTGGGCAAATTGCAGGACATCGCCGACGCCAACGACGGCACCCGCGCTACCGGCACCCCCGGCTATGAGGCTTCGGTCGACTACCTGGTGGAGGTGCTGCGCGGCAGAGGTTTCGACGTGGCAACGCCCGAGTTCGAGGTCCGCGTTTTCCAGCACGGGGACCCGGATCTGACGGTCGGCGGCGCCGCCGTCAAAACCGGGGTGTTGAAGTACAGCGCCGGAACTCCCGCATCCGGGGTCAGCGGGCCCCTGGTCGCGGTACCGGCTGAGGAGACACCGGGGTGCGCGCCGGCAGACTATGACGGCCTGCCGGTGAAGGGTGCCGTCGTACTGGTCGACAGGGGCGGGTGTCCGTTCTCCGAGAAGCAGGCAATTGCCGCCAAGCTGGGAGCGTTGGCCATGGTCGTCGCCGACACAACCGATGACGAGAACCTGGGAGCGACCCTGGGGGAGGACACCGCCGTCGCAATCCCGGTGGTGAGCATCACGAAGTCCGACGGGGAGCGTCTGCGTGCCAAGCCTGGCCAAGCCACTCTGAAACTCGATGCGACGACCTCGGTGATCACGACCCGAAATGTCATCGCCCAGACCAAGACCGGTTCGCCGGAGAACGTCGTGATGGTCGGCGGGCATCTGGACAGCGTCGAGGAAGGTGCCGGTATGAACGACAACGGCACCGGGGTTGCCGCCGTGCTCGAGACCGCCGTCCAACTCGGCAGTGAACCTGCGGTGGCCAACGCCGTGCGTTTCGCATTCTGGGGTGCTGAGGAGGTCGGCATCATCGGCTCCCGCAAGTACGTCTCATCGCTCGACGTCGAGGAACTCAAAGACATTGCGCTGTATCTGAACTTTGACATGATCGGTTCGCCGAACCCCGGCTATTTCGCCCACGACGGCGACCAGTCGACCGCACCGGCCCGCGACGAGGGCGCGCCCCGGATCCCCGAAGGCACCGCCGGGATCGAGCGGACTCTGGTGGCATATCTCGAGTCATCCGGTAAACCCGCCGAGGACGCCCCGTTCGACAACCGGTCGGACTACACCTGGTTCACCCTGGCCGGGATACCGGCCGGCGGACTGTTCTCCGGCGCCGAAGACGACAAGAGCCCCCAACAGGCCGAACTGTGGGGCGGTACGGCCAACGCGCCCTTCGATCCGGACTACCACAAAGACACCGACACCCTTGACCGGATCAGCCGCGAGGCACTCGATATCAATGGCGGTGGAGTGGCCTATGTGGTGGGCTTCTACGCCACTGATCTCAACGGGCGCAACGGGATTCCCGCGCGGGAGGACCGCACCCGCCACGAGATCCCCGACCAGTGATGTTTCGATCTGGGTGGCCGCTTCACGGGCGGGGTCGTCGCGCGATCGGGTAGATCACTGCGCCCGCCGCCAGCACTGCGGAGCCCGCGAGCACCGAACCCGGGGGCAGACAGACCGCGAGCAGCAGACAGCCGGCCAGCCCGACAACCGGGATCAGGCGCCGTCCCAGCGTCCAGGCTGAGGCGTTCGCGATCGCGTAGTAGACCAGCACGGCGAACGACGAGAAACCGATCGCCCAGCGGACATCGGCCAGCGCCGCCACCACGGCAACGATCACCCCTACCGTCACCTCGGCGCGGTGCGGCACCGCGAACCGGGGGTGCACCGCGGCCAGGGCCGATGGCAGATGGCCGTCGCGGGCCATCGCCAGGCCGGTGCGCGAGATGCCCAGAATGAGTGATAGCAGCGAGCCCAACGCCGCCACTGCTGCGCCGACCCGGACCACCGGCTCCAGCCAGGAGACGCCCGCTACTCGCACCGCGTCAGCCAAGGGCGCCGCCGACGACTCCAATCCGGGACCCAGAACGGCCAGCAGGATCACCGCCAACGCCGCGTACACCGCCACCGTGATTGCCAGCGCAAGCCGGATGGCGCGCGGGATGGTCTCCGCCGGATCCCGCACCTCCTCGCCCAGCGTCGCGATGCGGGCGTATCCGGCGAAGGCGAAGAACAGCAACCCGGCCGCCTGCAGCACGCCGCCGGGTGTGCCGCCGATGAGCGTCAGGCGCCCGGCGTCGGCCCGGCCGGCGAGCAGGACGGCGGCGACCACACCGGCCAGTACCGCGAGCACCACCGTGATGATCAGCCGGGTCAGCAGCGCCGACTTCTGGATGCCGCGGTAGTTGACCGCGGTCAGCCCGGCCACCGCCGCCACCGCCACGGCATGGGCGTGGGCCGGCCAGGCGTAGAGCCCGACGGTCAGCGCCATCGCCGCGCAGGAGGCCATCTTGCCGACGATGAAACTCCACCCGGCCAGATAGCCCCAGAACTCGCCCAGCCGCTCGCGGCCGTACACGTAGGTGCCGCCGGACTGCGGGTATCGCGCAGCCAGTCGGGCCGACGAGGTGGCATTGCAGTAGGCCACGACGGCAGCGATGACCAGCCCGATCAGCAAGCCGGATCCGGCGGCGGCGGCTGCAGGACCGAACACCACGAACACACCAGCGCCGATCATCGAGGCGAGCCCGATCACCACCGCGTCACCCAGGCCGAGGCGGCGCTGCAGCGGCGCCTGTTCCGGGATCAAGCCCGTCGTTTGTTGCGGACCACGCCGATGATCAGGTAGCCCAGGTAGCCGACCACGCCGGCCAGCGCCACGCCGATTGCGGGGATCTTTACCGACATGACGCCGACCCTAGGCGATTCGGTAGTCGCTCAACGGGAATTCTGCGGCCTGCTTGATTGCGGACTTGGTCGTGGTCGGCCGCAGCAGGGTCGCCTCGCCCTGGGGGTTGAAGTAGTACGACCGGGAGCTGGCGCAGTTTCCGGCGACGAACACCGAGTCCCCGATCCGTTCGGTCATTGTGTCCAGGAACCGGGAGTTGGCCTCCTCGGTCACCTCGAAGGTCGTCGCACCGCGCCGCTTGACCTCACCGAAGAGCCGGTCCATCAGCGTCATCTGGTACTCCATGGTGTTGAAGAAGTTCAACCCCAGGAATGCGTACGGGCTGGCCAGGCTGAGGAAGTTCGGGAAGTACGGAATCGAAACCCCTTGGTACGCCTGGAATCTCGTCTCCCGCCACCACTTCCCCAAATTGCGGCCTTCTCGCCCGACTATCTCGATGGCGGGGAAGTTGGCTTCCCACAGGTCGAATCCGGTGGCCAGCACCAGGGTGTCGATCGGGGTCCTGGTGCCGTCTTTGGCAACGACGGCACCAGCTTCGATGCTTTCGATGCCGGCGGCCTGCAAATGCACATTGGGTTTGGTGAAGGTGCGATACCACCGGTTGGAGAAGGTCGGCCGCTTGCAGCCAAGGTCATAGTCCGGGGTGAGCTTGCGACGTAACTCTGGGTCGCGAATCTGGGCGAACCGCAACATCTTCGCCAAGTCGGTGGCTCCGACGTTGAGTCGCCGGAACGCTGTCTGGCGGTGGTGCAGTCCGACGAAAATGAACGATTCGTACACCGAGTCGGTGATGGCCCGCACCGCCCGCTGGGCGATGGGGAATCGGGCGAAGAGTCGTCTGGCCCGTTCGGGGAAGCGGATGTCGACTTTGGGTACCACCCAGATCGCGGTGCGCTGAAACACCGTCAGGTCGGCGGCTTTCTTCGCCAGTTCGGGGATCAATTGCACCCCGGTGGCGCCGGTGCCGATGACACCGATTCGTTTACCGGAGGCGTCGAAGGCGTCATCCCAGTCGGCGGTGTGGATCACCCGTCCTTCGAAGCTGTGGATGCCCGGGATTTCCGGGGTGTGCGGCTGGGACAGGAATCCGGTGGCCGTGATGAGGTAGCGCGCACTGAGGGTGGAGCCGTCAGCCAGGGCCACCCGCCACAGGGAGTCCTCGTCGTCCCAGCGCGCGCCGTCGACGCAGACGTTGAACCGGATGTGACGGCGCACGTCGTACTTGTCGGCGACGTCGTCGGCGTACTGCTTGATCTCTCCTCCGGTGGAGAACAGCCGCGACCAGTTCGGATTGGGTTCGAAGAAATAGGAGTAGGTCGTCGTCGGGACGTCGACGGTCAGGCCGGGGTAGTGGTTGACGTACCAGGTGCCGCCCAGGTCGTCCTCGCGGTCCAGGAGCACGAAGTTCTCGAAGCCCAGGCGCTTGAGCTGGATGGCCGCGCCGATGCCCGCGAAACCGGCCCCGACGATGATGACGTCGTAGTGCTGCTCGGTCATGGACCGAAACGGTACCGGACTTAGCTCCACGAACCGATCTGCAGCGCGGCTTGGGTGGCCAGCGCCGGGACATCGAGGACTTTGGCCCCTCGGGGCGCCGCTAAATCGTGCCGGGCACCGGTGATCTCGACCAGTGCCGTCGGGGCCGGGATGAGGGCGATGGCTGCCCGCAACTCCGTCAGCGACCCGAACGGGTCGGAGCTGCCGTGGGTGAAGACGGTGGGCACGGTGATCGACGGAAAGTGTTCGGTGCGCAGCCGATCCGGTTTGCCGGGCGGATGCAGAGGATAGGAGAACAGCGTCAGCGCGGCCAGCGCTGCGGGATTGCGGGCGACCGCCATCGACGTCAGCCGGCCTCCGTAGGAATGCCCGCCGGCGATCACCGGGCCGGTGCTCAAAGAGCCCGCCGCAGCGATGGCCTCGGCAACCCCCGCCAGATCGGCGGTGGACGAACCCGACGGCGGCCCCTTCGGCCGGCGCCGCCGGTAGGGAAGGTTGTAGCGCACGGCCAGCCAGCCGCACCGCGCCCACTCGTCGCAGACAGCGGTCAGCAGCGGCGAGTCCCGGCTGCCGCCGGCCCCGTGGGTGAGCATCACGACCCCGTGCGGGAGACCGTCTGGCTGGTGCGCCACGCCGTCGATGTCGGTCAGGCTCACGTCGCCTGCAGCCGGAACAGCGCCGACACCGGCCCGTGCCCGCCGCCCAGCGGGTAGGCCGCCCGCAGACATTCGGTGACCCAGGACTTCGCGAACGCGACCGCCTCGGGCATCGGATAACCGTGCGCCAGTGCGCAGGCGATCGCCGCTGCCAGAGTGTCCCCGGCGCCGTGGTCGTGCACGGTGTCCACTCGCGGCGCGTCAAACCGGTGGAAGTCGCTGCCGTTGTACAGCAGATCCGGGCTGTCGGGTGCCGAGCGCAGGTGCCCGCCCTTGACCAGCGCCCACTGCGGCCCCAGGTCGTGCAGCGCCTTGGCGGCGTCGTGTTGGCTCTGGCTATCGACCACGTCGATGCCGACCAGGAGGCGCACTTCGTCGAGGTTGGGGGTGATGAGGCTGGCCAGTGGGAACAGCCGGGTGCGCAGGGTTTCCAAGGCGGATGGGTGCAGCAGGGGCTCGCCGTGCATCGAGGCGCACACCGGGTCGACGACGAACGGGGTCGACCCGGCCAGCCCGAGATCAGCCCAGGACTGCGCGACGGTCTCGATGATCTCCGACGAGGCCAGCATCCCGGTCTTGGCGGCCGCAACGCCGATGTCGGTCACCACCGCCTCGATCTGCCCGGCGACGATAGTGCTGGGGACCTCATGAAACGCCTTGACGCCCAGCGAGTTCTGCACTGTCACCGCGGTGACCGCCACAACCGGATGAACACCCAGCAGGGTGAACGTCCGTAGGTCGGCCTGCAGTCCGGCGGCGCCGCCGGAGTCCGACCCGGCGATCGTCATCACCCGAATCGGAGTCTGCCGCGGCGGCGTCAGAGGCAGAAAATTCATTGCGGCGCGCTCCCGTGTGCTTCCAGCACTTCACCGTAGCAGTGCGGCGAACGCCCGAAGGGCGGGTAATTTCGGACCTGTGGCTACCGAACTGACCAACCGCCAGATCGTGCTACGCCGCCGACCGGTGGGACTGGTGGGCGCAGACGACACCGAACTCGTGACCGTCGCGGCGCCAAGCCCCGAAGACGGGGAAGCACTGCTTCGGACCACGTATGTCGGACTCGATGCTGCGGTACGGACCTGGCTCAACGACCAGCCCGGATACCTGCCGCCGGTCGCACTGGGCGAGGTGATCCGCGCCGCTGGAATCGGCGAGGTCGTCGAATCCCGCTGCCCGGCATACCAAGTGGGGGACATCGTGACCACGTTGACCGGGTTTCAGGAGTACGCGATCATCCGCGACGATCTGTTCAGCACACTGATCCCCGGGGAGAGTGATCAGCGCGCCATCATGAGTGTGTACGGATCCAGCGGGGCTACCGCCTACTTCGGGATGATGGAGGTCGGCCAACCCACGCCCGGCGACACCGTCGTCGTCTCGGCCGCGGCCGGTGCGACCGGGTCGATCGCCGGGCAGATCGCCAAGATCGCCGGGGCGCGGGTCGTCGGCATTGCCGGCGGAGCGCGCAAGTGCCGGGCAGTCGTGGAGGATTTCGGCTTCGACGCGTGTATCGACTACAAACACGACGATGTGCCGGCCATGCTCAAGCAGCACTGCCCCAGGGGTGTGAACGTCTACTTCGACAACGTGGGCGGCGAGATCCTCAATGCGGTGCTGGGTCGACTGGCGCCCAACGCCCGGGTGGTGCTCTGCGGAGTCATCTCCAGCTACCTCACCGGTGAGCACCCGGGGCCGTCGAACTACGTCAATCTGCTCGCCAAAACCGCGTCCATGCGGGGCTTCAACGCGTTGCAGATGTGGGACCGCTTCGATGAGGCCTTCGCCGATCTGCGGCTGTGGGGTGCGCAAGGTCGACTCGTCCACCGCGAGACGGTCTTCGACGGACTTCAGTCCTGTGTGGACGCGCTCAACGGTCTGTTCACCGGTGCGAACATCGGCAAGATGCTGGTCAAGATCAGTGAGCCGTCCAGCGGGCCTTCCGATAAGCCAAAGCGAGGCTGACCGGATGCGTATCGGGATCGTCGGTGCAGGCATCGCCGGGCTTGCCTGCGCGCAGGGACTCGTACGGCAGGGCCACGATGTGGTGCTGTTCGACAAGGGTCGCGGGCCGGGTGGCCGGATGTCGACGCGCCGGATGGAGACACCCCGTGGGCTCGCGCACTTCGACCATGGCGCGCAGTACTTCACTGTGCGGGACAACGACTTCCGATCACAGGCCGACGCCTGGATTGCCGCGGGTGTCGTGGCGCCATGGCCCGCCGCGGGCGGCGATGCGTACGTCGGCGTGCCGGCGATGAACACCCCGGTCCGAGATCTTGCCGCCCGGCACCTGGTGCACTGGGCGACGCGTGTCACGGGGGTGCGAAGCAGCGGCGACGGGTGGTGTCTGACTGTCGCGGATGGCGAGCACCACGATGTGGACCTGGCTGTCATCGCGATTCCCGCCGAGCAGGCCGCTGTGCTGCTCGCCGACGCCGCCCCCGACGTGGCGGCCCGCGCCCGGGAGGTGGTGAGCCAGCCCTGCTGGACGGTCATGGTGGCGTTCGGCGAACCTGTTGGATTCGGTGATGACTGCTGGCGGACTGGCGACGAGGTCAATGACGCCATCGGCTGGGCCGCGCGCAACAGCGCCAAACCGGCGCGCAGCGGGCCGGAAAGCTGGGTGGTTCAGGCGACGCCCGAGTGGTCACGACGCCACATCGACGCTGATCCGGGTGAGGTGGTCGAGAGTCTGATCATCGAATTCGCCGGCGCGTTGGACGTCACCCCGCCGGCCCGCATCGGGTCGGCCGCGCATCTGTGGCGCTTCGCCCGTGTCCCGGCTGGGGGTGCGGGCCCGTTCTTCGACGGTGATCGTCGCCTCGGCCTGTGCGGTGATTGGCTGATCGGGCCGCGGGTCGAATCGGCCTGGCTCTGCGGTACGCGGCTGGCCGACCGGGTGGCTAGCGCAGGTCGATGAACACCGGGGCGTGGTCGCTGGGCGCGCCGATCCGGTCCTTGCCGCTCTTGCGTTCGTCGCGGGCGATCTCGGCGTGCACCACTCGGCTGGCCAGCGCCGGTGAGGCCAGGATGAAGTCGATGCGCATGCCCTGGCGTTTGGCGAACCGCAACTGGGTGTAGTCCCAGTAGGTGTAGGCACCCGGGCCCGGAATGAAGGGCCGGACCACATCGGTGAAGGTCTGCTCGATAGCGGCGAAGGCGGCCCGTTCCGGTCCGGTGACGTGGGTGCTGTCGCGAAAGACATCGACGTCCCAGACATCCTCGTCGCGGGGGGCGATGTTCCAGTCACCGACCAGCGCGATCTGCGCCTTGGTGTCGCAGGACAGCCACGAGTGCGCGGTATCGGTCAGTGCGGCAAGCCAATCGAGCTTGTAGCGGTAGTGCGGATCATCCACGGTGCGGCCGTTGGGCACATACAGGCTCCACACCCGGACCCCGGCGCAGGTGGCGCCGAGGGCGCGCGCCTCGACGGCCGGCCCACTCTTGCCGCCACCCCACATCGGCTGGCCCGGGAAACCCACTTGCACATCGTCGAACCCGACGCGGGAGGCGATCGCCACGCCGTTCCACTGATCGTGGCCGCAGTGCACCACCTCGTATCCGGCGCCCAGGAACGTCATTGCCGGAAACTGGTCGTCGGTGCACTTGGTCTCCTGCATCGCCAGCACATCGACGTCTTCGCGCTGCATCCAATCGACTACCCGGTCAACCCGGGTCCGGATGGAATTGACGTTCCAGGTGGCGACCCGCAGGGTGTCCATAACCGAATGCCTAGTATCCGAAATGCCTGGTGTCCGAAATGCCTAGTGTCCGAATGGATCTGGTACGTCGCCGGGCATCCAGGACAGGCCGGGAACGCCCCACCCGTTGGACTTGACTGCGCGCTTGGCGGCCCGGGCGTGCCTGCCGAGCAGGGTGTCGACGTAAAGGAAGCCGTCAAGGTGGCCGGTCTCGTGTTGCAGCATGCGGGAGAACAGTCCGATGCCCTCCAGGGTGACCGGGTGGCCTTCCGCGTCGAGGCCGGTGACCCGGGCCCACTCTGCGCGCCCACACGGGAACGACTCCCCGGGCACCGACAGGCAGCCCTCGTCGTCGGTCTCCGGGTCGGGCATCGTTTCGGGGATTTCCGAAGTCTCCAGGACCGGGTTGATCACCACGCCTCGGCGGTGGCTGGTCTTACCGCGGTCGTCGGCGCAGTCATAGACGAACAATCGCAAGCCGACGCCGATCTGATTGGCGGCCAGGCCCACGCCGTGGGCGGCGTCCATCGTCTCGTACAGGTCGGCGATGAGGGCGGCCAGTTCCGGCGGCAGTGTGCCGTCCGGGCCGACGGGCACCGGCGTCGTCGGGGTGTGCAGAACGGGATCGCCCAGGATCACGATGGGTCGGACAGCCATGGTCGTGCAGCTTAAAAGGTGGTCCGACGCGCGGGGTCCGGTGCCGTACCAATTGCTGTCGGCGTGATTCAATTGCCCGAGCAAAACCACAGGAATGTCATTTCGGTGAAAGGGTCCACGAATCGCATGGACGGCGCGACGGCACGGGCCCAGCGGGCGGTTGACGACGCCGATCTACCTGATGGGCTGAGCCGGCGGGAATACGACATCCTCGCCTTCGAGCGCCAGTGGTGGAAGTACGCCGGCGCGAAGGAAGAGGCCGTCAAGGAGCTCTTCTCGATGTCGGCCACCCGCTACTACCAGGTGCTCAACACCCTGGTCGACCGCCCCGAGGCGCTGGCCGCGGACCCGATGCTCGTCAAGCGACTGCGGCGGCTGCGGGCCAGCCGGCAGAAAGCCCGGGCCGCACGCCGGCTGGGCTTCGAGGTCCCCTGATCGTGCCGGCGGGCCGGGCATCATCCGGCGCCGGAACCAACACCGATACAGTGAGCGCGATGAACGAGCGCGTTCCCGACTCTGCCGGGCTTCCCCTGCGCGCCATGGTGATGGTGCTTCTGTTCCTCGGTGTGATCTTCATGCTGGTCGGATTCCAGGCGATGACTTCAGGCAACAACGCCTCGGAGGACACCCCGGCGATGTCGACCACGACCACGACCAAGCCGCCCGCGCCGCAGTCCGATGTCCGGGTCTACAGCGTGGTCGGTGATGAGGCGGCCGCCATCCGGACCTCTGACCGTTTGCGCGAGGCCGGCTGGAACGTCACCGATTCGACGACGCTGACCGCCGCTGACGTGGCCGCCACAACGGTCTACTTCGGTACCACCGACGGCGAGCAGGCCGCGGCCGAGGCCATCGGCAAGATCCTCGAGGCGCCGGTGGCTGCTCGCATCCCCGACATCGCCGAACAGCCACCGGGCGTGATCGTGCTGGTGACGGGTTAGGCTCTGCGACATGGTCAATTCAGCCAGCCCGCGTACCTTCGCTCCAGCAGTTGTCATCGCTTCCGTCGCGCTGCTGAGTGCATGCGCCCCTAACGCACCGGTCTCCACCCAACCCGGCACCAATCCGCCGATCTGGACGGGTTCGCAGGCGCCGGAGTCGGCCGGTGATGCTCACGGCGGGACTGCGCACGGCGGCACTGCCGGCGCGATGGGGCCCAGTGCCCCCGGGCCCACCGCCCCAGCCGACACCCTGACCGCGCAGATCAACGGTCCCGACGGCAGCCAGATTGCGGCGGCCACCATCGAGTTCACCGATGATGACGCATTCGCCACCGTGACCGTGCAGACCGTCGCGCCGGGCAAGCTCACCCCCGGATACCACGGCATGCACATCCACGATGTCGGCAAGTGCGAGATCAACTCGGTGGCACCCAACGGCGGAGCGCCGGGCGATTTCCTCTCCGCCGGTGGGCATTTCAACGGCGGCGGTGAGGGCGGTCACCCCAACCACGCCGGCGATCTGGCTTCGCTGCAAGTCCGCGGGGACGGCACCGCACTGCTGGTCACCACGACCAATGCCTTCGACAAAGCGGACCTGATCGACGGAGATGGAACGGCGATCATCATCCACGCCGGCGCCGACAACTTCTCCAACATCCCCGCCGATCGCTACCAGCAGTCCGACGGCGCCCCGCCACCTGATGACACCACGCTGGCCACCGGGGACGGCGGCAAGCGGGTCGGCTGCGGCGTCATCGGCGCCGGGTGAACCTAGCTGATGCGCGATCCGCTTCGCCTTCTCGCTGCGGCCGCTAGGTGAACGTCGGCCGGATCGACTTCGCCGGGTCCGCCCGGCCGACGTTGGGCGTCGAGTGGGAATTCGCACTTGTCGATGCCGATACCCGCGACCTGAGTAACGAGGCCGCGGCCGTGATCGCCGACATCGGTGACAACCCCCGCGTGCATAAGGAGTTGCTGCGCAACACCATTGAGGTGGTCACCGGGGTCTGTGACGATGTGGCCGAGGCGATGGACGACCTGCATGCGACGCTGACCTCCACCAATGCGGTGGTGCGCGAGCGAGGCATGGAACTGTTCTGCGCCGGCACCCACCCGTTCGCGCAGTGGTCGGCCCAGAAACTCACCGATGCCCCGCGCTACGCGGAGTTGATCAAACGCACTCAGTGGTGGGGGCGGCAGATGCTGATCTGGGGCGTGCATGTGCACGTGGGAGTCTCCTCGGCGCACAAGGTGATGCCGATCATCTCGTCGCTGCTCAATCAGTACCCGCACCTGCTGGCGCTGTCGGCGTCCTCGCCGTTCTGGGGTGGTGAGGACACCGGATACGCCAGTAACAGGGCGATGATGTTCCAGCAACTGCCTACCGCCGGCCTGCCGTTCCAGTTCGAGACGTGGCATCAGTTCGAGCGGTTCGTGCACGACCAGAAAACCACCGGAATCATCGATCAGATCAACGAGGTCCGTTGGGACATAAGGCCTTCACCCCACCTGGGCACAGTCGAAGTCCGCGTTTTCGACGGCGTCTCCAACCTGCGTGAGTTGTCGGCACTGGTGGCGTTGACGCACTGCTTGATCGTCGACCTGGACCGGCGACTGGAGGCCGGTGAGCAGTTGCCGGTGATGCCGCCCTGGCATGTGCAGGAGAACAAGTGGCGGGCCGCCCGCTACGGTCTGGACGCGATCATCATTCTCGACGCCGACAGCAACGAACGTCTGGTGACCGAGGACCTCGACGACCTGCTGACGAGACTGGCCCCGGTGGCCGAATCGCTGCACTGTGCCGACGAATTGGCGGCCGTGGCCGAGATTCCCCGCAACGGTGCGTCCTATCAGCGTCAGCGCCGGGTGGCCGAGGAGCACGACGGCGACCTGTGCGCCGTGGTCGATGCTCTGGTCGGCGAACTCGATGTCCGGGAGCGCCCGTGACTCGCCATCGCGGTGCGGTTCTTCTTGCGGCCACCGCCGTCGCCGTCGTCCTGGTCGGCGGGTGCAGTCGGGCAGTCGAAGGAACGCCGGTGGCCACCCCGGGGCAGGCCGGGATCAGCGCCAGCGGTGCCTTGCTGGACACCACCTGTGAGGAGTTCATCGCTGCGGACGAACGTGGCCGCCTCGAGGTGATCGTCGCCATCGGCGATGAGGGCAACCGACTGGTCGCCCTGAGCCCGGATGCCTGGGTGGACTTGGCGGCCGCGCTGTGCAATTTCGTCGACCCCGGTTCCAGGGTGGCCGACGTCCTGCGGGGAGCTGCACGGTAACCGTGATGAGCACACCCGCACACCCGATGTTCCCACTGCAGTCCGCGCTGCTGCCCGGCGACATCCTTCCGCTGCGGGTCTTCGAACCGCGCTATTCCCGCCTGGTGCAGGACTGCCTGGCCGCCGACGATCCGGCCTTCGGTGTGGTGCTGATCAGCCGCGGTTGGGAAGTCGGCGGCGGGGACACCCGCAGCGATGTGGGGGCGATGGCGCGGATCGAGCAGCACGTCGACCTCGAGGGCGGGCAGCACGAACTGATCGCGGTGATCGGCGAACGGATCCGGGTGTTGCGCTGGCTGGCCGATGACCCGTATCCGCGCGCCGTCGTGGAGGCCTGGCCGGACGAGCCCGGGCCGGCGGTCGGGCCTGAGGAGATCAGCGTGGTGGTCGACCGCATCCTGGCGCTCTATCAACGGGTAGCGCAGGTGCGCGGTATGGAACTGCGGCCCGACGCGCTGGCGGTGGAACCCGACGTCGCCGAGGACGCCTCCCGGCACCTCTACGCACTTGCCGCCCGCGTCCCGATCGGGCAGGCCGATCGTTACGCCATGCTGGCTGCCCCAACCCTGGCGGAGCGGATCACCGTGCTGCTCGACGCGGTCGACACCGTCGCGGCGATGGTCGAGTTTCAGCTTTCCGACCCGGACGAATAGGGCTCACGGGGGCCGGTTCAGCGATCGGCGGCGAACTTGCGTAGCGACTCGATCTGAGCGGGGTCCAACGACGGTCGCACGGTTTGGCGGGCGATGGCCACATCCTCGGCGGTGACGTCGGCGGCGTCGATCGAGCGGCGCATCGCCGTCAGCGCCGATTCGCGAAGCAATGCCACGCAGTCCGCGGCGCTGTAGCCGTCGAGATCGATGGCCACCGCCTTGAGGTCGACGTCCTTGCTCAGCGGCACCGATTTGGCCGCGGTCTTGAGAATCTCGTAGCGGGCGTCGGCGTCGGGGGCTTCGACGAAGACCAGTCGCTCCAGCCGGCGGGGCCGCAACAGAGCCGGGTCGATCAGCTCCGGCCGGTTGGTGGCGCCGAGTACCACGACGTCGCGCAGCGGCTCGATACCGTCGAGTTCAGTCAGCAGCGCGGCCACAACGCGGTCGGTGACGCCGGAATCGAAGCTCTGGCCGCGCCGGGGGGCGAGCGCGTCGATCTCATCCAGGAAGATCAGCGATGGCGCCGAATCCCTTGCACGGCGGAACAGTTCACGCACTGCCTTCTCCGAGGAGCCCACCCATTTGTCCATCAACTCGGCGCCCTTGACGGCGTGCACGCTGAGCTTCCCCGAACTCGCCAGCGCGCGAACCACGAAGGTCTTGCCCACCCCGGGCGGGCCGTAGAGCAGCACGCCGCGCGGTGGGTCCACACCGAGGCGGGCAAAGGTATCGGGGTGTTGCAGCGGCCACAGCACGGCCTCGGTGAGGGCCTGCTTGGTGGAGATCATGTCGCCGACGTCCTCGAGGGTGATCGAACCGACCGAGAGTTCCTCGGTGTTGGATCGGGACAGTGGACGGATCACGCTCAGCGCCCCGACCAGGTCCTCCTGGGTCAGCGTCGGCGGCTTGTTGTCCTCACTGGCCCGTGCGGCGGCCCGCAGTGCGGCCTCCCGAACCAGTGCGGCAAGGTCGGCCCGAACGAATCCCGGTGTGCGGTCTGCGATCTCGTTGAGTTGGAGGTCGGCCGCGGGAACGTCGCGGAGCAGCACTTCCAAGAGGGCCTTGCGGGTGGCGCCGTCGGGCAGGCTCAGCCCGAGTTCCCGGTCGCACAGATCGGGTGCCCGCAGCCGCCGGTCCACTGAGTCGGGGGCCTGGGAGGTGGCCACCAGAGCCACCTTGGGGGCCGCCACCGCCTTCTTCAACTCGCCCAGGATCATGGTGGCCACCGGCTCGGGCGGCTCGGGAAGCAGCGCGTCGATGTCGGTGACCAGCAGCACCCCGCCTCCGTTGATGACGTCGGCCACCGCCCGCGCGACGGCCTGGTGGCGTTCGGGTGCCGCCAGCGCGCCGGTGTCCGGGCCGTCGAGCCGGACCAGGCGCCGCCCGGCGCACACCGCCCGCACCAATCGGGCCTTGCCGACTCCGGCCGGACCGGTGATGACCACACCGAGGTGTGGTTTGGCGCCCAGCTTCTCCAGAAGCTCGGGCTCGTCGAGGGCCAGTTTGAGCCACTCGCCGAGCCGGCCGGCCTGGACGTGCTGGCCCTTGAGATCGTCGATGCTGATCGGGGGTTCTTCGGGCCACTGGGTGGGCTGGCTGACGGCGGCTGTGGAGCCGGTGGCCGGGGTGCTGGCGCCACCCCACGACACCGACGAATTCGGTTGCACCGAAACAGGTCCGGCCGGATCGGTTCCGGTGACGGTGAGCAACTCCGAGGTCCAGGTGATGCCGACAGATGTTGCCAGCGCAGCGCTGGCCGCCGAGGTGGTGCCGGGCCCGAGATCCCGCGGGAGCAGCGACACGGTGTCCCCAACCGTCAGCACCTTGCCCAACAGCGCCTGCCGCAGGGTGGTTGACGATACCGACCGGGTAGCCAGTGCGGAACCGCTCAACGTCACCGATCGCGCTCCGTAGACGGTGACCGCCGACACCAACACGGTGGCATCCTCGCGCAGTCCGGCGTTGGACAGCGTCACGTCATCGAGCAGTGCGGTCCCCGTCGGCGTCCCGGGCGCGGCTATCCCCACCACGGCGGCGGTGGACCGGGATCCCACCAGCGACACCGCGTCCCACTCCCGCAGCCCGAGTGCGGCGATGGCCTCCGGGTGCAGTCGCACCACGCCCCGGCGGGAGTCCAGCGCCGAGGTGTTGAGCCGCGCCGTCAGGGTCAGGCTGGTGGACGGACCACGCGACTCGGACAGAACTTCGGACAAGATCAGCCTCCTGGCTTACGTAGACCCAGCCGGGTGGACCGGCGGTGCGGGTGCTGGGCGCGACTGGCTGCGCGGCGCGCGGCGCGGCGTTGCCGGGAGGTGTCCTCCCAGCTTTCGGGGTGGGCTGCGGCCCAGCGTTGGCTGCGCATCGCGAACGGCATGTGCAGGACGTAGGCCGCGATGATCAGCATGATCAGCAGGTATGGGAAGACAAACGCGCCCGCCGCGATGATCGCCACCCCTGCCAGCAGTGGGGCCACCATGTTCGGTGAAACCGTGAAGGTGTGGATCTTTCGCATCGGGATCCGGCTGACCACCAGCAGCGACACGGCGACCATCCAGATGATCACCACCGTCTCCGCGGCCGCGGTCGACCACCACGGTCCGGGCCACTGCATCTTGGCTGCCAGTGGCCCGATGGCCCCAATTGCCCCGGCCGGCGCCGGCATCCCGACGAAGTAGTCCTTGGTGTACAGCGGCTGGTCGGAGTCCAGCAGCGCATTGAACCGGGCCAATCGCAGCACGATGCACACCGCGTAGAGCAGCACGACGATCCAGCCGACCCGGTTGTGGGACAGCAAAGTTGCATAGACGATGAATGCCGGGGCCACACCGAAATTCACCGCATCGGCCAGCGAGTCGATCTCCTCGCCCATCCGTGAGGTGGCGTTGAGCACCCGGGCCAGGCGGCCGTCGAGCGCATCGAGGATCGCCGCCGACGCCAGCAGTGCCATCGCTTCGGTCGGGCGTCCGTCCAAAGCGAACTTGACCGAGGTCATGCCCAGGCAAATCGCCAGAACTGTTGCCGCGCTTGGCAGTAGTCGTCGGTTGATCGGGTTGACCCGGGGCTGCGGTTTGATCACGGCAGCCGGGCCAGCACGGTCTCGCCCGCCAGCGAGTGCTGGCCTAGTTCGATGAGCACCTCAGAACCGGCCGGCAGATAGGTGTCCAGCCGCGAGCCGAACCGGATGAGTCCGTAGGTGTCACCGAGCTTCACCGACTCGCCCGGGTGGACATCGCAGATGATGCGGCGGGCGATCAGCCCGGCGATCTGTACGACCACCACTTCGTGTCCTTCCGGCGTGCGGATCACCACGCTGTTGCGCTCATTGTCCGCGCTGGCTTCCGCCAAATCGGCGGAATGGAAGCTACCGGGCCGGTGCTCGACGGCAAGCACTTCGCCGCCGACCGGGGCGCGTTGGACGTGGGCGTCCAACAGGGACAGGAAGATACTGATCCGAGGGACCACCTCCGACCCGCGGCCGAGTTCCGGCGGAGCGGCGGCCTCCTCGATCAGACACACCAGGCCGTCCGCCGGGGCGACGACCAGGCCGGGCCGGGTAGGCGGGGTGCGGTTCGGATGGCGGAAGAAGCCGGCGTTGGCCCCCGCCGCTGCCAGGCCCGCACGCCGCACCCAGCGGTGGTTGCGCCCCAGTGCGGCCACCGCCATCCCGGCCGCGATGAACGGGATCCCGGCGCTGTGCACCGGCGGCACCGTCGACCGGACCAGCGCGGCCAGCCGCTGGGGGCCGGACTGCAGGTTGTCATCGGGGCGTCTGGCCATCGGGCTGAGTCTAGTCGCGCAGTCCCTGGGAGAGGTCCCAGATGGTGACCTGGTGCCCGGCGGCGATCGCGGTGACGTCGGCCCCGATGTCGAGTAGGCAGTTGGCGGTCGCCAACCAGCGCAGGTGGTGCGACGCCGGTGGTCCGTAACTGGTGACCGTGCCGGTGCGGGGGTCGTACACGCCGCGACGAAACTGGCGCTTGCCGGCCGGCGATGAGATCGCCTCGGCCAGCACGGCCGTTCGACGGGTCCGATCGGCAGCGGGCAGGCCCATGGCGGTGCGCAGGGCGGGACGCAGGAACACCTCGAAGGACACCAGCGCGCTGACCGGGTTGCCGGGAAGGGTGGCGATGGGGCGGCCGTCGGCGAGCGTCCCGGCGCCCTGCGGCATCCCGGGCTGCATGGCGACCTTGACGAACTCCACCCCTCCGGCCGGGCCGAAGGCATCCTTGACCACCTCGTAGGCCCCTGCGCTCACTCCGCCGGATGTGATGACCACGTCGCACCGCCCGGCGTAGTCGTCGAGCACCGCGCGGAACTGGACGGCGTCGTCGCCGCACATCGCCACTGCGGCGACTTCCGCACCGGCCTCGTGCACCGCCGCGGCCAGCATGACGCCGTTGGACTCGTAGATCTGCCCGGGCTGCAAAGCGGTCCCCGCGCCGATGAGTTCGGATCCGGTGGACACCACCAGAACTCGCTGGCGGGGTGTCACCGTCAACTCCGCCAATCCCAGCGCGGCCGTCAATCCCAGTGCCGCCGGAGTGACCACCTGACCGGCGCGCAGCACCGTGGTCCCCGCCGCGACGTCTTCGCCGGCCCGCCGGATGTGCTGTCCCGGCCTGGGTGTGCGGGCCACCGCGACCACCTCGACGCCGGCGTCGGTCACCTCCACCGGCACCACTGCCGTCGCGCCGTCCGGCAGCGGGGCCCCGGTCATAATCCGGTGCGCGGTGCCCGGTGCAAGCGTCAGCCTGTCGGTACGTCCGGCCGGAATGTCCTCGGCCACAGGCAGTTTCACGGGCGATTCGGGGGTAGCCTCGGCGACGTCGGCGGCCCGCACCGCGTAGCCGTCCATCGCGGAGTTGTCGAACATCGGCAGCGACAGCGGCGCCACCACGTCGGCGGCCAAAGTCAGGCCCAGGGTGTCGGGCAGCGCCAGCGCGACCGGCGTACGGGCGCGGATCAACCCGGCGATGACACGCTGATGCTCTTCGACGCTGCGCATACCTACCGGGTCACACCGGGTACGTGACGCCGGTGAGTTCCTCGGAGACACTCCACAGCCGTTCCTGGACGGCAACATCCTTGGACTGCGCACTGGAGTCCACCAGCTTGGGGTAGCCGCGCAATTCCCGGAAGCCGTCGGGGCCGTAGTACGTCCCGCCGCGCGCCGCCGGGTCGGTTGCCGCACGCAGGGTCGGCAGGGCGCCCATCTCGGCACTGTTCAGCAGTCTGCCGGACAGCCAGTTGACCCCCGGCAAGTTGGCCCCGGGCAGGTGCCGGGTCAACTCCGTGGCAGCCACACCCGGGTGGGCGGCCACCGCCATCGTCATGGTCCCGGTGGCTTTCGCCGACGCCGCCAGGCGGCGCTGAAGGTCGTAGGCGAACATCAGGTTGGCCAGCTTGGACTGGCCATAGGCGGCCACCCGGTCGTACTTGCGGCGCTCCCACTGCAAGTCCGCGAAGTCGATCTTGGCCCGGAGGTTGTGAGCGATGCTGGCCACCACCACGACCCGCGATCCCTCCACCTCCAGCAGATTCGGCAGCAGTATTCCGGTCAGCGCGAAATGACCCAGATGGTTGGTGCCGAATTGAAGTTCGAACCCGTCGGCGGTGGTCGACTTCGGTGGGTACATCACCCCGGCATTGTTGATCAGCAGATCGATACGCGGATAGGCCGCGGCCATCTCGGCAGCCGACTGCTTGACCGCCGTCAGGGAGCCGAGATCGAGTTTGTGCACCGTGACGTCGGCGCCCGGGGTCAGGCGGCGAATGCGCGCGGCCGCCGACTCGCCCTTCGCGGTGTCCCGCACAGCCATCACTACCTTCGCGCCGCGGGCGGCCAGCACCCGGGCCGTGTCATAACCCAACCCGGTGTTCGAGCCGGTCACGATCGCCAGGCGACCGCTCTGATCGGGAACGTCTTTCTCAGTCCATGCCATGCCTAGAACATTACGGTGCGACCCCCGCGGCGGTGGAGGAGCAAGACCGGTGCGCTTACTGTCTGCTGCATGGCGGTCGGCGGAGTGCTGTTCGATATCGACGGCGTACTGGTCACCTCCTGGCAGCAGATTCCGGGCGCCGCGGAGACCCTTGCGGTGCTGGCTGAGCACCGAATCGCCTGCTCGTACCTGACGAACACCACTACCCGCACCCGCGCCCAGATCGCCGAGGCCATGTCGGCGGCCGGCATCGCGGTCCGCCCTGACGAGGTCATCACCGCCGCGGTCCTGACGGCCGATCATGTGCGGGCGCACTACCCGGGTGCGCGCTGTGTCCTGATCAACAACGGCGACATCACCGAGGACATGCCCGGCGTCGACATCATCGACATCGCCGAGGTTCGGGACGCACCGGACGTGGTCCTACTCGGCGGTGCCGGCCCCGAATTCAGCCACCTGACGCTGAGCCGGGTCTACGAGTGGATGACCCGCGATGTTCCGGTGATCGCCATGCACCGCAGTACCGCGTGGAAGACCAGCGACGGCTTGCGGATCGACACCGGGATGTACCTGATCGGGATGGAACAGGCCTCCGGCCGGCAGGTCACCGCAGTGGGCAAGCCCGCCCCGGCCGGCTTTCTCGCCGCGGCCGCCCGACTGGGCATCGACTGCGAGGAGATGTACATGGTCGGAGATGACCTCAACAACGATGTGCTCGCCGCCCAGGTGGTCGGCATGACCGGAGTGCTGGTGCGCACCGGAAAGTTCCGACAGGACATTCTCGACCGCTGGGCCGCAGACGAATTCGCCATGCAGCCCAGCCAGGTCATCGACTCGGTCGCCGACCTGCCGGCGGTCCTAGACCTGTAAGGACCGCACCGCTTCAATGCGGGCCTGCAACTGGTCGCCGTTGGCCGCGGCCACCGGCGGGCCGCCGCAGATCCGCCGCAACTCGTTGTGAATCCAGCCGTGCGTGCGGCCGGTGCGGTGATGGGTCGCGGCCACCAGTGCGTTGAGTTCGCGGCGCAGTTCGCGCAGCCGCCCGTGGGTCGTGCGGGGGGTCTCGATCCCGGATGCGGTGCGCGTCGCCAGTTGCTCGTCTTGGCGCCGGCGCAGCAACTCGCGCATCTGATCGGGCTCCAGCAGACCGGGGATGCCGAGGTAGTCGGCCTCCTCGTCGCTGCCGGCCGGGGTGGCGGTGCCGAACGAAGCGCCGTCGAAGATCACTTGATCCAGTTCGGCCTCGGCGCCGAGGTATTCGATCTTGTTGTCCGTCTCGCCGGGTTCGTCACGGCGCTGCGCGGCTAATTCGGCATCCAGCGGATCTTCGAGGGTTTCCCGGTGCGGCTTGCCCAGCACGTGATTGCGTTGCGCCTCCATCTCGCTGGCCAACTGCAGCAGGTTGGGCACCGACGGCAGGAAGATGCAGGCGGTCTCACCGGGCTGCCGCGAGCGCACGAACCGGCCGATCGCCTGGGCGAAGAACAGCGGCGTTGAAGCGCTGGTGGCATAAACGCCCACCGCCAGTCGCGGCACGTCGACACCTTCGGAGACCATCCGTACCGCCACCATCCAGCGGGAGGCTCCTTCGGCGAAGGAGGCGATCCGCTCCGACGAACGCTTGTCGTCGGAGAGCACCACCGTGGGTGCCTCACCGGTGATCTTCCGCAGCAGTTCGGCGTAGGCCCGCGCCGTGGTCTGGTCGGAGGCGATGATCATGCCGCCGGCGTCTGGTACGTGCTCGCGCAGCCCGCGCAGGCGGGTATCGGCCGCGGCGATGACCGCGGGCATCCACTCTCCCGCCGGGTTCAGCGCGGTCTTCCAGGCCCGGGCGGTCTGCTCGGCAGTCAGGGGCTCACCCAGGCGCGCCGCGTGCTCTTCGCCGGCGCTGTCGCGCCAACGGGCTTCCCCGGAGTACGCCATGAACAGCACCGGCCGCACGACCCCGTCGGCGAGCGCGTCGGAGTACCCGTAGGTGTGGTCGGCCTGCGAACGGGCGAAGCCGTCGGGCCCGGGCTCGTAGGTGACGAACGGGATGGCGCTGTCATCGCTGCGGAACGGCGTGCCGGTCAGCGCCAACCGGCGGGTCGCGTCGTCGAACGCCTCCCGGATGGCGTCGCCCCAGGTCTTCGCGTCCCCACCGTGGTGGATTTCGTCGAACACCACGAGCGTCTTGCGGTTCTCGGTGCGCACCCGGTGCCGGGTCGGGTGGCTGGCCACCTGGGCGTAGGTCACAACGACCCCGTGGTAGTCATCGGAGGTCTGCGAGTTGGAGTTGGAGAACTTCGGGTCCAGGGCAATCCCGACCCGGGCGGCCGCCTGGGCCCACTGGATCTTGAGGTGTTCGGTCGGCACGACGATCGTGACGGTGTCGACGGTGCCCTCGGCCATCAGTTCGGCGACGATCCGCAGCGCAAACGTGGTCTTGCCTGCACCTGGGGTTGCGACGGCCAGGAAATCCCGCGGCTTGGCGGTCAGGTATTTCACCAGTGCTCGCCGCTGCCAGCCCCGCAGTGACCCGGGCGCCTCGACCACCTGCACCCAGGCCTCCTTCTGACCGAAGCGACTCTAGTGCAC
>Ga0164293_10001027_pt1 | contig 23355 bp, 22 predicted proteins | sample GEODES118metaG_FD_111487 | JGI IMG/M metagenome (GOLD analysis project Ga0164293, IMG submission 111487) | Eutrophic lake water microbial communities from Lake Mendota, Wisconsin, USA - GEODES118 metaG | ecosystem: Environmental > Aquatic > Freshwater > Lake | place: USA: Lake Mendota...
CCGGCCCAGCAGGGCGGCAGTGGCGGACAAGTCGCCGCGCGCCAGGGCGTCACGCACCGCCGAGCTCGAGACCCTCAGGCCACGCACCTGGTAGCTGTTCATGCGGGCCACATCAAAGCCCTGGGCCGCGCCCGCGGCGTCGAGCATGGCGTAGTCGCCAGCTCGGCGCGAGCCGAAGCGGAAGTCGTCGCCCACCAGCACGTAGCGCGCGCCCAGGCCCTGCTGCAGCACCTGGCTGATGAAGGCCTCGGGCGCCAGGCTGGACAGGCGCTCGTCGAAGGGCAGCACCACGCATTGGTCCACGCCGCAGGCGCGCAGCTCGGTGAGCTTGTCGCGCAAGGTGGCGATGCGCGCCGGTGCCAGGTCCGGCTTGCGCTGCACGCCGGCAAAGAAGTCGCGCGGGTGTGGCTCGAAGGTCAGGACGCAGCTGGGCACGCCGCGGTGGCGCGCCTCGCTGCTCAGAAGGGCCAGCATGGCTTGGTGGCCCCGGTGTACGCCATCGAAGTTGCCAATGGTCAGCGCGCAGGCGGGCGCTATGCCCGGATGGTGGAAGCCGCGAAAAATCTGCATCTGGGGGTTGTGGGGAATGTCTTGGCGGTCTTACTTGGCAGTCACGGTGACAAGCGTCGCGATTGCCGCTGGAAAGACATCTAAACGCGCTATATTGTGACGGCGAAAGTCAACCGTGGCCCGGCATCGGGCGTCGGCCCCTGCCCTCCGGTTCCGGGGGGCTCGCTCCGGCACCCCGCCTGGCCCATCAACTGGCAAGGAGGCGTTTGCTTGTGAAGGTGTTGAAGCTGTCTGCCCAGGGCCTTCCCCAGTCCTGGATCTCGCTGGAGCAGGCTGTCCTGCACTACGCGGCCGATCAGGTCCGCTGGGATGCCGGCGTGCCCATTGCCGTTTTCCGAGGTGGCCACAACGCAGCCACGGGTCTGCAGTCGCAGATCGCAGTGAGCAGCATCATCGGGACCAAGGGCGTCCCGGGCATCAATCCCTTCGACCTCAAGCCGGGGCTGACCAACAGCAAACTCTTCGCCCGCGACCGAAACCTCTGCGCGTATTGTGGCGACGAGTTCGGAGAGATCGAACTGACCCGTGAGCACATCATCCCCTTCGCCCAGAACGGCTGCGACCACTGGATGAACGTGGTCACCGCCTGCCGCGCCTGCAACCACCGCAAGAGCAGCCGCACACCGGAGCAGGCGCGCATGCCACTGCTGTACGCGCCTTATGTGCCTAGCCTCTGGGAAGACTTCATCCTGCGCAACCGGCGCATCCTGGCCGACCAGATGGAGTTCCTCATGGCCCATCTGCCCAAGAGTTCGCGGCTGTACGGATAGCCGAGCGCGCTCGGAGTGCCCGGCTGTGAGGGCAGCGCATCTCAGCACGGGGCTGCATGGGTCGGCTGCGTACGGACCCCACGCAGCCGATAAACTTCCGCCGTAGATCACTCACTGCTCCAGCCACCGGCATGCGCCTGAACGCCCCCTTCGGCATTTCCGTCTTGCATCGATTGCGCTCCCCGCAGGATGTCATGCGCCTGCTCTGCCTCATGGGTGCCTCTGCGATCGCCGGCTGCGCCAGCGCACCGCCGGATGTCCCGGCCGCCATGTCGGCAGCTGCGACTTCTGCCCCGATGTCGGCGCTGGCCGGCCCCGCCTCAGCGCCCACACCTGCGATCAAGATCGGTATCGCCCTGGGCGGCGGCGCTGCCAAGGGATTTGCCCATGTCGGCGTCATCAAGGTCCTCGAGGCCAATGGCTTTGCGCCTAGCGTGGTGGCAGGTACCAGCGCGGGCAGCGTGGTCGGTGCCCTGTACGCCAGCGGCATGAGCGCGCGCGAGTTGCAGGAAAAGGCTGTCGCGCTCGACGAGACGCGCATTCGCGACCTGCAGCTTTCCTCCGGCGGTCTGCTGCTGGGGCAAAAGCTGGAGGACTATGTGAATGAGCAGGTGGGGCGCAAGACGCTGGAGCGGCTTGCCAAGCCGTTCGTCGCCGTGGCGACGCGGCTCGAGGACGGCCAGCGAACCGTGTTTGCCCAGGGCAATACCGGCCAAGCGGTGCGCGCCTCCAGCAGCGTGCCGGGCGTGTTCCAGCCAGTGACCATCGGCAGGTATCACTTCGTTGACGGCGGGGTGGTGAGCCCTGTGCCGGTCGATGCGGCACGTCAACTCGGCGCCGACCTGGTCATTGCGGTGGACATCTCGAGCAAGGCGCGCGGCCAGACGCCTGCCAGCATGGTGGGCACGGTCAGTCAGTCCCTCGCGATCATGGGCCAGAGGCTCAGCGAGGCCGAGGTGGCGCGGGCCGATGTCATCGTGCGGCCCCAGGTTCTGGACATCGCTGGAACCGACTTCACCCAGCGTGCCTACGCGATTTTGGAGGGTGAGAAGGCCGCAGCCGCGGCCTTGCCACAGATCCGGGAACGCATCGCGCAGCTGCGGGCGGCGCGCGAGCAGGCTGTCCGTGTCGCTCGACAAAATGCCGCCCAGGCGCAGTACCAGGCCTGCCTGGAGCAGCGCTCGCGCTTGCAGAAGATTTCAGAAAAAGTGACCGGCCTGGCAGGCCTCGACGGCGCCTGCCCGGTGCCTTGAGGCCCGGGCCGCTGGCCCGACGCGTCGCAGATGAAAAAGGCCCGGGCATCACGGGCCTTTTCGCTACAGGCCGGTACGCTCAGGCAAAAACGCCCGCTTGGTCCTGCATGCGCGCCGACACCTCGCCGAGGTGGTGCAGGGTGTCGCCGAACACCATCTCCATCTGGGTGAGTTTCTTAAAGTAGTGGCTGCCCACGTACTCGTCGGTCACCCCGATGCCGCCGTGCAGCTGCACCGAGTTCTGACCAACGAAGCGCATCGACACGCCCAGCTGGTACTTGGCGCGCGCCATCGCCTGGCGGCGCTCGGCAGTCGGTGCATTCAGTTTGAGGCTGGCGTAGTAGCTCATGGAGCGGGCCAGCTCGAGCTGCATCTTCATGTCGGCCATGCGGTGACGCAGGGCCTGGAAGCTGGCAATGGGCACACCGAACTGCTTGCGGGTGTTCATGTAGTCGGCGGTGAGCGCCATCGTGAACTCCATCGCGCCCACGCCCTCAGCGCAGGTGGCCGCAATGCCAATGTCCACCGCGTGCTCGAGTGCGGTTAGGCCGTCGGTGGTGAGCAAAGTGGCGGGTGCATCAGCCATCGTGAGCTCGCCGGCGCGACTGCCGTCCTGTGTCACATAGCCAGTGGCGGTGACGCCTGCGGCGCCGCGCTCGACCAGAAACAGCGCCATCTGGCCACCGGCCATCGCGGGCACCAGGTAGGCGTCGGCGCGGTCGCCGCCAGGCACCACGCTCTTGGTACCGGTGAGCGTCCAGCCGCCGGCGTTCTGAGCGGTGGTGGTGCAGCGGTCTAGGTGCCAGCGGGCAGCGCGCTCGTGGTGCGCCAGCACCACCAGGGCCTCGCCGGAGGCGATGCGAGGCAGCCAGTCGGCCTGCACCGCCTCGGGTGCGTAGCCATGGATCACGCCGCTGGCCACCAGGGTCTGCAGCAGGGGCTCGAGCACCATGCCGCGCCCCAGTTCCTCCATCACCACCATGGCCTCCATCGGACCCATGCCCATGCCGCCAAGCGCTTCGGGCACATACAGGCCGGTGAGGCCTAACTCGGCGAGCTCGGCGTAGGCCGCGCGGTCGAGACCACCCGCCTTGACCGCGGCGCGGCGCTTGTCAAAGCTGTAGCTGCGCGCCACCCACTTTTGCACGGCGTCGCGCAGTTGCTGCTGGTCGTCTGAAAAATCGAAGTTCATGCTGTGTTCCTCAGCCCAGGACGGTTTGGGCCACGATGTTGCGCTGCACCTCGTTGGAGCCGCCGTAGATCGTGGTCTTGCGCACATTGAAATAGGCGGCGGCCATGGGGGCCAGGCCTGTTGCGCCACCAGGGAAGTCGCCTTGCCAGCCCGCCTGCATCGCCTCACGCATGAAGGGCAGGGCGTAAGGGCCGCCGGCGAGCATCATCAGCTCGGTGTAGCGCTGCTGGACCTCGCTGCCGCGGATCTTGAGCAGGCCCGCGATGTCCAGCGAGCTCTTGCCCGAGGTCTCGGCGGAGAGCACCCGCAGCACCATCATCTCCAGCGCCACCACCTCGACCTCGAGCTTGGCGATCTCGTCGCGAAAGCGGGTGTCGTCCCACACGCCCTCTTGCCTAGCCACCTGCTTCAGGCGCTCGAGCTCACGCTTGGCGCGGTTCACGTCGGCGATGTTGGTGCGTTCGTGGGCCAGCAGGTACTTGGCATAGGTCCAGCCCTTGTTCTCCTCGCCCACCAGGTTCTCCGCCGGCACCTCCACGTTGTCGAACCAGACTTCGTTCACTTCATGACCGCCGTCGAGCATGATGATCGGCCGCACCTGCACGCCCGGTGACTTCATGTCGATCAGCAGGAAAGAAATGCCGGTCTGGGGCTTGCCCGAGTTGTCGGTGCGCACCAGGCAGAAGATCCAGTCGCCGTACTGGCCCAGGGTGGTCCAGGTCTTCTGGCCGTTGACGATGTACTTGTCGCCCTGGCGCTCGGCCCGGGTCTTGAGGCTGGCCAGGTCCGAGCCCGAGCCGGGTTCAGAGTAGCCCTGGCTCCACCACACCTCGCCGGAGGCGATGCCGGGCAGAAAGCGCTTTTGCTGCTCGGGTGTGCCAAAGGCCATGATCACCGGCGCCACCATCACCGGGCCGAAGGGCACCACCCGCGGCGCGCCAGCCAGGGCGCACTCTTCTTCGAACAAGTGGCGCTCGACGGCGTCCCAACCCGGGCCGCCAAAGGCGGTGGGCCAAGCATGGCCGAGCCAGCCCTTCTTGCCCAGAATCTTCGCCCAGCGCTGCATGTCCTCGCGACTCAGGTGCAGGTGGTGGTTCACCTTGTGGGCAATGTCGGTGGGCAAGCTCTCGCCCACCCAGGCGCGGATGGTTTCTCGGAATCGCTGTTGTTCGGGGGTAAAGGCCAAATCCATGGGCGGGGTCTCCAATTGATCGCCGTTTTTAGCACGATCGTGCTTTTCATTTTGTCGGTGGATGTCCGTCGCGCGACATGAGCCGCCGGGTGGGGTGGGCCATGCGGCTGGGGATAATCGCCCTCTCCATGAAGAACATCGTGATCCTGATCTCGGGCGGCGGCTCCAATATGGTGGCCATCGTTCGCGCCGCCCGGCAGGAGGACTGGGCCCAGCGACCGGGCGCCCGTGTGGCCGCCGTCATCAGCAACCGTCCCGATGCCCGGGGCCTGTCCCTGGCCCAGGAAATGGGCGTGCCCACTGCCGTGGTGGACCACAAGCAGTACCAAGGCCGAGAAGCCTTCGAAGCCGATCTGGCCGCCGCCATCGACGCCCACCAGCCCGCCCTGGTGGTGCTGGCCGGCTTCATGCGCATCCTCACCCCCGGTTTCGTGAACCGCTACGCGGGGCGCCTGGTCAACATCCATCCCTCGCTGTTACCCGCCTTTCCGGGGCTGCACACTCACCAGCGCGCCATCGAGGCGGGCTGCAAGTTCGCTGGGGCGACCGTGCACCTGGTCACCGCCGAGCTGGACCACGGCCCGATCCTGGCGCAGGCCATGGTTCCGGTGCTCGAGAGCGACAATCCGGACACGCTGGCGGCGCGCGTGCTGACACAGGAGCATCAGATCTACCCTCGGGCGGTGGCCAGCCTGCTGGCCCGATCACCGCAACATCCCGCGGCCTGAGCTGCGGGCCCGCCTGTCCGACCTGTCGCCTTCCGGCCCTCCGGCCCCCTCACGAATTCTGGAAACCCCCATGCATCCCAAAGCCCTGCTTGACGCCTGCGCCGAACTGGTGGGCCTCGCCCTCCGGCTGGAGCACCCGGCCGACTCGGTGGTCTCGCGCTACTTTCGAGACCATCGGCAACTCGGCCCGCGCGAGCGCGCCACGCTGGCCGAAACGACCTACACGGTGCTGCGACACAAGCTGCGCTTCGAGCATTTCGCCCCCTCAGGAAGCGGACCGCGCGAGCGCCGCCTTGCGATTCTGGGCTTTGCGGGCCCGCGTGACTTCCTCAAGAGCGCGCTCAATGACCAGGAAAAGGGCTGGCTCGACGCCTGTGACGGGGTACGCGACGAAGACCTGCTAGAGCGCCATCGTCACAGCCTGCCCGAGTGGCTGGTGCAGCCGCTCAGGGAGCAATTGGGCGACGAATTCATGGCGCTGGCCCAGGTGCTCAACGAACCCGCGCCGCTGGACCTGCGGGTCAACAGCCTGAACTCCAAGCGTGAGGACATCCAGAAGGAACTCAAGGCCGTGGGCATTGCCTCGCAGCCCACGCCCTATTCGCCCTGGGGCCTTCGACTGGCGGGCAAGCCGGCCCTGACCAAGCTCGAAGCTTTCACACGCGGCGCGATCGAAGTGCAAGACGAAGGCTCGCAGCTGCTCGCTGCCCTGGTCGACCCCAAGCGCGGCGAAATGGTGGTGGACTTCTGCGCCGGAGCCGGTGGTAAGACCCTGGCCTTGGGCGCGGCCATGCGCAGCACCGGGCGCCTGTACGCCTTCGATACCTCGGCCCACCGGCTCGATGCCCTGAAGCCCCGCCTGGCCCGCAGCGGCCTGTCGAATGTGCACCCGGCGGCCATCGCGCACGAGCGCGACGAACGCATCAAGCGCCTGGCCGGCAAGATCGACCGGGTGCTGGTGGACGCGCCCTGCTCGGGCCTGGGCACGCTGCGGCGTAACCCGGACCTCAAGTGGCGGCAGTCGCCCCAGACGGTGGCCGAGCTCACCGCCAAGCAATTGGCCATCCTGCGCAGCGCGGCCCGCCTGGTCAAACCCGGTGGCCGGCTCGTCTATGCCACCTGCAGCCTGCTGCGGGAGGAGAACGAAGGCATCGCCGAGGCCTTTGCCCAGGCCGAGGCGGGCTGGAAGTTGGTGCCCGCTGTCCAGGCCCTGGCACCGCTCAAGCTGGGCGACGCGCAGGCCCTGTGCCGTGGCGACTTCCTGCGTCTGTGGCCGCATCGGCATGGCACCGATGGTTTTTTTGCTGCCGTCTGGGAGCGAATCTGAGGCGGGCGCGGGCGCAATTTGATCGCTTTCATCGGGGGCAGAGCCTCTAAGTCTCCATTTCGCTGGTGTTGAATGGCCCCGGCCCCTAGAATTGGGGCGTTTGTCCTTCCACGGAATACCCGACCCCATGCTGCTTCCCGACTGGCCGGTGCTCAATTCAGTGATCGATCTGTTCGCCCATGGTCTTTTGGACCTGAGCGTCTGGCAGGTCATCCTGTACACGCTGATCACCACCCACTTCACCATCGCCGCCGTCACGATTTTCCTGCACCGAGCGCAGGCCCATCGCGCGCTCGATCTGGGTCCCATCCCCTCGCATTTTTTCCGCTTCTGGCTCTGGCTGGGAACCGGCATGGTCACCAAGGAGTGGGTGGCCATTCACCGCAAGCACCACGCCAAGTGCGAGACCGCCGAAGACCCGCACAGCCCCCAGACCCGCGGCATTGACACTGTGCTTTGGCGCGGCGCCGAGCTCTATCGCACGGAAGCCAAGAACCAGGAGACCATCTCCAAGTACGGTCACAGCACGCCCAACGACTGGATCGAGCGCAACCTCTACACCCGCCACAGCGCGCTCGGCGTGTCTCTCATGCTGATCCTCAACGTCGCCCTGTTCGGCGCCCTGGGTGCCACCGTCTGGGCGGTGCAGATGCTCTGGATTCCGATCACCGCCGCCGGCATCATCAACGGCATCGGCCACTACTGGGGCTACCGCAACTTCGAGGCGCCCGACGCCAGCACCAACATCTCGCCCTGGGGCATCGTCATCGGCGGTGAAGAACTGCACAACAACCACCACACCTACCCGACCGCGGCCAAGTTCTCGGTCAAGCCCTATGAGTTCGACCTGGGCTGGGCGTACATCCGCGCCTTCGAGATGATCGGCTGGGCCAAGGTCAAGAAGGTGCCGCCCAAGCTACAACTCGGTGAGATCCGCCCGGTCGCCGACGAGAAGACGCTCGAGGCCATCATCGCCAACCGCTACGAGGTGATGGCCGGCTTCGCCCGCGAACTGCGCCGCGCAGCCAAGGAAGAAATCGCCCAGCTCCAAGCCAAGGGCCATGATCTGGCGCCAGTAAAAGCTGCCCATCGCTGGCTGCACCGTGACGACGACCGGGTGCCGGCCGACGCGCGTGACCAGGTGGCCCAGGCCCGCGCGGCCTCGCCGGTCATCGACAAGATGATGACCATGCGCGAGGAACTGCGCCAGGTCTGGATGAATACCACCCTCACCCGACCCCAGCTGGCTGCCGACCTGCAGGCTTGGTGCCAGCGCGCCGAGAGCAGCGGCATTGCCCGCCTGCAGGCCTTCTCGCAGCAGCTGCGAGCGGCGCACGCCTGAGGCGCTCAGGCCCCAAGAAAAAGCCCTGCAGTGCGGGGCTTTTTCTTGTCTTTTGCCGCGGTGTCGTTTTGCAACCTTGTACGTGGCCAGCGTTGCATTTGACTCCGCCTGTTGATGGCGACCAGGGGTCGACCAGATACTTCAAAAAACATCCTCACGTGGCACTGTGCGATCCCGATTGAAGACGGGCTCGTCTTGGCCAAAGAGGGGTGAATGGCGCATCAACTCGAGCAGGTTTTCCCGGTTGCCTGTGAGTTGGTCATACATTTCCCGAGAGACGACCACGGCCGTCGGTCGGCCCTGGTCGCTGATTTCCTGCGGGCCCTCCTGGGTGGCTCGTCGCACTACCTCTGAGAAATGGGCTTTTGAGTCCTGGAACTGCCAACTTTGCATGAATGGCCTCCGAGGGACTGATTGATCGCAGAGTCTGAAACACTGGTCCTACGACAGGACTCAGAGCGGCCGCCCCAAGCGCTTCTCCACCTCTCGCCGCTCCCACTCGGGCCCCAGGACCCGGAAGGGATTGAAAATCTGGAGGCCGTGCGACAGCACGCCAAGGCCCCAGCCGCCGATCACCCACAGCGACCACAAGTGGCTGGGGCGGGTCAAGAGGTTGATGGCCACTAGGAGTGTGCAGACTAGAACGTACTGGGCCAGGTGCAGGTAAAAGGCCCGCAGCTGGCGCACTTGCCTGAAGGCCTGGGCTTCCTCCTGCTCGGCGGTGTTGGCGGTCGATGGGGTCATGGGGGTCTCCGGGTGAAGGCTGGCGTAGTCGATCTCGAACACGGCCGCGAGGGACTTGAGCGTTTCCATGCTGGCCGGCTGACCGGCTTCCAGGCGCTGGATCGTCCGCGCACTCAGGCCGCTGGCCTGTGCCAGCTGCTGCTGGGACCAACCCCGTTGCAGTCGCAATTTCTGGATCAACATGAATGTGTCCCTCGACGGCTATGACGCCCTGATACTGGCATCTCCGGCCTGATTGTGCGACGACACGGCCACGACAGCGCCGCGTCTTTGCCCCGACAGCGAGAGCTGTCCAAAGAAAAAGCCCCGCAGTGCGGGGCTTTTTGCTGGGTGAGAGAGGCCGAATTACTTCAGCTTCACTTCCTTGTACTCGACGTGCTTGCGTGCCTTCGGGTCGAACTTCATGATCGACATTTTCTCGGGCATCGTCTTCTTGTTCTTGCTCGTGGTGTAGAAGTGGCCAGTGCCCGCTTGGGACTCCAGCTTGATCTTTTCGCGTCCGCCTTTGCTCGCCATTTTGAATCTCCTTGATTAGGCTTGGCCGCGGGCACGCAGGTCCGCCAGCACGGTGTCAATGCCCTTCTTGTCGATGAGGCGCAATGCGGCGCTCGACACGCGCAGACGAACCCAGCGGTTCTCGCTCTCAACCCAGAAACGGCGGTATTGCAGGTTCACTTCGAACCGGCGCTTGGTCTTGTTGTTGGCGTGGGACACGTTGTTCCCCACCATCGGGCCTTTGCCCGTTACTTCGCATACGCGTGCCATGGAGCACTCCTTCAACGGCGGTCACTTCGTGAGCGCCTCAGGCGGTCGCTTACTGACCGCCTCACCTCGCCAGAAAGGGTGGCGGTAACCCGTTTTGCCGTCCGAATGCCTTCCCAGGCCGAAGCAGCAAAGCCCGCAATTATAGCCGGGCCACAAGGCCCTTTTGCTGGATTGCGCTGCGTCTGGGCGTTAGCAATCCGACCCCGGGGCCTCGGTAAGACGTCTTTATTATCCTTTTTGACTAATCAGCCCTGCTGCTCGAGGAAGCGCTGGGCGTCCAGCGCCGCCATGCAGCCGGTGCCGGCGCTGGTGATGGCCTGGCGGTAGATATGGTCCTGCACGTCGCCAGCGGCGAACACGCCGGGCACGCTGGTCTGGGTGGCAAAGCCGTTGTTGCCGCTGCGGGTCACGATGTAGCCGTCCTTCATTTCCAGTTGCCCCTGGAAGATGCCGGTGTTGGGTGAGTGGCCGATGGCGATGAAGCAACCCTTGAGTGTCACGTCTTCGGTGGCGCCGGTGCGGGTGTCCTTGATGCGGATGCCGGTCACGCCCGTGGCGTCGCCGAGTACCTCGTCCAGGGTGTTGAACACCTTGAGCTCGATCTTGCCTTCGGCCACTTTTTGCATCACCTTGTCGATCAAGATTGGTTCGGCGCGGAACTTGTCTCGGCGGTGTACCAGGTAGACCTTGCGTGCGATGTTGGACAGGTACAGCGCCTCTTCGACCGCGGTATTGCCGCCGCCGATCACGCAACAAATTTCGCCACGGTAGAAAAAGCCGTCGCAGGTGGCGCAGGCGCTCACGCCCTTGCCCATGAAGGCCTCCTCGGAGGGCAGGCCCAGGTAGCGGGCCGACGCGCCCGTGGCGATCACCAGGCTGTCGCAGGTGTAGTGGCCGCTGTCCCCGGTGAGGGTGAATGGGCGCTTGCTGAAGTCGACCTGATTGATGTGGTCGAACACTATCTGGGTGTTGAAGCGCTCCGCATGCTCCTGGAAGCGCTGCATCAGCTCCGGTCCCTGCACACCGTGCACATCAGCGGGCCAGTTGTCGACTTCAGTGGTGGTCATCAACTGGCCGCCCTGCGCGATGCCAGTGATGAGGAGCGGTTGCAGGTTGGCGCGGGCCGCATAGATGGCGGCGGTGTAGCCGGCCGGGCCGGAGCCCAGGATGATGACTTTGGCGTGTTGGCTGCTCATTTGGGTAAATCTCCCGGGCCAGACCCCATGGAGGAGGCGGGCCCGATTACATTCGGCTCGAGTCGGGGGAGTATCGCGCCGTTCCATAAGGACGGTACGCGGGCTTTTCGATGGCTCCGATTGTAAGAACCGATCACCTGCACGAGGAACGCTATGTCCATGCTGTCCAACCTCGAGCTCATTCGCCGGGTGCCCTTGTTTGCCCTGCTCACCACCGACCACGCAGAAATCGTGGCCGATGCGGTGGTCAAGCGCCGCTTCAAGCGGGGCGAGGTGGTGGTGGCACAGGGAGAGAAGTCCAACATCCTGTTCATTATCCTCACCGGCCGGGCCCGGGTCATCACCGCCGACCGCCGCGGCCGGGAGGTCATCCTCGCCACCTTGCAGCCCGGCGACTACCTCGGGGAAATGAGCCTGATCGACAACCAGGCCCACTCAGCCACCGTGCGCGCCGAGATTCAGACCGACATGCTCTCCCTGGCCCGGGCCGAGTTCGCCCGCTGCCTGCCGGACAACAGCTCCATGGCCTACGCCATCATGAAAGGCTTGGTCCTGCGCCTGCGACAGGCCGACCGCAAGATCGAGTCTCTGGCCCTGATGGATGTCTACGGCCGCGTGGCGCGAGCGCTTCTGGAGTTTGCTCAGCCCGACCGTGAGGGACGTCTGGCGATCCGCGACCGGATCTCCCGGCAGGACATCGCCAAAATGGTCGGCGCGTCGCGCGAGATGGTCAGCCGCGTGATGAAAGACCTTGAAGAGCGGGGCTTCGTCGAGACCCGCGAAGATGGTTCTATGCTGATCCGGGAACAACTGGGCTCGCTAGGCTAAGCTGTGGGTTTGGCGCCGTATCTCCGCCGGGGTGGAGTCGGCCGTCAACGACACGCCTGACTGATGACGTACTCGCTCAACACCCTAGAAAACCGCGACGGCGGCAATGCCGCCTTGCCGCGTGCAGCCCTGGGCCGTTTTGGCCAGGAAATCGCCCTGCTGCTGGGCGCTGTCACCCTGGTGTTCTGGTGTCTGGCGCTCCTGACCCATTCGGCCCAGGACGCGGCTTTTTTCACCTCTGGCGCCGGCACGCCCAACGCCAACTGGGGTGGTCGCCTGGGTGCTTATCTGGCCAACACGAGTTACTTCGCCCTGGGCTATTCGGTCTGGTGGTGCGTCGCCGCCGGATGGCGCACTTGGTTCACCGCCTTGGCCCGCTGGCTGCGGGCTGCGGAGGCAGTCGAAGCTGCCCAACCGATCACCGCCGGACGCGTGTGGCGCCAGCGCATCCTCTTCTGGATGGCGCTGGCTGTGCTGCTGTCTGCCAGCGCGGGGCTGGAGTGGTCGCGCCTGTACAGGATTGAGCCGCTGTTGCCCGATCATGCGGGTGGCGCCCTGGGCTGGCTGGTCGGACCATTGGCTGTGCGCTGGCTGGGTTTCAGCGGCTCGGGCCTGCTGGCCATTGTGGCGGTGGTGTTGTCTTCTGCGGTGGTGCTGCGCTTTTCCTGGGGACAGGTGGCTGAGCGTATTGGCGCGCGCATTCACGGCTTCTTCGAGGCCCGCCGCGAGCAGCGCGAGATGGCCGAAGACCTGGCCCTGGGTCAGCAGGCGGCCCGAGAGCGCGAGGAAACGGTGCTGGAAGAGCGCATCGAAAACGAAGAGCAGCACCCGACCCCGGTGCTGATCGAGCCCTTGATGGTGGAGGTGCCCCGCAGCGAGCGGGTGGCCAAGGAGCGGCAAAAGCCCTTGTTCCAGGAACTCAAGGACAGCAACCTGCCCCAGGTCGACCTGCTCGACTCGGCCCAGACCCGCCAGGAGACCGTCTCGCCCGAAACGCTGGAGATGACCTCGCGCCTGATCGAGAAAAAGCTCAAGGACTTCGGCGTCGAGGTGCGTGTGGTGCTGGCCCAGCCCGGCCCCGTCATCACCCGCTACGAGATCGAGCCTGCCACTGGCGTGAAGGGTTCGCAGGTGGTCAACCTCGCCAAGGACCTGGCGCGCTCGCTGTCGCTCGTGTCGATCCGTGTCATCGAGACCATCCCTGGCAAAAACTATATGGCCCTCGAACTGCCCAACGCCAAGCGGCAGTCGATCCGCCTGTCGGAGATCCTGGGCTCCCAGGTCTACAACGAGGCCAAGTCCATGCTGACCATGGGCCTGGGCAAGGACATCATCGGCAACCCGGTGGTCGCCGATCTGGCCAAGATGCCGCACGTGCTGGTGGCCGGCACCACCGGTTCGGGCAAGTCGGTGGGCATCAACGCGATGATCCTTTCGCTTCTCTACAAGGCCGAGGCCCGCGACGTGCGCCTGTTGATGATCGACCCCAAGATGCTGGAGATGTCGGTCTACGAGGGCATCCCACACCTGTTGGCGCCGGTGGTCACCGACATGAAGCAGGCGGCCCACGGCCTGACCTGGTGCGTGGCCGAGATGGAGCGCCGCTACAAGCTGATGTCCAAGCTGGGCGTGCGCAACCTGGCCGGCTATAACAGCAAGATCGACGAGGCCAAGTCGCGCGAGGCCTTCATCTACAACCCCTTCAGCCTCACGCCTGACAGCCCCGAGCCGCTCGAGCGCCTGCCGCATATCGTGGTGGTGATCGACGAGCTGGCCGATTTGATGATGGTGGTCGGCAAGAAGATCGAGGAGCTGATCGCCCGCCTGGCGCAAAAGGCGCGGGCCGCAGGCATTCACCTCATTTTGGCGACCCAGCGCCCCAGCGTGGACGTGATCACCGGCCTCATCAAGGCCAACATCCCGACCCGCATCGCCTTCTCTGTGGGCAGCAAGATCGACAGCCGCACCATCCTCGACCAGATGGGGGCTGAGGCCCTGCTGGGCATGGGCGACATGCTCTACATGGCCAGCGGCAGCGGGATCCCGGTGCGGGTGCACGGCGCCTTCGTCAGTGACGAAGAGGTCCACCGGGTGGTGGCCTACCTCAAGGAGCAAGGCGGTGAACCCAACTACATCGAGGGCGTGCTCGAAGGCGGTACCGTCGACGAGGACGGCGGCCTGCTCGGCGAAAGCGACGCCGTCGGCGAGAAGGACCCGATGTACGACCAAGCCGTGGAGGTGGTGCTCAAGAACCGCAAGGCCAGCATCTCGCTGGTGCAGCGTCACCTCAAGATCGGCTACAACCGCGCCGCGCGTCTGGTCGAGGACATGGAAAATGCGGGTTTGGTCAGCGCGATGAACGGCGCCGGCCAGCGCGATATCCTGGTCCCGTCCCGCAGCGAGTGAAGCCCGGAGTGTTTGCGATGCCTGTCCACCTGCCTGTTCATATGCCGCTTCCTGTCCGCGCCACTGCATCTGTGCCTGCTCAATGTCATGCGCCGCGACATGCCCCTGTGCCTGTCCCCGCGCCAATGCACCGCCTCCTTCTCCTGGCCTTGCTGGCCTTGACCGCTTTGCTCGGGCTGCTTTTGCCCCTGGCCGCGCGTGCCGACGGGGTGGAGGCGCTGGAGGCTTTCTTGCGCAGCACCAAGAGCGGCCGAGCCGACTTCACCCAGACAGTAACCGGGCCGGCCCGTGAGGGCCAGCCGGCGCGGGTGCGCCAGTCCAGCGGGCGCTTCGAGTTCCAGCGCCCCGACCGCTTTCGCTTCACCTACCTCAAGCCCTTTGCGCAGACGCTGGTGGCCGACGGCCAGACCTTGTGGCTGCACGACCCCGACCTAAACCAGGTCACTGCCCGGCGCCAGGGCCAGGCCCTGGCGAGCACGCCCGCGGCGCTGATCGCCGCTGCGCCCGACCTGGGCGCCTTGCGTCAGGCCTTCGAGCTGTCTGCCGCACCCGAGCGTGACGGCCTGCAATGGGTAGTGGCCGTGCCGCGCCAGCGCGAGGGCGCGCTGCGCGAGCTGCGGGTGGGCCTGCGCGGCGCCGAACTAGCGGCGCTCGACATCGTCGACGGCCTGGGCCAGCGCTCGCAGATCCGCTTTGCGAAAGTGGAGGCCAATATCGCCCTGCCGGCCGACACCTTCCAGTTCAAGCCGCCTGCGGGCGCGGACGTGATTCGGCAGTAGGCGGGCGGCGACCCCCGCCCGTCACCTCCGTCACGCCCGAAGCCCCATCGGCCCCCCCGCATCCGTCGCCCGATCCGTCATGGCCACCCGCGCCCCGTCCTTCCCGGTCTCTGCTCACCCGCCCCTTGCCGAGCGCCTGCGCCCCGCCACCCTGGGCGAGGTGATCGGCCAGCAGCATCTGCTTGGCGAGGGCATGCCGCTGCGCATTGCCTTCGAGTCTGGCCAGCCGCACTCCTGCATCCTCTGGGGCCCGCCCGGTGTAGGCAAGACGACCATCGCCCGGCTCATGGCCCAGGCTTTCGACGCCCAGTTCATCACCATCAGCGCGGTGCTGGGGGGCGTGAAGGACATCCGCGAGGCGGTGGAGCAAGCCCAGGCGGTGACCATTGGCCTGGACCCGCGCCGCACCATCGTCTTTGTCGACGAGGTGCACCGCTTCAACAAGAGCCAGCAAGACGCCTTTTTGCCGCATGTCGAGTCGGGGCTGTTCACCTTCATCGGTGCCACCACCGAGAACCCCTCCTTCGAGGTCAACTCGGCCCTGCTCTCACGGGCCGCGGTCTATGTGCTGCAGCCCCTGGCCGAGGACGATCTGGCGCAGCTGGTCACCCGTGCCCAGGCCCTGGGCGCGGTACCGGCGCTCGAGGACGCGGCACGCGAACGCCTGCTCGCCTACGCGGATGGCGACGCGCGCCGGCTCCTCAACACCTTGGAGACGCTCGCGGTCGCGGCCGCGGCGCAGAAGGTGGATACCCTCACCGACGCCTGGCTGCTCAAGGTGCTGGGCGAGCGCATGCGTCGCTACGACAAGGGGGGCGAGCAGTTCTACGACACCATCAGCGCCCTGCATAAAAGCGTGCGCGGTTCCGACCCCGACGCCGCCCTGTACTGGTTCGTGCGCATGCTCGATGGTGGTGCCGACCCTCGCTACATCGGCCGGCGGCTGGTACGCATGGCCATCGAAGACATTGGCCTGGCCGACCCGCGTGCCCTGCGCTTGGCGCTTGACGCCTGCGAGACCTACGAGCGCCTGGGCTCGCCCGAGGGCGAACTGGCCCTGGCCGAGGCGGTGGTCTACCTGGCCGTCGCCGCCAAGTCCAACGCGGTGTACAACGCCTACAAGCAGATGCGTGCCTTCGTGAAGGAGGACGGTACCCGCCCAGTGCCGCTGCACCTGCGCAATGCGCCCACGCGCCTCATGAAGCAGCTCGACTACGGCAAGGGCTACCGCTATGCCCACGACGAAGCCGGGGGCTATGCGGCCGGCGAGGACTACTTTCCCGAGGGCATGGCGCCGGCACGCTTTTATGAGCCGGTGGAGCGTGGGCTGGAGATCCGTATTGCCGAGAAACTTCGCCAGCTGCGGGCTCTGGATGCAGGCAGCCGGCCCGATGGTTCGGTGCAGGAGTAAGACCGCTGCTCGACGCGCGATGTAGGCAGGGGAAAACCCGGCGTCTTTCTCCGGTGAGAGGGAGGGCCCGCTCGCTAGAATCGCGCCCACTCACCCGCTCATCCCATGGCGGGTTTTTTGCTAGTTGGACGGAGCGGCCGGGCGATCCCTGGCCCCCAACCCTGGAGAACCGAATATGGACATCCTGCTGCAGCAGATCATCAATGGTCTGGTCCTGGGCAGCATGTACGCCCTGGTGGCCTTGGGTTACACCATGGTGTACGGCATCATCAACCTGATCAACTTCGCCCATGGCGAGGTGCTCATGGTGGGCGCGCTCACCAGTTGGGCCCTCATCGGCGTGATGCAGGACGGCATGCCTGGCGCGCCAGGATGGCTGATTCTCCTGCTGGCCCTGGTCATTTCCTGCGTGGTGGCCGCAGCGCTGAACTTCGTCATCGAAAAGGTCGCCTACCGGCCGCTTCGCAATAGCCCCAAGCTGGCGCCCCTCATCACCGCCATCGGCATGTCCATCTTGCTGCAGACGCTGGCGATGATCATCTTCAAGCCCAACTACAAGCCCTACCCGACCCTGTTGCCGGCCGTGCCGCTGGAGATCGGGGGCGCGGTCATCACCGTGACACAGGTGGTGATCCTGGCGGTCACTGCGCTCTCGCTGGCGGTGCTGATGTACCTGGTCAATCACACCCGGCTGGGCCGCGCGATGCGGGCCACCGCGGAGAACCCGCGGGTGGCGGCCCTCATGGGCGTCAAGCCCGACACGGTCATTTCGGCAACCTTCATCATCGGCGCGGTACTGGCCACCATCGCCGGTGTGATGTACGCCTCCAACTACGGCACCGTGCAGCACACCATGGGCTTTTTGCCTGGCCTCAAGGCCTTTACCGCCGCCGTCTTTGGCGGTATCGGCAACCTGGCTGGCGCGGTGGTGGGCGGCTTGCTACTGGGGCTGATCGAGTCCATCGGCTCGGGATACATCGGCGCGCTCACCGGCGGCGCGCTGGGCAGCCACTACACCGACATCTTTGCCTTCATCGTGCTGATCGTGGTTCTGACCCTGCGCCCCTCGGGCCTCTTGGGCGAGCGCGTGGCCGACCGGGCGTGAGAGGAGGGCACCGACCATGAACCTCATCGCCAACAAGCGCTCCCTGCTGATCTCCGCCCTGATCCTGTTGCTGCTGCCCCTGCTCCTGCAGTCCATGGGCAACTTCTGGGTCCGCATTGCCGACTTCGCCCTGCTCTATGTTCTGCTGGCCCTCGGGCTGAACATCGTGGTGGGCTTCGCCGGCCTGCTGGACCTGGGCTTTGTCGCCTTTTTCGCTATCGGCGCCTACATGTACGGGCTGATGGCCTCGCCGCATTTGGCCGAGAACTTCGCCTGGTTCGCGCAGATGTTTCCCGACGGCCTGCACACGCCGATCTGGCTGGTGATTCCGCTTTCGGCCCTGCTGGCGGGCATTCTCGGCGTGCTTCTGGGCGCGCCCACGCTCAAGCTGCGGGGTGACTACCTGGCCATCGTCACGCTGGGCTTTGGCGAAATCATCCGGGTGTTCCTCAACAACCTAGATCACCCGGTCAACATCACCAACGGCCCCAAGGGTCTGGGGCAGATCGACTCGATCAGCATCGCAGGCCTGAACCTGGGCAAGCGCCTGGACATCGGCTTCATGGAGTTGTCGTCCGTCACGCTCTACTACTACCTGTTCCTGGCGCTGGTGCTGGTGAGCTACCTGGTGTGCAGCCGCCTCGAGCGCTCACGCATCGGCCGCGCCTGGATGGCGATCCGTGAGGACGAAATCGCCGCCAAGGCCATGGGGATCAACACCGTCAACATGAAGCTGCTGGCCTTCGGCATGGGCGCGACCTTCGGCGGGGTCTCTGGCTCCATGTTCGCCGCCTTCCAGGGTTTCGTCTCGCCCGAGTCCTTCAGCCTGATGGAGTCGGTGATGATCGTCGCGATGGTGGTGCTCGGCGGCATCGGGCACCTGCCCGGCGTCATCCTCGGCGCGGTGCTCTTGTCGGCCCTGCCCGAGGTGCTGCGCTGGGTCTCGGGCCTGCTCGATCTGCAGGCCGCCACCGGCGGCCGGCTCGACGCCTCCATCTTGCGTCAGCTGCTGATTGCACTGGCCATGATCATCGTGATGCTGCTGCGTCCGCGCGGTCTGTGGCCCTCCCCGGAAAACGGCAAGTCCTTGTACAAATCCGGCTGAAGGAAACCACCATGGCAGACATCGTCCTTCGCGTCGCCGGCGTTTCCAAGCGCTTTGGCGGCCTCCAGGCCCTCTCCGAGGTGGGCGTTTCCATCGAGCGGGGCCAGGTCTACGGCCTGATCGGCCCCAATGGCGCGGGCAAGACCACCTTCTTCAATGTGATCACCGGCCTGTACACGCCCGACAGCGGCAGCTTCGAGCTGGCCGGCAAGCCCTACCAGCCCAGCGCGGTCCACGAAGTGGCCAAGGCCGGCATTGCGCGTACCTTCCAGAACATTCGTCTCTTTGCCGACATGACCGCGCTGGAGAACGTGATGGTGGGCCGCCATATCCGCACCGGCTCTGGCGTGGTGGGCGCCATCTTGCGCACCGCGGCCTTCCGCGCCGAGGAAAAGGCGATTGCCGATCGCGCCCAGGAACTGCTGGATTACGTTGGCATCGGCCGCTACGCCGACTTCAAGGCCCGCACCCTGTCCTATGGCGACCAGCGCCGGCTCGAGATCGCGCGCGCCCTGGCGACCGACCCGCAGCTGATAGCGCTGGACGAGCCCGCTGCGGGCATGAACGCCACCGAGAAGCTGCAACTGCGCGAGCTGATCGACCGCATCCGCCAGGACCAGCGCACCATCTTGCTGATCGAGCACGACGTCAAGCTGGTGATGGGCCTGTGCGACCGGGTGACGGTGCTCGACTACGGCAAGACCATTGCCGAGGGCACGCCGGCCGACGTCCAGCGCAGCGAGCAGGTGATTGAGGCCTACCTCGGCCGCGGTCATTCGGCCCAGGCCGCCCAAGCCACCCAAGCCACCCAGGGGGCACCCACCCCCGCAGCAAGCCCTGCACAGGGAGGGCAGTGAGATGACGAACGTGCTTCTGAAGGTCAAGGGCCTGCAGGTCGCCTACGGCGGTATCCAGGCCGTCAAGGGTGTGGACTTTGAGGTTCGTGAAGGCGAACTGGTCACCCTGATCGGCTCCAACGGTGCCGGCAAGACCACCACCATGAAGGCCATCACCGGCACCTTGGCACTGGCGGGCGGTGACATCGAATACCTGGGCCGGAGCATCCGCGGCCAAGGCGCCTGGGACCTGGTGAAGGAAGGCCTGGCCATGGTGCCCGAGGGCCGTGGCGTCTTCACCCGCATGAGCATCACCGAGAACCTGCAAATGGGCGCCTACATCCGCACGGACAAGGCCGGTATCGCGCAGGACATCGACAAGGTCTTCACCACCTTCCCCCGCCTGGCCGAACGCCGTGACCAGCTCGCCGGCACCCTGTCGGGCGGCGAGCAGCAGATGCTGGCCATGGGGCGGGCTCTCATGAGCCGGCCCCGGGTCCTTCTGCTCGACGAGCCCTCCATGGGTTTGTCGCCGATCATGGTCGACAAGATCTTTGAGGTGGTGCAAGGCGTCCACGCCCAGGGCGTGACTGTGCTCCTCGTCGAGCAAAATGCCAGCCGGGCGCTACAAATCGCCGACCGCGGCTACGTGATGGAGTCCGGACTCATCACCATGAACGGGGACGCCCGGCAGATGCTGGACGACCCCAAGGTGCGAGCGGCCTACTTGGGCGAGTGACTCAGTAGCGCCACTGCAGCCCGATGCTAGCGGTGCTCACCGGATCCTGGCCGCCAGCGAAGTGGAACCAGTAGCGGTCCCACTCCAGCACCGCCGAGGTCCGTTGGCTGAAGTCCCAGCTCAGACCGGCGCCCAGCGAGAGACCGAAGCCGGTTTGCGTCCCGCTCGCCAGCGTCGAGCCGGCCGCCAGGTTGGTGTGGGTACGACCCCAGAGCCCGCCGACCTTACCGAAGGCCGACAGACCGCCGGCGCCGCCCGAGCCGCCCAGCAGCGAAGGCGTCTGGCCGACCAGGCTGAAGTTCAGCCCGCTAGCCCAGGTATTGCCCCCGCCCCGAGCCATGCGGCCCATGTGCACCAGTCCGATCTCGCCACCCATCATCGGTGTGACCATATTGCGCACATTGATCGCGGCGTAGGTGTCTCCGTCGTCGCAGGCAAAGCCTGGGTCGCAGGCGGCGTCGAACTTGGACTGGCCCAGGTTCAGCCCGATCGAGGTTCGGCTCGAGCCCGGTGCCCAGGCGTTGGTGCTGCTGCTCCCAGCGCCGCTCGTGTCTGTAGACGGTAAGCCGCTGCTGCTGCGCAAGCCGGCGCGCCCGCCGTCAGGGCTCGCCCCTGGCGTACCGGGCGCGACATCGCCCGAGGGCGAGGCCGCGTAGGGGTCAATGGCTTGTGCCCGCAGGCCGCTGCCGCTGTCTGCCAGGACATGACCCGTAGCGGACCAACCGAGGGCGGCAAGCCCCAAGGACATCAGTGCCGGGCGCATCCGGCCGCCAGAAAAAAAGAGGGGAGAGGACATGGCAAGCCTTTCTTCGTGTGTCGCAGAAGGCACGAATCTAGGCAGGCCTCACCCACGGGGCTGTAGTCGTGAAGGCCCGGCTCCCGTAGGAAGCCGGGTCGCTACGGATGTCGCAAGTGGCGCGCGGCTTGTCGCCGATTTTTCCGCGGCTTCTCTGCGGCTTTTTTTGCGGCTTTTTTGCGCGGAATCAGTCGACCTTGGCGCCCGAAGCCTTGACCACCCGCTCGTACTTGGCAAGCTCGGCGCGCATGAAGGCGGTGAACTCCTCGGGGCTGGTGGGCACCGGCTCGGCGAACAACTGGCCGAAGCGGGTGCGGGTATCGGCTGATTGGAGCGCGGCGGTGAAGGCCTGGTTCAGGCGCTGCACCGTGTCGCGCGGCGTGCCTGCTGGCGCCACCAAGCCCCACCAGGTGTCGATGGCAAAGCCCCGGAGCGTGTCGGCCACCGGGGGTACCTCGGGCAGATAGGGCGAGCGCTGCAAGGTGGTGACCGCTAGGGCCTTGAGCTTGCCGGCGCGGATATTGGGCGCGGCGGTGGCCAGGTTGTCGAAGTTGAAGTCGACCTGGCCCGAGAGCAGCGCGAGCTGGGCCGGGTTGCCGCCGTTGAAGGGAACGTGTACCGAGGCGATGCCGGCGTCACGGTTTAGCAACTCGCCCGCCAGGTGGCCGGCGCTGCCATTGCCGCCGCTGCCGTAGTTCAGACGCCCGGGGTTGGCCTTGCCGTAGGCGATCAGGTCGGCCAGGGTGTTGATCTTCAGGCGGGTGGCGGTCTCGGTGTTCATCACCAGCACGTTGGGCACGCGCAGCATCTGGGTGATGGCGGCGAAGTCTCGGTCGGCGTCGTACGGCATCTTGGAGAAGAGCCAGGGGTTGATCGCGTGCGTGGCCACCGCTGAAATGCCGATGGTCAGGCCGTCGGGTGCCGCCTTGGCCACCAGGTCGGCGCCCAGGTTGCCGCCTGCGCCGGGCTTGTTGTCGATGATCACCGTGCCCAGGGTGTCCTTGACTTTCTCGGCCAGCAGCCGGGCGGTGACATCGATCGGGCCGCCAGCGGCATAAGGGACGATCAGGCGGATCGGGCGCGCGCCAGCGGCGGCCGGTGGCGTGCCCTGGGCTAGGGCCTCGCCCATGGGCAGCGATGCAGCCAGGGGCGCCAGCGCGCCAGCGGCCAGCAGGCGACGGCGGGTTGTGGACATGAACGACGAGACAGTGGCGTGCTTGGTTTTCATCTTCATCCTATTTGAGGCGGGATCAGCCCGCGTGCTTGTCGGCTTCAGAGGTGAAAGAGTCTGCGAAGAAGGCCTCGCTGGGCAGGCCGGCGCGCTGGACATAGTCTTTTTGCGCGGATTCGACCACGATCGGCGCGCCGCAGGCGTACACCTCGTGGCCCGACAGATCGGGCGTGTCTTCCAGCACCGCCTGATGGACAAAGCCGGTGCGGCCGCTCCATTGGTCCTCGGGCAGGGCGTTGGAGATCACGGGCACATAGCGCAAGTGGGGCATCAGGGCGCACTGGGCGCGCACCCAGCTGTCCATGTACAGGTCGGCGGGGCGGCGGCCGCCCCAGTAAAGCACGGCGGGGCGGTCAATGCCTTTGAACTGCATGTGCTCGAGGATGGCCTTGATCGGCGCGAAGCCGGTGCCCGAGGCAACGAAGACGATGGGCTTTTGCGTGTCCTCGCGCAGGAAGAAGCTGCCGAAGGGGCCCTCGACCCTCAGGATCTCCTTTTCCTTCATGGCGCCGAACACATGGTCGGTAAAGCGACCGCCGGCCATGTGCCGGACATGCAGGTCGACGCTGGGGCCGATGGTGACCCCGTCCTCTTCGCGCACCAGCAGGTGGGGCGCATTGGCCATGGAGTAACTGCGGCGTGCGCCATCACGCAGGATGAATTCCACGTACTGGCCCGCGTGATAGCGCATCGGATCATTGGCGGGCAATTGTAGGCGCAGCACCATCACGTCGGGAGCCAGGCGCTCGAGCGACTGCACCCGTGCGGGCATTTTGCGCACCGGGAAGGCGCTCTCGGCGGTGACCTGGCGTGACTCCAGCACCAGGTCGGACTCGGGCTTGGCGCTGCAGGCCAGGATGAGGCCGGCAGCCTCTTCGTCGTCATTGAGTGCCTTGGCCTGGTGCGGGCCGTGGCGGACCCGGCCCTCGAGCTTCTTGCACTTGCAAGAGCCGCAGGCGCCGTCCTTGCAGCCATAGGGCAGGCCGATGCCCTGGCGGATAGCCGCTGCCAGCACCGTCTCGCCGGCTTCCACGCCGAAC
>Ga0164293_10001028_pt1 | contig 23341 bp, 24 predicted proteins | sample GEODES118metaG_FD_111487 | JGI IMG/M metagenome (GOLD analysis project Ga0164293, IMG submission 111487) | Eutrophic lake water microbial communities from Lake Mendota, Wisconsin, USA - GEODES118 metaG | ecosystem: Environmental > Aquatic > Freshwater > Lake | place: USA: Lake Mendota...
AGGCTCTGTTGGTTCAAGCCGTCGAACATTATGTGTCGCTGTTTTTTGGCTTTCGCCTGGAGCGCGCTGAAAAAATCAAGAAAGGCGAGTTCAGCGACCTGATTGCTGTGGCTCGAAAAAGAATTCAAAAGCAGCCCACTTTTTTACAGTTTTATGCAAAACACCGTGCTGAAAGAACAGACTTAAGTGGGATCTTTGACCGGGCTGAAAAAGAGTACCTTAAGAATCTCGAGAACTCGCTTCCAGCTCAAAAAAAACATTGGGCCCGAATGATCTGGGCTCTTATTTTTGGACTGGCCCTGCAGCCCCATGTGACTTTGGATGATTTAAAAAATGCAGAGAAGATTTTGAGAAAAGCTTGGATGGTCAGACCCTAAAATTTAAGGTTTCGCTTTGGCCTTTTGAATTTTTTCAGCAATCGCTTTTAGTTTTGCTCGCTGCTCGGGCGTGAATTTCCCAGCGAAAGAAGTTGGATTACGTTTCATATCATCAAGGAATTTGACCATCTGTGCAGGATCACCATTTCCTTCACCGGCCAGCATGGGCACAAGTTCTGCCGTAAGCTCCCAAATTTCTTGATCAATGACGACATCTCCGCCTGTGAGCTTTTGCAAATCCTGATTGGCTTTGTTCGCGTTTGGATCTTCAAAAGTCTGTTTACGCTGTTCTGGGTTGACTAAAAGTTTTTGAGTTTCTTTGACGCCATAATCGACGTGTGAATCAAGAGGTTGTTGAGCCAAAGACATGAAGTTTAGAAATAGAATCATAAGGATTGTTTTCATAAAGGACGTATCGGATTGAATGTGAAATGATTCAAGGCTTTTTGATTGTTTCAAAATAAGACGTGTGGCAGCGTTTAACTTCACTTTAAAGGAAGACAAAACATGCTAAAACTCACCTTAAGCTTTTTTTTACTTATCTCCACAGCAAAAGCCTCTGGCGAAATTTGCAAGCCCTACCAGCTCAAAGGGCCATACAAAAGTGAAAATCTTAAATTTAAAGATCTTCTGGATATCGACTGGAACCAATCCATGATCGAATCTCCCGAGTTTGCGAGCGACTTGGGTGATGTCAAAGCGGCAGGCCTTTGGAATGATGAGAGCTTAGAATCCATTGCCAAAAGAGAGACCCGGCTGAAGTGCGTCGAGCAAGCCTTAAAAAAAGTAAAGCGGACCCAGCTCAATAAATTCAATCAAATTAATTACGATTTATATGCAAAAAGAATTTCTTTAAGCCTAGAAGCCATTCAATTTAATAGTCATTTGATGCCACTGAATCAACTGGGTGGTATTCACACGGATCTGATCGACACGCTCACTTCTATGCCTAAACAAAATTTAGTAGACTTAGAAAACATGTTAAAAAGATTGTCCACCGCTGATCAAAAAGTAAAACAGCACCTCATCTTGCTAAAAGCAGGCCTCGATAAGAAGATGACTCCTCCGCAGGTTGTGCTTTCAGAAGTTGTCTCACAATTTGATTCGATCTTGACCAAATCAGTCCAGGATTCAGCTTTGTATAGTCCTTTCAAGAATTTAACAAAAATTCCAGAGGCTCAAGCGATGGAATTTCAAAGGCAAGCCCGTGAAATTATCCAAACCAAGCTGTATCCAGAGCTTGAAAATTTAAGAACATTCTTGAAACAAACCTATATTCCAAATTCTCGAACTGACAGTGTTTCTGTGCAAAGTTTGCCACTCGGTGATCAATGGTACAAATGGGCCATACGTTATCACACAACAACTGAAATGACGGCTGATCAAATTCATGAAATAGGACTTAGCGAAGTTAAAAGAATCACAACTGAGATGATTGAAATTAAAAATAAAGTGGGTTTTAAGGGAAACCTTGCACAATTTAATAAGCATTTGTTGTCAGATTCAAAATTCTTTTTCAAAGATCCCGAAGAATTGATGCTGGCTTACCGAAATATCGCAAAGCTTGCGGACGCAGCAATGCCCCAGCTTTTTGAAACCCTTCCGCGATTGACCTATGGTGTTCGCGAAATGCCAGCTTACAAAGCACCTACAGCCCCCACGGCCTACTATTACCCGGGCAGCCCCGAGCTTGGTCGCGCAGGATTTTTTGAAGCCAATACCCATGATCTCAAAGCTCGTCCCAAATGGGGAATGGAGGCTTTGACTTTACATGAAGCGGTACCGGGTCATCACATGCAAATCTCGATCTCACAAGAATTAAAAGACATGCCCAAGTTTAGAAAATACTCTGGCTACACTGCTTTTGGTGAAGGATGGGGTCTTTACGCTGAAAACCTAGGTGAGGAGATGGGTTTTTACACAGATCCTTATTCGAAGTACGGTCAGCTCAGTTACGAAATGTGGCGGGCGATCAGGCTGGTTGTGGATACAGGACTTCACTCAAAAAACTGGACACGGGATCAGTCGATCGAATATTTCGCAAACAATTTGGCTAAATCCAGAATTGAAATCGAAGTGGAAGTGGATCGCTACATTGTTTGGCCCGGACAAGCTCTGGCTTACAAAGTAGGACAGCTGAAATTTTTAGAACTCAGGAAGCTGGCTGAAGATAAATTGAAAGACAAATTTAATGTCAGAAAATTTCATGACGTTGTTTTAGGTCAAGGTGCCATTCCCATGGATCTATTAGAAAAAGAAGTGAACCAGTGGATTCAATCTCAGGAAAAAACAAAATTGATGTAAATCGGATTTGAGTGAAGCTGATGGGCCTAGAGGCTCAGCAGCTTCCGTCGTTTTTCGAGGTAATAATCTAAGGTGCCCTCGGTCACCAGGAGTCGGTTTTGATCCAGCTCAAAAACTTTGGTGGTGATTTCACGCAAAAAATGTCTGTCATGGCTGACAATCATCACGGTGCCATCAAAATCTTTGATCGCTTGCAATAAAACCATTCGAGTCCCGATGTCTAAATGATTCGTGGGCTCGTCTAAGATTAAGAAATTCAAAGGTTTTGCTAAAATTGTTGCAAGCACGACTCTGGATTTTTCTCCACCGGATAAAATTTTAATTTTTTTATCCACTTGGTCGCCAGAAAATTTCATACAGCCCAATAAATTTCGAACAAACCCGATGCTTTGAGTGGGAACTGCCGAGTGAACTTCTTCCATCACAGTTAGATTTGGATTCAATAAATCCATGGAATTTTGACTAAAATAACCAAGCTGAATGCTGGGACCCAAAGAGCACTGACCTTCAGAGGGATTTGCAAGACCTGAGATAATTTTTAATAAAGTGGATTTACCAGCCCCGTTCACTCCAACTACAGCCACGCGGTCTTGACGTTTAACGAGGGCTGTGGCCCCTTTAAAAACAAGCTTTTCTTCGCCAGAATCTTTTTGCCAAACTTTGCCAAGATTTACGAATTTAACAACTTCATCGCCGCCACGAGGAATCGTCGGCCAAGCAAATCCAATGCTGTCTTCTTCTTTAATGACTTCGATGCGATCAATTTTTTCAATTTTTTTAACTCGGCTTTGCACTTGAGCGGCATGAGAAGCTCTGGCGGCAAATCTTGCAATAAACTCTTCTTCTTTTGCTAGCATCTCTTCTTGTCTGCGAGCGGCAGCTTCGAGTTGAACCATGCGAATCTTTTTTTCTTTTTCGTAGTAGTCGTAATTACCAGAATAGGTTGTGATGGTTTGATGAGCCACTTCGATTGTTTTATTGATCAGTCGGTTCATGAATTCTCGGTCATGGCTTGTCATCAAAATAGAACCCTTGAAGTTCTTGAGCCATTCTTCAAGCCACAAAATACTTTCTAAATCCAAGTGGTTCGTGGGTTCGTCCATCAGAAGTACTTGGGGATTTAACACCAATATTTTTGAAAGGGCGATTCGCATTTTCCAACCACCCGAGAAAGTCGCCGTGTCACGATGAAAGTCCTCTGGAGGAATTCCAAGACCGGTCAAAACCTCAGAGGCTCGAGTTTCTAAATCATAGCCACCCAATTGTTCAAATTGGGCTTGAGCTTCGCCGTACTTTTCTAAAACAACACTCATTTGATCATCATCGAGAGGTTCTGATAACTGTGCTTCTAGTGTTTGGAGTTCTGCTTGAAGTCTGGAAAGAGAGGGAATCGCTGTTTTGACTTCTTCAATAACAGTTCGACCACGCATGTCTTCGATGTCTTGAGAAAAATAACCCACAACAAGTTTATCAGACATTGAGATGTTGCCGCCATCGAAACCTTCTTCGTTCATAAGGATTCGAAAGACCGTGGTTTTTCCGTTGCCGTTGGGGCCGACCAAACCAATTTTTTCGCCGGCGTTGATTTGAAAGCTGGCGTTTTTATAAAGAATTTTAGTTCCGTACTGTTTCGAGATATTATTGACATGAATCATGCCTCAATCTGTACCTGATAGCTGGCTCTAAGTCGAGTCCACTTTTCGTCAATTCCCAAATGCTTTCAAGCTCTGATAACCTTTTACCCAAGTGAACCCATTAATTCCCTTTCAAGCACCTCCATTTTCAGTCTCTTGCTCTGCCCAGCTCACACGCCTTGGGACCGAGCTGCGGCTGAAATTTCAAACCCATGATCCCAGCCTTCAAATCCAGTGGGGTCAAAGCTTCTACGAGGAAGCCCCGACAGATCAATTCAGAAAAGACAATCTCTGGAAAAAGACCTGTTTCGAGCTTTTTTTGAAAAATCCAAATTCAAATCAATATTATGAGTTTAATTTCTCCACTGAAAAGGAATGGAATCTTTATAAATTCGAGGATTACAGAAAGCCTCAGCCTCCAATGAGATCCGATGATTTTCGTGTGATCAGTCATTCTTGGCGAAGCAACGAATTGAATGCACAAATTTTAAATTTGACGGATTGGCATCAATTGCAAGTTTCAATGACAGCTGTGTTTTTATCAAAATCAAATGAAGTGCAGTATTGGGCTTTAAAGCATCCAGACACCAGGCCTAACTTTCATCACTTTGAAAGTTACCAAATTCAAATTTAAGGGTGATCAAATGAAATTAGGAATCGAAAATTTACTGACAAAAAAACAGCTGATTCAATTATTGAAAAAAAAACGAGTGGCCCTTGTGGGTCATCCTGCCAGTGTGAATGAAAAGCTTGAGCACTCTCTGGATCTTCTGCACAAAAAAATCAGCTTAAGTGCTGCCTTTGGTCCCCAGCATGGCATCAAAGGCGAAAAGCAAGACAACATGATCGAAACAGAAGATTTTGTTCATCCCGAATATCAAATTCCAATTTTTAGTCTTTATGGAAAAGTTCGAAAACCAACGCCAGAGATGATGAAGAACTGTGACGTGATTTTATTTGATCTTCAGGACTTGGGCTGTCGGATTTACACCTTTGTCACAACACTTCTTTATGTCATGCAAGCTTGTCAAACTCATGAAAAATCTTTGATTGTTTTAGATCGACCGAACCCAGCAGGGCGTGATGTCGAGGGATTTTCTTTGCGTGAAGGGTTTGAATCCTTTGTCGGTGCCTCTGACTTTCCCATGCGCCACGGAATGACCATGGGTGAAATGGCCTTGTATTTTAAAGATAAATTTCGACTGAATTTGAATCTTTTGGTGGTACCGATGCAGGGCTACTCACCCACCAAAAAAAATCAATTCGGTTGGCCCAGTGAGCGTGCATGGGTGAACCCATCCCCGAATGCACCCACATTAAATATGGCCAGATGCTACTCGGGAACAGTGTTGATCGAAGGCACCACATTAAGCGAAGGACGGGGAACCACTCGGGCCCTTGAACTGATGGGAGCCAGTGATTTGGACTATCAGAAAATTTTGGCTTTGATGAAAAAAATGGCACCGCAATGGATGAGGGGTGTGATCATCCGTGAATGCTTTTTTGAGCCCACATTTCATAAGCATGAAAAAAAACTGTGTCATGGTTTTCAGATTCACACGGATTTTCCTGGCTACAAACCCAACCAATTCAAGCCCTTCAGGCTAACTGCGCTGATGCTGAAAGCGATCAGAAAATTACATCCCAACTATCCCTTGTGGCGAGATTTTGAGTACGAGTACACCTCTGGAAAATTGGCCATTGACGTGATTAACGGAGGCCCCGAGCTTCGTGAATGGGTGGACAATCACGAAAGTAAGATCAGTGATTTGGAAAAGGCACTGTTGGTCGACGAAAAAAAATGGCTGAAAACCCGAAAGCCCTTTTTACTTTACTAAATATGAACCCATAAGAAAATCTTTTGAAAGCCATTAGCAGCGCATGAAAAACGCACTCGTAAAATTTGGCCCTCGGTGTGCATGCCTCAGCCTGATACAGTTGAGATGCCACTAGTTTCATATGAATTTAAGAAATGATCAGCATCTTAACTTTTTTGAGCCAGTTGAAAAAAACCTCGACAGGGCTTGTAAAGAAATGGCGGATATACATGTTCAGAAGTCAAAAACTATGCCTCTTGATGTTGAGCCTATCAGCAACACTTTCAATTGAAGCTTTGGGACAAGTGAATGAGCTAGAAAACAAAATTCTTGAAGTTCAATGGGCACCGACAGAATTTCAACCCCGGGCGCTAGATAATTCAATCACAGAGAAGTACTGTGGATACAGCTCGAAAAGATTCCTAGGCTGTGTCGCAGGGGTTGAAAAATTCGGTCAATTTATAGAACCTCACCGAGAAATTCAGATTCAGAACTCAGAGTTTATATTTGTCACAAATGAAAAGCTAAAATCCTTGAATGCGCGCGAGTTGAACCAGCACAGACGTGCCCAATTCAATTCATTTGAAAAACAACTCAATGACAAAACTTTAAAATCACTTATTGATGTTTACACAGATCTAAGAAAGCAAAATCAAAATCCAAAACCATTTCAAACGGCAGTTTCATTAAACGAACTTCTTGCTGTGATTTATGATCCTCATCACATGTATCAACCCATGTTTGCGCACGACGGACTGAATTTTATCAGACAACAACCTCACATGGGAGTGGCATTTAAAAAAGTGGGCAACCGGGTTGGCATTCAACAAGTTTATATGAATACTTCTGCTGAAATAGCGGGGATTAAACCAGGTGATGTGATCACCCATGTCGATGGCAACGATTTGCAAATTCAAAGCGAAGAAGATCTTGATAAAGTTTTGGTCTTCAATCCTGAACAAAAAGTACAATTAAGATTACTTCGTAAAAACAGACCCTTTGAAGTTCAGGTGGTTTTTAGTTATGCAAACCTTGCAAAAGTGGTGGACCGTGAAATTACTTTTCAAGGCAAAAAATATTCCTATTTAAATATGCGAGAGGTCCCATCTGATCTGGATTCAGAAGCCACCTGCCGAGTTTTTTCTAAAATTTTGAAAAAATTTGAACAAGAAACTGAAGGTTTAATTTTAGATTTACGAAATAATGTGGGCGGACCGGGTGAAACCGCGGCCTGTTTGTCAGCGCTGTTCGTAGGTAAAAATAAAACAATGTACATTGAGCAAGACATGGCAGATGTCACCAGTCGATCAGTCGAGGGCACGCAGAATGTGGCCTTTCGAAAAAAAATGGTAGTCCTTGTGAACGCGAAAACTGCAAGCTCGGGAGAGCTGATGGCAGGAGCACTGCAGTTTTATAGTCGTGGACTTATTTTAGGTGATCGCACTTTTGGCAAATCCATTGGCCAGATAGTAGAATCTTACGAAAATGAAAAATTTGACGAATATTCGACCATATCTAAAGCCTTTATGCCCGATGGGATTTCCTATCAGTCCAAGGGTATTTCCCCTGACTTTTACGTTTTTCGCGATGGATTTACGCCCAATGCGGACGAGATTGCCATACTCAGAGAAGAGGACTTAGCGCTTTATCCGTTAAAGTTTGAAGACAGAAAACCAATGGTTAAAAAATCAAAACCCGTGGCGTTTCCGAAGTCCTGCGTAAATTCAGAAGCGATTATGAATCGCTACAATTCACTTCAGGATACAAACTGGCAGAAGGACTTTCAGCTTCAATTTGCATTGGGAACAATTCACTGTTTGAAATAATTTGTCCACGACTTTGGTGCTAAACCAGTGTCATCAGAAGAATAACCGCCAATTGTAAAAACAGTGAAAAGCTAATGACGCTAAAGAGGGCGTTCAGTGTAGACATGCAAAGGCTCCTTGCCATAATTCGGCGTTTGACTTGTATGTAAATTATATGTAAATAAAAGAAGGATCAAGTCTAGTTCCTTTAATTTGTAAGATAATTTGAGCTTGTTTTTTAAATCAGATGCGGTTGATAATAATGCCATGAAGCAAAGACCATGGCCCATTGTTTTACTCGCCGCTTTTCATGTCATAGCTCCCGTTGGAAATATTCTCTTCAATGCAATGCTCACTAAAATTCCACTCAATATTTATTTTCAAGCCCTGCTGCTTTCTGAAAATCGTCTTACTCTTGCGGTTTTTACTGTGGTTCCAATTTTAGGGGCGGCCCTTATTTTCATGTGTCGAAAATGGAGCTATATTTCTTATGTGATTTTAATGACTGTTCCTTTCGTCTACAGTGTGATCGAGTATTCGAAAAATTCGACCACTTTAATGGCCATCGGTCTTGGACTTTTCTTTTGTATCAATCTTCTAGTGGTGGGATATTTTCTTAAGCCTGCAGTGCGCAGACTTTATTTTGATCCGCGCCTTCGATGGTGGGAAACAAAGCCTCGCTACCAGGCGGACTTCCAATGCCAAGTTGAAATCAAAGAACAGCAGCACTGGGTCGAAATTAAAAATATCTCCGAGGGCGGCGCCTTCTTAGAAGCGGCTTCTGTTTTTCAAGAAGGGGACATGCTGAAACTTTATTTTAAAGATTCAGAGGGTGTTATTGCTTTAAACGGTGAAGTCATTTATCGCAGAGAGGCTCAACCCATTGGCTACGGATTTAAATTTGATAAAAACTCAAGTCGTGAGCCTCGACTCAAAGAGATCATTAAAAAGTTGTCAGCTGATGGTGCCCTCATCAGTAGTCGGATGCCAGGGCCTGAAGATACTTTTGTGGGTTGGCTTAAATCTACTTTCAAGCTAAAAACCACCGCATGAAGAACGAGCAGTTTTCCTCTGCGCTTTACATTTTAATGGCTCTTGCGTTCAACAAAGAAAAGAAAATGAGCTCTCGGCAAATGGCTGAAGGCCTCAAAACGAATCCTGTTGTCGTCAGACGTTTGATGTCACAATTGTCCACATCAGGACTGATTGTTTCCAGAAAAGGCCGTGACGGGGGCGTGTGGCTGGCAAAGGATCCTAAAAAAGTCACGCTTGCTGATATTTACAAAGCTGTGGATTCACCCGATGCGATTGCTGATTTTGCAAGACCTTCTTCCAAAGCCTGTCCGGTCAGTTGTTCGATGAAAAAAATTGTAAACCGTGTTTCCAATCATGTGGAAAAAGATATTTTTAAAAGTTTATCTCAATTTCGACTTTCAGATCTTTTGGAAGGAATTTAAAATGAAACACTTTTTATTTATAGTCGCGTCGACAGTGATTTCTTTCTCGCAAGCAGCAGAACTCAAGTATGAAAAATTAGCTGAAGATTTTGGTCAGCCTTGGGGCATGGTCTTTATTGATAAACAAAAAATGCTGATCACTGAAAAAGTCGGGACCTTTCAAGTTTTTGATGTGGTGAAGAAAAAAGCTTACCCTGTGAAAAGTTCATTAAAGGTGGCTGCCTACGGCCAAGGCGGACTTTTAGATGTGGCTATTGATTCGGATTTTGATAAATCAAAAAATGTTTACTTTACTTATGCGAAGCAAATAGGTGATTTGTACACGACAGCCTTATCAAAAGCTCAGCTTGTCGAATCGGCTCCGCTTGTTTTTGAGCTTCAAAATATCCAAGAAATCTTTGTCGCTCTTCCTGCTCAAGAAGAGGGTGTTCATTTTGGATCTCGAATTGTAGTGACTGACTCAGAGATCTGGATGGCGGTGGGCGAGCGAAACTTCAGGGATTTAGCTCAAGATCTAACGACTCACATGGGGAAAATTTTAAAACTGGATAAACTAGGAAAACCTCATCCTACAAACCCGTTTTTCAATGAGGCTTCTAAACGTCCTGAGATCTGGTCCTACGGACATCGAAATCCTCAAGGTTTATTGATGAATTTAAAAACCCAAGAGCTTTGGGTTCATGAGCACGGGCCTCGGGGTGGTGACGAAATTAATCTGGTTAAAAAAGGGGCCAACTACGGATGGCCTATCGTAACTTATGGCCGCGAATATCACGGACCTAAAATTGGCGAGGGATCTGAAAAAGCCGGCATTGAAAAGCCCGTTCACTATTATGTGCCGTCCATCGCACCCAGTGGCTTTGCCCATTACACATCTTCAAAAATTCCAGAACTTCAAGATTCATTCCTTATTGGATCTCTTGTCATGACCCACTTGAATCAAGTTAAGATTAAAGATCAAAAGTTTGTCCTAGAAAAAAGATATTTTGAGAATCAAGGTCTTCGCATTCGTGAAGTTGAAGCAGGACCCGAGGGCCAATTGTATTTTTCAACTGATAGCGGAGCTATTTACGAAGTTAAATAACTAATTATTTATTTAATTTTCAGCAGTGTTTTTGATTTTTTCCATTTTTCGACAAAAAAGCCAAAGTACTGAGCTTGCTCGAAGGTGGCACTTTTTTCTCTAAAGTTCATTTGTTTTTTGCCGGCAGTTTCAGTCAAAAGTGCCACACCACTTTTATTTGGCTCCAAAGCGGTAAAGTACCCACCCAGTCCGTTGTTTGAATCCAGTTTGAAAAAGAAGGAAGCTCCGGGAATCGGGCCTGATAAATTGTTGAATTGTTCCACTGCTAAAGCTAAGCCCAGCATGTACTGATTTTGTTTTTGTCCCAAGTAAACTTTTGAGTTTTCCCCGGCTGGAAAGGCCTGCAAGGTCTCGAAACCTTCCACAGGAAGTTGGCCGCCATTTGGCAAACGAAGATCAGCAAGGCTTGCGGCTAATTTCGCTTTTGTGATGTCCAGTTTGACGCTCAGACGATTGATTTTACCTTCTCGAAGCATCAACACAGATCCTAAAGTTTGCCCGCTTGTAGGATCCTGGATTGTTAAAATGTCATCTTTAAATAGCACTTGGCTGTTGCCCACGTCAGCTTCCATAAACAAGACTTCTTGGTTGGATTCAAGCCCCTTGGATAGACTTACATTTGTGATCGAGCCTTTGACATCGTTTTCTTTTTTTCCACAAGCTGATAGCACCAAAAATAGGGTGATGAGAAGGGTTTGAATCATAGCGGTTATCTCCGATGGTTATGATGACTTTTCGGAAACATAAACAAGGGTTTTGAGTCTAGCTTCCGACAGAGCCTTGCTTGGTGAAAGACTTTGGTGCAGGCTTGTAGCCAGTATGAATCAAAAACAAGCCTGGGTTTTTTATGATTTTGGAAATTCGGCCTTTGCGACAACTGTGATTGCCGGATTCTTCCCCGTGTTTTTTAAGCAATTTTGGAGCGAAGGAGTTTCTTCTGAAATTACGACCTTACGTCTAGGTATTGCTTTGGGTTTTGCTGGATTCTTGATGGCACTGCTGGCCCCTTTTTGGGGGCGAAAAAGTGATGAATCAAAAAACAGAAAATCATGGCTCATTTCTTTTGCTTCTGTGGGTATATTTTCCACAGCAGCTTTAAGTTTAATCCCGCAAGGGCAGTGGGCTTTTGCCATTTCCATTTATGTTCTGGCCTACGTGGGGTTCGAAGCCAGTCTGATTTTTTATGACTCCCTATTGCCCTTGGTTGCAAAGCCTGTCGAATTCAATCGGGTGTCCTCTCAGGGATATGCGTATGGCTATTTAGGTGGAGGACTGCTTTTTATTTTAAATGTGGCCATGACTTTAAAGCCTGAGTTCTTTGGTTTGAAAGATGCCACCCAAGCTGTTCAATTTTCTTTTTTGAGTGTGGCCTTTTGGTGGGCCATGGGTCTTGTGGTTCTCAGCCTTCGGGTCAAAGAAAATCCAATTTCCGCGACAGAGGTCGTAAAAAAAAGTGCAGGCTTTCTTGCTACCTATTGGGAAATTTTAAACACATTTAAAAAGCTCATGGAGCAAAAAAATATTTTTTACTTTTTATTGGCCTATTGGTTTTTTATCGACGGTGTTTACACTGTTTTTACCATGGCTGTGAATTACGGCCTCAGTATTGGACTGAATCAAGAAGATCTGATGAAAGCTTTAATCTTGACTCAGCTTGTGGGATTTCCCAGTGCCCTTTTTTTTGGTTATCTAAGTCAAAAGTTCTCAAGTCGAAATTTGCTTCTGTTTTGTCTTGTGGTTTACAGCGGCGTTTTACTTTATTCAGTGCAAATTAAAACGGGTACAGATTTTATGGTTTTGGCAAGTTTCGTGGGGCTTGTTCAAGGTGGGATTCAGGCCCTCAGTCGCAGTTACTTCACTCACCTGATTCCTGCAGGTCATTCAGCGGAATACTTTGGATTTTTTAATATTGTCGGAAGATCTGCCTCGGTGGTGGGACCCTTGCTTGTGGCCTTTGTCACTTATTTGACCAAAGATGCCAGGCTGGGACTGCTGTCCATTGTCCTGTTGTTTATTCTGGGGGCTTATTTTCTTTTGAAGACTCACTCGAATGATCAGAGCGTGACTTACTGATTCCCACCCATTCGGGAAGGAAGAAAGCCAGGGCTACGAAGACCATGGTTGAAAATGCGAATAAAAAAATCAAAATCCAAGTTATTTCCATAGGCTTACCCATTATTTCTTTGAGTGAGTCCGAATTTTAGTTTAGTTCTTAGCCATAAGCTATGACATATAATCCCAAAGATCATTTTTTTAAAAAAGCAAAACAGGACAATTTTGCAGCTCGTTCTGTCTACAAGCTTGAAGAAATTGATAAAAAGTATCGCCTTTTTAAGCCTGGGGATTGTGTTTTTGACTTGGGCGCTAGCCCCGGCTCCTGGAGCCAATATGTCAGCCAAAAAATTGGGGCTGAAGGCAAAATTTTAGGTGTGGATTTAAAGCCTGTCGAAGTTCAGCTATCAAACGCAAAATTTATCACAGCGGATTTAAATGATCTGAACTTGCCCACAACTTTAAGTGAACACGGATTCAATCAGCCTTTTGATTCTGTGATCTCTGATATGGCCCCTAAAACCACAGGCATCCGTTTTTCAGATCAAGCCAGAAGTACAGACCTCTGTGAGTTAGCTTTGAAGGTCGCAGATCAATTTTTAAAAAAAAATGGAATTTTTGTTTGTAAGCTTTTTCACTCGGATGATTTTCAAGCTTTAAAAAAATCCATTCTTTCTCGTTACGAAAAATTTGAAGCTGTGAAGCCCGAGGCGACCAGATCCATCAGTAAAGAAATCTTTCTTGTGGGTTTAAAGAAAAAATGAATGTTCTTTTTGAATCTGATGATATTTTAGCCATTGAAAAGCCAGCAGGCCATTTAAGTGTGCCTTCAAGTTTAGGCCGCAAAGATCCAAGACCCGTCGCAGGACTGATCGCACAAGAAGCTCATGGGACCCTTTATCCTGTTCACAGGCTTGATTTTGAAGTTTCAGGCATTCTTGTTTTTGCTAAAAATCCCCGTGCTCAAAAAAAAATGCATCAAATCTGGGATGAAGATTTGGTTGAAAAAAAATACATAGCACTGACACTCGTGCAAAATTTTGATCACTGGCCCGCAAAAATCGAAGGTTCCGTGCTGGGTGAAGTTCCTCTTTTAAGTCATGGGCAATGGACCAGCAAGATGGCTCAAGGTAAAAAAAGGTCATTTATTGCAAATTATGGAAAGCCCAGTGTGACAGACTTCGAGTTACAAAAACAAAATCAGGATCAACTTTTCTGGAGTTTAAAACCTAAAACAGGCCGTCGGCACCAACTGCGTCTAGAGCTTTCTCGTCATGGGTTTCCTATTTTAGGTGATACTTTGTACGGTGGACTTATCTTTCCAGAAAATCGAAGTGAAATCGCACTTGTGCACAGCCGAATTCAATTTCACAAAAAATCAAATCTTCAATTGCCAGATCATATTGAATTGGGATGGAATTGGAGCCAATGGATGCAAAAATTCAGTCCCTAACAGTTTTTTGTGGTGCAAGATCAGGACGACAACCCGAATTCGAATCCACTGCCTATGCGCTGGGGCAGTGGCTAGCAGAAAATCAAATTCAGTTGGTTTATGGTGGGGGCTCTGTAGGGCTGATGGGGGCCGTTGCTAAAGGCTGTTTTCAGTCGGGCGGCTATGTCATCGGAGTCATTCCAGAGGCCCTCAAAGAGCGAGAGCTGGATTTTAAACAGGCTCAAGAATTGATCGTGGTTAAAACCATGCACGAAAGAAAAGCTGTGATGAACCTTCGGGGTGATGCCTTTCTCGCTTTGCCTGGTGGCTTTGGTACTTTAGAAGAAATTTTTGAAGTGATCACTTGGCGACAATTGGGATTTCATCAAAAACCCATCACATTTCTAAATCAAAATCAGTACTACACGCCGCTGATCCAATTTATGGATCATATGAAACAAGAAAATTTTATTTCTCAAACAGATCATGATCGCATTCGGATCGTACAATCATTAGGAGAATTTAAAGAACAATGGCAAAGCTAAGAGCAAGTGCTTACTTCATGTTTGCATTGGTTCTTAGTTTTTTTCTGCTATTTTCGATGTGGCTGCACTACTTTTGGCATCTTTATTTTTACCACCAAATCCCGGGTTCGGCTTACGTCTTTTTAGTGGGTTATTTATTAATGCCTGTGGGGCTTGCGATTTCCAGATCTAAATGGAATAAAAAACTCATTCTTGTTTCTTGGCTGGCTTATATTTGGATGGGATTTTTCTTCATTTTATCAGCTTTTACTTTGGTCTCTATTTTGGCTGCTCTTGCTTGGCCTGAAATTGACAATCATCGGACGGGATTTTTTAACGGTGTTTTAATTTTGACTTTGTATTCTCTGTATTGGGGAACTCGAAAGCCCTCTTTGAGGTTTGAAAAAATTAGAACTCAAATCAAAGAATTTCAAGGCCTTAAAATTGTCCAAATCACAGATTTGCATATGGGTCTTCTGCATCAGAATAAGTCATGGCTAAAAAATGTGGTTGAAAGTTGTAATCAACAAAATCCAGACTTTTTATTTTTAACTGGGGATCTCGTCGAAGGCTCTTTTTTAGATGTAAAACCTATGTTGGATTCACTCAAAAGTGCAAATCCTAAAATCGCAAAGATTTATATTTCAGGTAATCATGAAATGATCCATGGGGGACTGGCTTGGGAGGCCTACCTTAAAGATTTAGGCTGGATCGTTTTGCATAATCAGAATCAAATCTTTCATTTTAATAATAAAAAAATTCTGATTGCAGGTGTACCTGATAAAATGGTCAATCGTTTTGATTCAAGTGCCTTTTCAAAACCAGATTTAGCCTTATTGACGACAGAAGTTGTAGACTACAAAATTTTGCTGGCCCACGAGCCCAGTAGCATTTCAGACTTAAAAGTAGAAAAACCAGATCTACTTCTTTCTGGGCATACCCATGGAGGTCAAATATTTCCCTTTGGATTTTTAGTCAGACTTGTGCAACCTGTGGTTTCAGGTTGGAAAACCATCCATAATGTACAAGTGTTTGCTCATCCAGGAACAGGTCTTTGGGGACCTCCGATGCGGCTAGGCACCAAAAATTCAATTTATGTTTTTGAAATGATTTGATTGGTCAGTCTGGCAATCGAACACAATTGATTTTTTTCATTTTCAATTCTGATTTCCCACAGATGAATTTGTTTGCCTAAATGAATGGGTCTGACGGTTCCAGTGACCACACCACTTCGGGCTGATTTCACATGGTTGGCATTGATTTCAATTCCGACGGGTAGATCAGCCGCCTGATCCAAACAAAGGCTCGAGGCCAGGCCACCTAAGCTTTCTGCCAATAAAACAAAGGCCCCACCGTGCAGAAGTCCTGCGGGTTGAATGGTGCGATGATCCACTGGCATTGTGGCTTTTAAAAAGTCGAGGCCAATTTCTGTGAATAGGATCCCCATATGCTCGATGGCAGTCTTTTGACAGATGCGGTTGAGATGCTCAAGTGTGGTTTCTTTTTTCCAAATCATGCGGAACCAGTTTCTTTGAGTGAGTCATCTTTGGTCAAGCAGATTTAAAAATCGAAAAATGATCAAAATTTTGTGGCTCAAAATTGATTGTCAGCCAGGGATTTTCCGAGAAAATAAAATGCTTTGTCGCACGCCCTCGCGCCACAACTGAAATCGACTTTTTTTGCGCCAGAATTTTTAAATCATTTAAGGTTTTTTGAATGGCTGGGTTCCACCCGTAGTCATAGATAAAAAAGATATCGGCTTGAGGTAAGCTAAACTCAGGGGCCATCAGATTTTTTTCAAAAATGTGAATATCGGGGTATTGCCAATTTTTAAAAACTCGCTGTGCATCGAGCACTCGGGGTTGAGCCACTTCATAACCCAAAAAAGTGATTTTTGGATAGTGTCGACCAACGACAAAGCCCATTCGACCGTAAGCACAGCCGAGATCTGCGATCACAGTATTTTTGGTTGGCTCAAGTTCAGCCAGCAAACTTCTGATTTCACAGTAGGGGGTTTGAAAGGATTGGGGTGAAAGTTCGCTCCAGGTCTGATGAACTCTGGCCAAATTTGAAGACCTCAAAGTGGGTTCAATTTCATGGATCTGAAAACCCAGCCATTGATCCACAATTTCAGAGTGTTTTTGTGCAGCCTGATAAGTATAACTATCTGTTTTTAGCAGTGGGTAGGGGTTCATCGGATCAAAAGGAATGGATTCAATTAGATTCACAGGTCGAATTTTAGATTCTTAGGCTAGGCTTTGACAAGGGACAATAAAAGGTTTTTGATTATTAAATATCAGGGAGTGAAATATGGCCGTGCTTGAAATGACATCTCAAAATATTGAAGAAACCATCAACAACAACAAGATCGTCATTATTGATTTTTGGGCGCCTTGGTGTGGTCCTTGTAAACAATTCGGACCTGTTTTCGAGCAAAGTGCGTCTAAAAATTTGGATGTCATGTATGCCAAAGTGAATACCGATAGTGAACAAGAAATTGCAGGTTCCTTCGAGATTAAATCCATTCCAACATTGGCTATTTTCAAAGAACAAACACTCATTTATTTTGAAGCCGGATCCTTGCCTGAAGAAGCTTTGGATCAGATTTTGACTCAAGTCAAAAATATAGACATGAACCAAATTCGTGAGGAAATCAAAAAAAGAGAATCAGGGGAAAGCTAATTCGGCTGTTTTATTTGATAACAAGGTCTCGTCCTCGTCAGACTCTTTCATGGACATGGCCCGCTTCAAGGACACCTCAGTCGGATTATGATTCAGCCCTATTAATTTTTTGTTAAAAACAGAGGATCCAATCAAAATTTTCACTAACTCTTCAGATTTGAAGTTGTTGCGTCGAGATTCTCGCAAGTGACATAAGACTGCCGTTACTAACGCCGTGGCTTGTGAAGTGCCAGTCATCTCGACCATTTTCTGCCCTGGGTAAGTGGACAAAATATTCTCTCCAGGTGCTGATATATGAACTCCTTGCGGCCCCCAATTGCTCGAGGGAACTCGAGCGCCCTGTGGCCCAATGGCTGCCACCGAGATTATGTTTTTGAGCTTGTAGCTGGCTGGATAAAATTGAATCAAATCAGAATTTGTTTGTTCATTGCCAGCAGCAGCCACCACCAAGATTTCTTTTTTGGCAGCTTCTAATAAGGCAAGTCTTTCAGGCTCGAAGGGTTCCATTCCACCACCCGAGTAGTTAATGAGATGGGCTCCCATCAGACTGGCATATTTGATGGCGCGAACAGAGTTCATCAAATTTCCACTGGCGGGAGCCTTGGGATCAAAATATTTCAAGATCATTATTTTTGCACCTCGGGCCACACCACTGAATTGATCCGAGTGAGCTGCTATGAGTCCCGATACATGGGTTCCATGCCCGTGATCATCCCTGATATCAGAATTGTTTTTTGCGAAGTTCCATCCGTGAACATCATCTACATAGCCATTTTTATCGTCGTCGATTTGGTTATTTGATTTGTTGCGGCCATTTTTATCAAATCCTGATTCACCAATGTTTGTCCAAAGACTGTCCTTAAGGGCGGGATGGCTGGTATCAAGTCCCGTGTCGATCACAGCAACAACAGTGTTTGTGATCAACTTATGAGTGTCTGGAATCTGCATTTTTGATTCAAACCAAAGAGCAGAGTGTGCCAATTGTAATCCGAGAAGTGGAATTAAAATCATAATAAATCTCCTTCTTTTTGTTTGATGCTTGCGTGCAAGACTTCAAAGGTTTGCTTCAGGATTTTCTTATCTGGACAAATTTGAGTGAGTTCTGATGAGGTCATGCGCTCGTTGATAAAATGATATTCATAGGTTTGCGTGCAGCTGGATTTAATTTTATAAACCCGGTCCTCTGCTTTGTAGTACTCAATCAATAGATGGCTTTTATTTTCTTTTCGGTCAGTCAGATTATCCAGATCATCATATTTGTAAAGTTTTGTCTGATCTTTGAGTTGGTGATTCACTTTCATCAATTGAAATCCTGTGTAGCGATAGGCTGTGGGGCCTATCTTTTCAATAAGATCCAAAAGGGGATGCCATTTGACTTCAACTAAGGCCTCTTTTTTGTTTCTTATTGTTTGGATTAAGCCCCTTGAATTATAATCCAACAAAAAGACTTCTTTTCCGCTTTGAATTTCAAGGGGCCGCCCCTTGAGATCAAAGCGTGTTTTCTGCTTGAACTGGTTTATTCTTTCATAAAATCCAAAACCTATTTTGATTCTATCATTTGAATTCAGAACGCTCACATAGTGTGATGCTTTTGGATCAAGCTTGTAGCGAATGGGGTGGGGATAATCGCAGTCTGTGATTTGCAGCTCCCCTTTAGAAATGAACTGAATTTTTAAATCTAAGACTGAACACCAGCCCTGGCCAAAAACGCCACGGAATAAAGAGCGGCTTCGATAAGTCCTTTGAACGTTCCACGTGAAGCCGCTCTTAGATTGATGAATTTCTGAGTCATGCAGAATCAGTCCACCATTTTTCATGTTGACGGCAACTGATGCATTTGAGTTTTGAAGAGTGATGAAACTAAGAAGTAGGATTGTCTTAAAGTTTTGCATAGTGAATGACTCACAAAGCACAACTCTTGCCACTTCAAATCAAATTTATAGAGTGTAGGATGTTATCTTGTTAGCATCTGTCTAGAAGTCGTACAGGGATGTTTGAATCAATCACGGGGGTGTTAGGCCGGCTGCGGTTTCAGTTGCGCCCCTCACCGTTTAATAGAAGGGGGTGTTTTGTGCCAACTCTGTGGGAAGCCTCCAAAACCAGCTTACGGCCGTGACGAATCTGAAATTAAAAGATCCGACGGATCAACACCCAAGCTTTCAATTTGAAAAAAAAGAAATTGCTGATTAAAGAAAATCTCGAACTGCAGTAAAAAAAAAGGTAGCGGTATAAATCTCGAACTGCAGTAAAAAAGGTGCGGTATGTTGATTCACTTTTTACTTGCAATATGTGTAAATTGTATGTAAATAAGACTTCACGATATGTCTGCAAAACAAAGCTCATTTTTTAAACCCCCTCGCTCTCAAACACTTCGCTGGTGGATTGAAAATCAACAGGTTTATGGTGGTGCACTTAATTATCGAAAAGTACAAAGGCCCTTTTCATTTTGCAAGTTTTTTCCAAATCACATATTCACTGGGTCGAATTTTAAAACGTGCAATGTTTCCATCATGTAAATTCATGATTTCAGTTTCGATGACATGTCTCAGATCTGAACAAACTTTTTTGGGCAGTTTTAGATCATTTAGTAATTTTTCTATTCTTCCCAAAACCAGTGGTCCTTTGACTTTTCCGACAACTACTTCTTGGATGATATCTTGAATAATTGATCGGTATTTGAGTTTGAGTATGTTTGGCTCTGCCATTGATTGTTGGACAGCAGAGTATCTTTGTGATGAGCGTTGGTAAGCCCATAAATAGAGATCACGAATCAAATGGACATCATTCTTTTCGTAAACCCCTAGAAGAGCATTGATATAGGCTGTTTGATTCACATCAATAAATGAGAGCGGCTTTAAATTTTCTTTTATCAACGGTATGTTTGCTAAAAGCCGAGCGGTCCTTTTATTCACATCTTCGAAAGCCTGTAAGTAGGACAAATGAATAAGAGAAAAAAGTGATTTCTCGAATGGATCATTAATCTTATTCAATTTTTTAATGAATTGAGTGAAGTAGTCACTAAGGGTGTGTGAATTGTCGATTGGGATATATGTGCTGCCCCCGATTTCAACTGCAATCTTTCGAATCCGACCAGAAGCGCTGGAGTCACCCAAAAGATTTTCAGACAACAGTGCATGAAGACTGCGAATGACATGTGAAGATATTCGGGCATCCATAGAGCTTTCAACGATGTATTCAATACTTGCTTTGTGATTCAGTATCATCTGCGCTTCAGAGGCTTCCTTACCAGAGGCTAATTCGCCAAGCTCGATAAGCCTTTTGGTCTGAAGTAAAGAATAAGTATTTCCCTCAAGACGACTTGAATTCCAAGAAAGATCAATGAGCAGTCGATCCAAAATATTGCGTGCATAGGTTCCAGCCGGGCGAATTTTGATTTCAACACGCCCAATCTCGAACAAATGTTTTCGCTGAGTTTGAGTTAAATAAAATGTTTTATTCGGTATGTAGTCATTTAGAAATTTTTGATTATAACCGACGGGTGTTCTATTTTGTAGTGACCGAGAAACATAATCTAGAAGTAGTTTCGATTGTTTGGAGAGTTGAACTCCCTTAAATGCATTTTGATCGGGCTGACTTTTTTCTTGATCCCAAGTCATTTGATTGGTTTTAACATACTTTCGAGAACGTCCGTTGCCAAGAGCACTTAAAAGTCTTCTTTCAATAAGTATTTTGAAAGTTCTTTGAACAGCTTTTCGAAATGTTTCATCTGAGCTTTCAAATCCCATTGCTTTCGCAATTTCGTGAGCCCTTACCTCTGGTTGAGCAGATAAAAGCTTGAGTATAGTCTGCTCAATTTTGACTGACCTATGCTTGTTTGCCACAATCATCCATTTCTAAGTTATTGGGACATAGTTTGTCCCAATAACTTAGAAAATAGCAAATTTTTGTCCCAATTTCAAGTTTTGGGACAAACTATGTCCCAATATAAAAGGGGGTGTTAGGCCGCCTGCGGTTTCAGTTGCGCGCAGGCCACAGTCATTTTGTTGCGTCCAGAGTTCTTACTCATATACAGAGCAAGATCGGCCCGTTTCAACCAATCACTGTGGGACTCATTTGGCAGTAACTGTGACAAACCCACGGAAACTGTGAATTGAATCTCTAACTTTCCTTGAATCAATTTTTCTTTACGAATGCGATTCAAGCACTGTTCTATTTTGAGACTGGCCACTTCGGCATCATAATCAGGTAGAATGACTGCGAACTCTTCGCCGCCAAGGCGCGCCACAAAGTCTTGCTGTCGGGGAAAGCTTTCCTTTAAAAATCTCACGCATTCTTTAATGACATGATCGCCGATATCGTGACCGTAGGAATCATTCACTTTTTTGAAATGATCAATATCACAGATCAGAAGACTGATATTTCCACCGGACAGTGCATAGAGCTGATGATACTTTTTGATTTGCTCATCAAAACTTTTTCGATTGTAGGCTTGGGTCATGTGATCTGTTTTTAAATCCTTTTGTGCCTGGCTGAGCTGCTTTTTTAAAGTGCCCAAAGATTTAGTCATTGTTCCCATGCGTTTTGATCGGACTTCATTTTTCTTGGTTTGATATTCCACATAGGTATCAATAAATTTTCTGGATTTCTTTTTAAGGGAATCAATGGCATTACTTTCGACGGCTTCTCGAAGATCATCCAACTGAGTTTTTAAGACAGCTTCTTGAGCTTTTTCTTGAGTCAGATCTTCACCCAATTGATCTGCAAAATCCCAGATAATATTTTTAAACTCGTCCATGGTTTTTTGGGTGTAGGAGTATTCTTCTAATCTGAGTGATGAGTAGAACTGTCGTATTTTAAACATCAGTTTATCAGCCTCTTCGCCAGGGGGAAGCTTGATCAAACTTTTAGAAAATTCATCTAAAGTTTCACGGGTTTTACGAACGGGATGTTGATCAAGTTCCATTAAATTCTTACTTAAAGTATCAATGATAAACAGCAGGCTGGCTTTGTCTTCATTCATCTGTGTGAGGTTAGAGACTGCGCCTTCAGAGTTCTTTTCACTGTTGAGGCCCATATCAAACTGATCTGCAATTTTTTTAACCCATGATTTCATAGCTCTAAGATCGGTTTATTTGATGAGCGAATAAAGACCTGAAATAGGGGAATAAAAAAAGGTCCTGTCTTTTTTTAAGACAGGACCTTTTGGTGGTTTTAGAGCTAAATTTTATTAAGCTTTGCTACAGTTCAAAATCTCACGAACTTTTTCCATGATATCTTTTGATTCTTTCAAGTGAGGATACGTTTGTTTAACAGCCAAGTAGGTTGCTTCAGAAAGTGCTTTTCCGCTTTCAATTCCTTTTCCGATAGAAACGATAAGAGCTTTCGCTTCAGCGCTTCCTTCTTGGATAAGGTCAGGTAAAACTTCAAATATCATTCGAGTACCTGCTTTTCGAGATGTTTCTTTATCAACATTCGTTGAAGCCGATTCTTTTCCGACATTCTCTGCGATGATCTTGACGGCATTTGAGAAATCTTTATCAGCAGCTGAAGTTGATCTGAGAGCTTCGCCAGCCATTTGGATCAATTTGATAAATCCATCAGTCATCTTGTCAGCGCGTAAGCTTTCGTTCCTAACACCAAGCTCACGAGCGATTTCAAGAGCTCTGTCAGCAGAGATTGTTGCTTTGATGCCTATTGCTTTAGATGCTGCTGCGTTTAAGTGAGCAGGTTTTGCTCCGGGAGCTGCTGCAAACGCACCTTGAGCTACGATCATGACCACTGCGAGAATCGTTGTTTTTTTCATTAAGACCTCCATCTTATATTTTATTTTAAAAGTTCCGTTCATCATTTTAGTTTCAGTATTCATGCCAATATCCTTTGTATTATCTTCCAGGTAGACTGCTTGAAGATTTGACAGGTGCTTTATTTTGCCCGCCAGTTTTATAGTCTTTTGCGTAATCCTCGAAATTCTTAATCATAGAGTAATTCGCAAGCTGGATGTTTAAAAGATAGACAGTCAGGTTCTTCAAAGTTTTCTCAAGGCCCTGGAACGCCAGCTTTTGGATTTTGATCTGTGTGGAATCCTTGACTCCCAGCTGTTCAAATTTTTCAGAGTATTCTTTCAATGCAGCCATTGACTCAGATTGAAACTTTTTAAGTGGGATTGACTGATCACCTACGGAAACACGTTGTTGCCCATTCACGGTTTTTAT
>Ga0164293_10001029_pt1 | contig 23340 bp, 34 predicted proteins | sample GEODES118metaG_FD_111487 | JGI IMG/M metagenome (GOLD analysis project Ga0164293, IMG submission 111487) | Eutrophic lake water microbial communities from Lake Mendota, Wisconsin, USA - GEODES118 metaG | ecosystem: Environmental > Aquatic > Freshwater > Lake | place: USA: Lake Mendota...
CTGTATCTTTTTTATTAATTGCCATAGACCACATGAGCCAAATCATGTTTTCCCAAGCATCTCTGTCTTTTGGGTTCAGCTTCAACACTTCTTTATATAGGTTGATAATTTTAGGATAATCGCCCTCTTTAGTATCAGAAACACCATGCCAAAGTGTTTCAATTGTCTTCTTTAATAGTTTAAGTTTCTGCTCACGAGTTTGCATTTTTTTCCAATTCTAATTCTTCGGTATCATCAACATACATCTCAAGTATTTTTTTACTAATAACAATGGGAAGATTATCAATATGCTTCACCATACCTACAAGAATCAATTCTTTGCGATATGATTCAAAAACTGTTTTGAAATCTCTCTTAATGTTATCCCACTCATATACAAAAAAGAGCATAGAATTACTCAAATCACTATATGAATAATTGATAACATAGGCATCATCTTTATTAATGAAACCTTTCATTCCTGGGATTACATCATCCCCAGTCATCTCATAACCTATACCTGTTTTTGAGAAGTATACATAAGTCTTTGATTCCATGAATATATTCTACCATACCTTACACTAAATATTTGCTAATTTCATTTATCAGGGGTATTGACAATACCCCTGAATCTCCCTTTTGTCAAAAGAAAATTCAGGATATTTTTAATTGAGCGAATTGTAAACTTCCAGATATGCAACCTGCCAAAAGTTCACGTTGTTATCAATTTCACTGGCAATCATTTTGCGGGAAATAAATACATATTTGTCCTTGAAAAGTTGCAGTGGATTTGATTCTATGTTACTTGTTGTAAAGATGTAAATGATTTTATCTTTCTTTACATCAATCTCGTGTTGTTCTGCACCTGACATATAAGTTTTTGCAATATCGGCAAAGAGAATCTGCTCTGCTGGGTTTTGCTTATACTTAACCTGAACAGCGCATTTATCACCGTTGGCATTATAACCAGTACCATCAACACCATAGTCATTGTCTTTGGTATTTGGAACATAATCTCTTAAACCAAAACGCGGAGATGTTGGATTGAGTTTGAAGAATATCTCACAGAGAACTTCTAGGCAATCACCCTTGAACTCGAATTTGTCATCTTCATCAAGTTTAAGCTTGGTGGCTAAGGATTCTACTTCATTAATAAAATCACGAATTGTTCCACCATCTTTGAACTTGGCAAACAATCCAAGATATTCCACAGGGTATCCATGAACGTGTGCAATCTTAAGCATTACCGATTCCCTCCAAATAGTCTAAAATTTCTTCATCTGATGAATCATTAAGAGCAATCGTAATTTGTTCTTTCATTATATCTCGCAAGATATGTTCAAGCTTGGATACATCATCACGATTATTGGTGGAGTCTGCATCTGTAATCTTCGGTAGCACTTCATCTGGGGAAGAGTAAAATTCATCAATCAGTGGAATATCAAATGGCATCAATTCGTAAGTGTTTAGCATTTCTCCGATAAATCTTTCCATTCTATTAGTTTCTGCCACAATCAAGAATTCAGGGAATATAACGTAATAATGAGGTTTTACGAATTCATCAAACTGGTCAGGCTTTATTATATTATCATACAATCGCTGTCGGTCAAAGGGATGGAGTCTACCGGCACGACCAATGAACTGGGCAAGCTTGATGTTCGACATATTACGCAAGGGCATACAACCTGTGATGGATGGAATGTCAATGCCTTCAGATAAAATATCAATGTGTATCAAGATAGCATTTTGTTCATCTGGTAAGCTTTGCATTCGGTCAAATGCTTCCATGCGCCCAACAGATTCAAAATTGTGAGTGTATCCATTTGCAGATGAGAAGGAAAATATCTCAATGGAATTGTTTTTAGCCCATATTTTGAATGCTTGGTTTGTAATTATATCTGTCAAATCATCATTTCCAGATACAGCCACAACAACTTTGGCTCCAATCTTATCTGGGAATTTTGAATTTTCCTTAATCAGTTTATGGTGATGAACAAAACCTTCACCTATTGACTGAATTACCATGCTAGTGTTTTGGAAATCTCCTCTTGCTTCATTGGGCAATCTGATAGCATGAATAGCGGGTCTTACAATTTCCCCACGGTCAATCATTGTTCTTGGAGATTCAGAATGTAGTATCTCGCCATAGAATTCAGTATTGTTCATACCTTCATTATGTCCACTCACTTTTCTAGTAGCAGTGAAGAAATACTCTCGGTCAATTAGATGTTTTACTTTGTTGACATTATCTTTAAATTCTTCTCCGATAATGTGTGCTTCATCGTAGGTGATGATATCAATTTTTGGCAGTTTGGACATTCTATCGAAAGAATGATATGTGCATACAATCAAAAGATGTCTTTTGTTCTTTACTGCATTATTGTATGCTTCTTTGACTTCTTCAGAATTGGTTGTCTGAGAGCCAGAAATTCTGTGACGATTCAATGCAAAGAAATTGTCCGGTGCATCTTGTTTATCCTTAAGCTTAAGAATAACATCATCAACATTGAATCTTTCAGAGTTTACTTTGAGAACATCATAGTCCACACCAATCTTTGATGCAACATACATGAACTGTGAAAGTAACTGTGAGCAAAGAATCAGTCTATGGGCAGAAATCACATACACGCCAGTTTTGCCAATTTTTGTTTTCTCAATCATATCATTGAGATGTACAGCCATTTGAACATATGTCTTGCCTGTTCCTGTTGGCAAAGAAATTTGACCTACCTTGACATCTACGAGAGAGTTGAGAGCGTCTATTTGGTGCTGACGAAATAACCCAAGAAACTTATCGTATTCTTGTGTATTCAATGTGTATTGTGCAGTCACACTACGTGGCGGAGGTAATGGTTCAGGTTTTCTGCGGAACAGGTTCATGATGTTCATATCACCAGTATACTTTATGGGCAGATTTAGTGCAAGCATTAATATCAGATAAAATATTTGCTAAATCCATATTGCAGGGGTATGCTCATACCCCTGATTTCATCATTTGTCAAAAAAAATCCCGACTAGTGAAAGTCGGGGATGAAATCTAGAATGAATTGTCTAGTGTTCTGGTCAAGATTGAAATGATTGAACAAATCATCATCTGTCCAAGCTCTGTTCCAATCCATGTTAGGAACCATGTTGAAGAATCCATCAGAAAGATTTTTATTGAACTTTCGTAACGCGAGACAAAATCTTGCAAAATCTGTTTTCAGGAATGATACAAAGTTATCACGTTCTTGCGATGTTGCAAATTCCCAGTTATTTTTACGTGTTGGTTTGAAAGTGCCATCTGCTAACACTTCGGGAAGAAATGTTCCATTCTTAGGCATGAATGCAAAGAAATCATTCATGAAAAACTTTGTGAATTTCTTTGCTGTATTTGTATGACCAATGATTGATGGCAATTGACAATGAAATGCACTTGGGTTTAGATTTTTCGGGTTGGAAATCTTTGTGCTTAAAATAGAACCGTTTATGGCAATGTGAGCAGATATTATTTTCTCAAAAGGCTTTACGATTGTTTCGTAACTTTCACCAAAATAAGAGATATCTAATAATGATTTTACTTTGTAGGGAACAGATTTATAACCGAAAAAATTATCTTGAGTGAATGATACATCGCAATCTGTTACAAGCTTCTTGTTATAATGAATGATAACACAAGGAGATGGGTTTTCAATTGCAAATGTATCCCAGCCATCCAAGAATTCAATAGACTTGACTGTGCCAGATGTTCTATTTATAAATTCTTTCAATGTGTCGTTAGTATCAAAAGTGTTCTTCATCAAATACGGGCATGGGTGAATCACAATAAATTCATTTGATATATCGTGCAAAGATTCCAAGATGTTCAAATCAATGTAATTGTTGTAAGGTGGGTTTGTTATTACCAAATCAAATTTCATTAGAATTCTTCCATCGCCTTTCGGATACCTTTAATGCCATCTGTTTCACTGACATACTTTGAAATAACACCATATACTTTATCAGCGAACAAAGCTTCTTGTGGGTTGTCTGCTATGAAACGAATATTTTGTGGCGGTACACCATCTTCAACTATTAATTGTTCAACCAATTCCATGTTGAAAATAACACAAATCATCTTATTTGCTAAATCTGTTTTAGCAGTCATCTTCCGTGTAATGTCTTCAGGTGTACGATGCTTTTGCCAAATGTTTTGCAACTTTGTCAATCGGTCAAAAAATATTTGGCGAAAGTCTTTGTCTTGCAGTAAATTTTCATCAAACTTCTGTTTCAGAATTGACATCTGTTATAAACTCCTGCGTGAACAAATCAACAAACTTAATCTCTCTTTTGATATTATATCTGCTAGGAGAACCAACCCATTCAATTGCCTTGTCAGTACATTCTATCCAATTTTTTGATTTAGTGCAATAATACCAAATACCCTTAGCACCTTCTGGAAGATTTTTCAACATACGTGAATCACCTATGAAAAGATTAATTCTTGTTCCAAATATAAATAATAATTTGTACGCAGATGATAACTGTAATTCGCTAAAAGAATGCGTAGCAGGTTTCTTGCGAATCTCATCAGGGTATGATTTTAAAAACTTATATACATCAAAGTCATCACCTAGTACAGAAAACTTCTTCCGAAGCATTCTAACTGTAAATTGCCCATAGCCTGCACACAAATCTAATGTGGTTATGTTGGGATTTTTCCAGTCATAATCAGATACACGGGTTATCATTTCATCCACTAGCCATAGGGGAGTGAAAACTTCACCAAACTTACTAGATTTATCCTTGTCTGTGATAACCTGTAAATGATTTTCTTTTTTTAAGGGGAAAAATGTAATGTCACCTTCAAGCTGTGCCACTTGCAGAAACCTTGATTCTATAAAAGGAATCACCACACTGGCAAGCTGTTTATTCATTACTGAGGGCATTGTAACACACTTTCGACTAAATAGCAAATATTTGATATAAACATTTATCAGAGATATTACTTTATATCTCTGAGTTACATTTTGAGCAAATTATTTTTTTCATAAAGATCTCTCATGTGAAATTAAAAAGATAGACAAGCGGAGGTCTTGTCTATCTTTTCGGCTATAAGTCATGAAGGGGAATCGACTTATCTTAACATTATACATCACTTACACGCGATGGGAACTATAACGTAAGAAGTTTCTTCTCTGATTGATAAATAGAAATACCACCAAATGGGATTTCTCCGCCTGGAAACAAAATATTTGCATCATTGTCTTGCAGCCTGGAGATATAATGAATACTGTCCAAGAGCAACTGAAATTCAGCCTCTGTGAATTCTAATTCTCGTAATACAGCTGACCTAGATTTACCTTGATTCATTTGGTCGATAAAATATACAATCCTACTAAATGTCTTGCGCAAATCAATAGACTGAGGGTTCTGTAATGTAGAGTCCATCAAGTATCATCATTCTTTCTATAGTAGAATAAACAAACTGCCATTGCTTCTCTTTGTCATCAGTGCAATCTTTTGCATTGGCTATAATTTCATTGAAAATATCTGCATACTCATCATAAAGCTTCTCAATAACATCACGCGGCAGCAAAGTTTTATGCGCTAATAAAATATTCTCAATATCACCAATCGTAACTTCAATATCCATTACTTTGCCTTCAACTCACTGTGTCCAAGTTCTTCCATTTTATCATTATAATCATTGCGACCAACGATGCCCAAAATAGCAAGGAAAACTACTGCCAGAACGAGTTTTGTGATTGTTCTTGTGTTCATACCCTAATTATATCTTATTATTGGTAAAATGCAAATATTTGACAAAAATAAAAATCAGAGGTTGTAAAAAAACCTCTGGAGAATATTTTCTCCAAAAGTTTTTACCAAGGATTGTAATTTTTGCCTTCGCTCCAATATATTGGGGTGCGTTTCCCAATGTATGCACCAATAATATTAAAATGAACAAAATCTACAGCTTGCTCATAAATATCAAATTCTTCATCTTCACTTGTAATTTTAAAATCTTCGTAGAAATGATAAACTAAAGATTCATAATCGTATACAGCGACAGTGACCCAGTCTTTTTCTCTGCGAATGCGAGCAGTGGAAATTAATGCTGAATCACAGTCATGCCATAAACAAGCCAGTGGTGCTTTTTTCTTGAGTTTAAGCTTAACTCTTTGCCAAGTTTTCATTAATACCACGCTAACAGATAGTGACCAGCATCGGCATGAAGACGAAACATTTTGACCAAGTCTTTAAATTCTTCTTCTTCAATATCATAGTTTTGAATGTAAGAATCTCGCCATTCTGTTTCTTCCAAGTCAGTTGCCATCTGCATAATAGTTTCGTTTGAGATTTCAAATGTTTCTGGGTCGCCATATAGAGAAACACCAGTGACATCTTCTACAAAACGGTCGTAAACTTTGCCACGAAATGAATCGTTTCCAGAACCAGAAAACATACCGCCACAGATTTTGAAATCGCCTTCAACAAATCCGTTTTCTTCTTTGCTCTTTTTCCAAATATTATCAAGTCCCATTACACTATCTCCTTGCATATATAATATAACATGAAATCAAATTAAAAGCAAGAAATCCCTTACATTTCTGTAAAGGATTCATATTTTGCAATTACCATTTCATTTATGGCGATTTCGAGATTGTAATCAAGGTATCCACCATTTTCTCTGTCATACCATTTTGGCTCTTTGCTGAGATATTCTTCCATTTCATTGATTTGTTTTCTTATCTCATGGTAATTATATGCATCATCATTTACAGGAATGAATGTATGAGAACCACCATTACCAAAATTACTTACTCGTGCAAATGGAATTTCATCTATGAGTAAAACGGCTGAAAATGCTAATGTTTCTTGACAGAGCTTGTGATGTATTTTAACATCCTGAAGTGATAATTCCATACATGGATTATATCACATCTATAATGGCGAAATCATATCCAGATGCCCATTTGACAAACTTGTTTTTTACTTCATGGTCTGGGAGATTTCGAACAATAGCCTGGATATTTACGCTCGTTTTTCGGAGCTGTAATGAATCTACATTGTTGCTCTTCAAGGCGCGGGAAATGATACTGAATGATTCAGCATCTACCATCTTTTTGAAATCAGATAAATTAATCTTTTTCATAATATTCTCTACAAACAAATACTACAAGTTTCCCTGTGCAAAAATATTATGAAATACATTTGCTCATTTGTCAACATAGGGTAAAGATTTTTTTACCCTAGATTTGAGTAATGGCAAAAAAATATCCCCTTGCAAGAAGGGGATACAATAGATTATAAGATATTTTAGCCTGCAAGAAGCATACGAAGATATACAAGCTCTTCTTTATCAGATTGGAAATTCATATCCAATGACTTAATCTTATTGAGAGATACACCACGGTTACGCAAGAACATAATGACATCATTTATTGATGTACCTTCTGTAACAGTGACTGCTTCCACTTTAGGAACAGATGGGGAAGATTGATTGCGTTGCTTGCCAAAAAACCAATATGTGGAAAACTTAGGGTAGTTTGACCCTTGTGGATTCTTCATCCAGAAAAGGTTGTTCTCTTGAACAAATGCGAAATACTTGTCCAAAGAATTGATTTGAGTTTCAGGATGCATAGAGTTGTATGCCAAAACTCGCTCACGAATATATTCTACTTTTGCTGAACTCTTAAGGTTCGAGTATTGTGCTTGTGTGATAGTATCAAGTGAATAAACTTTGGATACAATCTTTTCCAGTTCAGTCTTGGTTTCTTCAACCACATTAACATTGATAGAATCAACAATTTTAGGTGACACTGTTTGTGTTGGTGTCAAAACATTGAATTTTGACATGGTATTGAAAATCGGCATCTTACTTTTTCTTTCCTTAAGGTGTTACCCTTTTGATGTCTATATATTATCAATTTTTTTTAGGGTTGTCAAGGATTATTTTTATTTGACATTCAAGTATTTCAGGGGTATGAGCATACCCCTGAGTTTGGTTTTGAGCAAAAAAAAAGAACGCATTTCTGCGTCCTTAGTTGCGAACTAGTTATCTTACTTATTCAGTAGATAGATAACACAGTCTTTGAGTTCTGCTATTGACAAATCCATCGACTTGAATACAGATTCTACAAGATTGACTGGCACACCCAAGTCAATAAGTTGAGTGATTGTATTCACTGCATTTGGCGTGACTACATTGGTCTTAGGCATTTCAATCTTAGGTTGAACCATTGCCTCTGCTTTGCGTAATGCTTTTTTCTCAAGACGAACAGCAACTGCTTTCTTGCTACGTGCAAGATTGCGAGCATCAATGCGTTCTTGAGCCATTGACAAGAAATCCTTAGTATTGACCCAAACATTGTTGTAAACAGCTTGTGGATTCTTAGGGAATATATCAGTGAGATTGTTCGCCACGATGTATTCTTGGTACTCGCGCATAGAACCAAGTTCTAGTGGTGCAATCATACTCTTCACAGTATCATAGTCAGCCATTACAGTTTTGACTCTAATCTTGCTTGGACGGGAAACGATTGGCGATGTAAGGTTTGGAAGAGAAAAGGTCTCTGGTTTTGTAAGTGTTATTGCTGGCATCTCAGTCTCCTAAACAAAGGTGATAACTAACACTTAGATAATACACTAGTTCCACTAACTGTGCAAGTAAAATACGGTAAATGACTAAAAATAACTAAAAATTTGCTCATTCCATATTTTAGAGATATATTTTTATCTCTAGAAAATATTCTTGTCAAATATTTGCAGCTGGCACATTAAACATAAAAAGAGGGCTTTCGCCCTCTTCTCTATGCTTCTATTTGGGATGTATTATTTGCATTATTATTGAGCGAATTTTTGCAAAAGAGAATTTTTCCACAATGCCTTCATCTTCTCTTGCAACAAGCTTGGTGTTTGTAGTACAATCAGTCTTACCAAGAAAATGACGAGCAGATACCCATTCATTACGATACTTGTAAATAGCGTAAGGATTTACACTAAATCCTTCAGGGTGTTCTTGTTCAATCCATTCACGATATTCGGAAAGATTTTTGAAACCCATTTTTGACACTACATTACGTGCCTCGTCATAGGGCATTACATAACCCCAATCAGGGTTACCTCGTCTCTTTTTTTCTTGTGTGTCTTTACCAATTAATGTAATAGACATGACTTTTCTTTCTAGAGTATATTGTTTTTATAAGGTTTCTCAATCCCTTATGACACTAGTATACCTTCTGCGTGTATGTATAGGCAAGTTTTTACACAAAAACCTAGTAATTATTATTATTTTAAGACGCAATGAGATATTAGACTTATTGAAATAAGTCTAAGAATAATTTTGAGCAAAAAAAACCCTCCCTGATTTTATTCAAGAAGGGTGAAAGAGGACACATAACAACCAAACAAACACAAACAATGGGCGATGAGGGACTCGAACCCCCACTCAAGGGATTATGAGTCCCCTGCTTTAACCATTAAGCTAATCGCCCTAACCAATAGGTGGTATAGGATTTGCACCTATATCAAAGGTTTATGTCCTCTGCTCTACTTAAGCTAACCACCCAAATGTGTGAAGAATGCTGACGGAACGAACACAGTTAGGAGATAAAAACATTCTTCACACATTGTTCCAGAATCACCACATTCTGGATTTTGTTCTCAATGCTGTAGTCATCTTGAACACTCTTATGTTATCACTAATCTATGAATTCAACAACATATCTTTTCGAAATTTCTTTAGTTCCATTGTATGTTCTAATAAAATCAATATCGCCTTCATCATTAATTTCAAGAACAAGAAACTTTGGCTCATACTTCTTGTCATTTGTATGTTGTTCAATAAATGCATTAAGATATGTATAGTTTTCAAAAGTCAATTTTATGATAATATCGAAATTATCTGTCACTTCATACAGTACGTGTTTCATAAATCATATCCATTTTCTTCATAATGATTCTTTTTAAGCAGAAATGACAAAGGATACAATACTATCCCTGCCAAAACTGCTACTAATAAATAGATTGCGATATACGCCATCTCAAAAAATAAAAAAATCTTGGTCTTCATCATCGAAAAATCTCACTTGTATTAAGTATATTGCAAGTTTAGTGTAATGTCAAGTGATATATTTATTTTTGATAGAAAGCATGTCTTAGCGTAAAGTTTTTTTACGCTAAATAACAGAATGAGCAAAAAAAATCCCTCTTCCTATGAGCGAGAAGAGGGAGTAAACACAAGGTTATGAGCGACCTTGTGAAATTATTATATCACCAAATATTCACTTGACAAGTCTTCTTTTTCAACAGATTTCTCAGTGACAAAATAACTATCTCTATTTACCCAATGGAAACCGGGAATGATAGCATGAGTATCTTCAGCCCACACCATTGTCCAAACATTTGCTGGATTTTGATTCTTGACAAATTCCCATTGGTCTTCTTCAGTGTAATCGAAAGTACATCCCTCAAAAGAACCATATTCTTCAAATTCGTTCTTAATTGGTTTATATTTTTCTATCCACTCATCATAGGTTTTTATTCTCTTAAGCGATAGAATATTCATCTCTGTCACTTCACAAATACCAACCTCGTAATTTCCAATAAATGTATTGATGAATTCTTCAGCAATCAATTTATCTTCGGTATTAGTTGTTTGGACATAACCTTGCTTTTCAACATTTATAATTGGCTTACCGGGATATTTCCAACTAAACTTAACATTGACATCGTAAGTGGGAGCAATAATGATGTTTTCCATGTTTACATTATATCATCTGTTATATATAATGCAAATAAGAATCCCCTTCTTGTCGGAGAAGGGGATTGATTTTCACTTGGTAGAAAGGAGTAAAGAACCAAGTGAAAAATGGGTCGGGTGGGATTCGAACCCACGACCAATGCTAAATTGATTTAGTTTTATTAATCCAATTAACAGATTTTGAACCATGTGGAAGAATATCATTATCTATCATTGGGTATTCTTCAAAAAATATTGGTATATATTGAATAGATTTGATAGATTCAGAATATATTTTCTTAAGTTCTGTTTTACTCAATTTTAAATTAAACTTACATATAGGACATTTTTCTTTTTCTTTTGTAATAAAATTACCCCAATGTAATTCTCCCCGAGTAGGCTCCATATGCTCTTTCAAAATATAATCATCACACAATTCATCTTTGCACAATTGACAAGATTTTCTGTAGTTAATTTGATTTGTATGACTTCCGTGTACAGGCTCAAACCATTTTTGATTATCAGATTGTTGAGATGGATAAGACCTATTGCATAAAGGAGCAATACAACCTATTAAGAATATTAGAAAAATCCAAAAAAAACAGCCAATACCGCCACAACCTACAACTCCACCTGAAACATCATTTGATTGATTTACAACATCATTTGATTGAGTTACATTGACAGTATTATGATTACCGTTTATGTGAATGTGCGTGTGATTATGCGTGTGATTGTGCGTGTGGTTTTCCATATCTTTTTATATCACATTGCAAAAGAGTATGCAAATTGAATATTTAAAAGATAATCCCCTTCTTGTCGGAGAAGGGGATTGGTTTCACTTGTGGAGATAAGACAAGTGAAAAATGGATTATTTTTTAGAAGAATTTTTCACTTCGGAGTCAGTCCTTTTGCACGTAGCACAAGTTCCACCACGTTTACAATGCTTGCAATATTTACAATTTGTGCAAGAATTACAATATGAATCGCTTCCACTACATCTTCCAGCGTGATGTTTTTTAGTGTTAGCAAAAGACGACAAACATAAACCTGCGAAAAGCAAAGCGATTAATATTTTCACTTTGAACTCCCTACTTTGTATTGATAGTATTTTACTCTGATTTTTTCATAAATGCAAAGAATTTTTGGCTTTAAATATTCGTATGCAACTTTGAAAAATGTCTCAAGAACGTGATAACAAAGAATTGATATAGATATTATTATTTCAACCAAAGATGGAATCATAGATATCAAAAATACAACTAGTGCCCACGTTAATTGACAAGCAACAATGAATAAATTAATTACAAATGAAAAGAAAAAATATTCACCTGGAGTTCTGCTTGTTCTATAAAGTGAATATGGACTGACGTACAAACTTCGTCTTCTTGCCATTTATGTTTTAACTTTCTATAAAACAGGATATGGGTCGGGTGGGATTCGAACCCACGACCAATGCCTTAAAAGGGCACTGCTCTACCTCTGAGCTACCAACCCAAAGTCCTCCAGACGAGATTCGAACTCGTAAGGCTTGCGCCAACGGATTTTAAGTCCGTCGTGTATACCGTTCCACCACCGGAGGATACAAACATTGCATCAGCAACAGATATATATTACTTCAATTCGACTACTTTGTCAAGGATTATTTTCAAGTCAGTCTCTAGAAATTGAAAAGGTAGTTTGCAACCAAAACGGTCAATTGATGTCTCAGTGGCATACATCCAAGCCATGTTATCCAATAGTAAAATATCAGTGGGACGAATTTTACGGGAAAGATTATTCTCTGATGGGATGAATTTTATTGAGGCATAATTGTCATTAAAATGATTTTCAATACCTATCGCGAAAACACAATCCCATAAAGAATCTGGGTATTCTACACCAAACTCTTCTGTAGTATCAAAGTCAATTTTGCCTGCATGAACATATGTATTTAAATCTGGAACATAAGACAACATCTTGATAGAATCGCCCTGTTTCATTTTCTCATAATGTGTTTCAGCATCAATATTCTGAAAATAATGATAGGTCATAATCATAGATTGATTATATCATATTATTTTTATTTGGACAAAATATATTTCAGATGGTATGTGTATACCATCTGAGTTTTGAAATGAGCAAAAAAAAATCCCCAGATTTCTCTGGGGAGGCACTTGACAAATCACGTTTACTAAGAATTTGTATATTCCTTATAAATCTTATAAGCATCCTCATCAGATGTAAATTGTTTAAGGATAGCAAAAATTGGATTTATTTTATGATGGTCATCAATATCCTTGTAGAAATTTTTGAGAGCATTTCCAAGTGCTGGTCGTCGATGAGCAAAAAGCCAAGGCAACATTACAAGATATTGGAATCTTGCATCTGCCCAATTTGAGGTCATCTTATTGTCAAGATTCAATTCCAATTGGATTTCGGTCTTTGGCTCTTCAGGGTCTCCCATGCACACATCTGCATCAAAATCCCCACAATCGCAACATTCATTACAGCAATTGCAATAATCGCAATCGATTGAACAACAGTCGCATTCTGGGCAAGATAACTCATCGTCTTCCCACAAATCTACATCATCTGTTTCCAGACTAGAATCATATGGGATATGCTCTTCCAAGGGACGCTCAAATTCCGAGATGACTTTGTATCGGCAGGTTCGGAGTTTTTGGAATTCGCAATCGGTTGGAATTGACACTACATCGGCAGGGTCGATTTCCACCAATACTACACGGTCATTACCAGATGCAAACTCGGTAGCATACTTGAGGGAACCAGCATGGAAGCCATAAGAGCATCCATGTTCCTTATCATCATCCACTTTATTTCGTGGCATTTCAAGCACATTCCCAACGCTATTGTCAAATTTGCCAGTGTGCTTGTCAGTGTAATTGTTACGCAATGCCTTGTATGCAATCAGTGTACCTTCGGCGGAAATGCCAAGGTTCTTATGTTCAAGGAATTTGTACAGTTCTTGAACTGCACGGCTGGATGGGTTCTTCTGCAATCGAATAACAAACTTGAAGATATGGGTTGCATCTGCACCCTTGGCAAGACATTCAATGATACGTTGTGCATCTAATGAATGCATGACCTCATCATTCACAAACACATTGCCGTCTTTAACTTCAATCTGCTCATACTTGGCGTACAATTTTTTGATATAATTCTCAGGACTGATGACATTGATTAACTCTTCCCAGTTCTGGGCGATGTAAAAGTCTACAGCCTTAGCAAAGTTCAAAGCACCATGACGAATTGTATGCTGAATGCCACCATCCACAATAATTGTAATGAAGGAATTCTCACCTTCCAATACAGCTTGATGACCAAAAATGTTAATCATTTCTCTCTCCTAAAATTCACTAACACAACATCTTATCGTCATTATCCCGTAACTGCAAGCATTCGGGTAAAGAAATATTTATTTGACAAAACCTATTGTCAGGGGTATAGCTATACCCCTGAGCTGTAAAATGAGCAAAAAAAAGGAGAGACCTAAGTCTCTCCTTATCAGCATAGAATGAGGAATTTACTACGCTAATTCGTGCATTTTGATGTATTTATGAATGATTTTCCATTGATTATCGCTTGGATTTGAATGGGTATCAACTAAATCAAGGAAAGAGTATTCTTCAACACATTCTTTATGCGTTTTAATCAATAAATCTGCTTCAGGGCATGAATAAGTTGCACCATAACCTACTAAACTGCGTATTTTGGATACACGATAGTCCCAAGAATCGCTGTTATTGGCAATCTTAGCATATAAATCTTTGTATTTGTAATCAAAGTCAAGCTTCTCATTGAAAGATTTGAATGCTCTTGGAATGTGTCTGGTAAGGACGTAAGTTAAGAGCGCATCTGGATGTTCTGCTACATAACTATCAAAGTATTCTTGCAGATAGACATCTAATTTCTTCCAATTGTCACCAAGCTTGGGTAAATCGACATTTTTGATACCATAAATGTTATCTAAGCCCAGTTCGGTCTTAATTTTCTCATAAGTATCCATTTTACCGAGATGGTACATATTATGTGGCTTATAGTGCGCTATTGGAACATAAACGCCAGAATCATTACCTAAATCTTTCTTACAATCAGTAAAAGTGCCATTACCGTAGTAAGAATGCTGATAAACGTAGCATGGGGATTGAATTCTTATGATACGGGATGTTTTGGCTGTAACTCTTATGTAAGGTATGGTATCTAGTTCAACGATGTTAGCACCACGGATATGTGTGGAGTTTACAAATTCATCTGCGTCTTCATTGGTACGAAAGACAAAGTAATGATATTTGTTTGTACTGCATTCGGAGTCTATGCCATTGATTTCAAAGTAGTCTTCAATTCTTGGTCGGATTGAATTGGCGGTGATGTTAGGTCGTGCTACAAATATCACTGTACTGTCGCAACAAATCACACTTGATTCACTGCTCCAGCGTTTTGAATTTTTACACATTCGCTCTTTGAATTTGAAATCTGAAACATTGGCATTGTAACTTGAAATCTTAACACCATCGACTTCGGGGAACAAATTGAATTTCTGTCCTAATTTCTTGTATAGTAGTTTGGCTTCCCATACCGATGTTACATTGTTGTACTTTGCAATCAAAGCAATTTTGACTTCAGATAGGCATTCCAAGTATTTGCTTTTCAATGCGTTGATAGTCTTCGGAGTGTATTCTAAAGATTCACGGTTGAGAGTCACATTCAAATCATTGGGTGACATTTGAATGACAAATTTTACAGTGTGAAGGCTTTCATACAATTTGTTCTCATCGGCATTGAGCTTGAGCATACTTACATCAAAATTGTAAGGGACGTTACCAAGAATTATTTGGTTCTTGGAGTATCGGTCATCTACGCAATACCAATCATCCATTTCCAAGAGCTTGTTAGCACAGACGGGGATGCTGAAATAACTGTCACTTATGATGATAGGCTTTGGGTTGAAGAACTGAAGAAAATCCATCAAGGTATTGCGGAAAGTGTAAACATCATCAGACTTAACATCAATCTGCACCATAAAACCTGTCTCGGTAGAGTCTTCCACATAGAACAGATTCATTTCAGGTACAGCACCAGACGATGATGCATTGAACACCATCTTTTTGCCATTGTGGAAAGATGTGACGGTGAAAGATGGCACATAGCAGAATGCACATTTACATCCAATGCCAAACCCACCTACAAAATCATCAGTGTGACGCTTGCGGGAATCTGCCATCTGGGTGTAGAAATGCAGAACATCTTCTTGTGAAAGACCTTTACCAAAATCACGAATGCACAATGTTGGACGGAACATGGTAGGTACGGTAATTTCAATTGGCTTGTCAGAAATACCAGCATCGACATGAGCATCCCATGCATTTGTGATATATTCACGAATGATAGCCAAAGGCTTGTTTGAATACAAATTGTCAATCATCATCTTAATGACGAATGGCGCATTCTCTTCGCTGATACCGTATTTGGATGATGAAATTGAACCACCGGAGATGGTCAAATCATTGCTAACATCAATCTTCATAGTAAATTCCTCACTACTAATATATCAAAAATATCCTTACTATGCAAGTTTTTAGGGTAATTTGTTTTTATTTGCTAAAACCATATTTCAGGGGTATGCCTATACCCCTGAATAAAACAATGGTCAAATTAAAAAAAAGACCCCCCAGACATTGCTATCTGAAGGGTTTTGTGGTAGTGGTTTAGTTATGCAACAAATGCATACTGTTGCGCTGTTGCCTGTTTCAGGTCTTTGGCTCGGTCATCAAGTTGACCCCATCTCTTAGACATGGATTGCAAATCAGAATCAATGGCAGGTGCAAGAATCATTGAAGCTGTAGTTTCCATTGCCTCACGTAGACTACCAGAATATGATTGTGCAGAACGAGTGAGACCATTGACAATACCAAATGCGGTATTTTCTGCTATATCACCCGTTGTTTCTTGCAAAGTTTCCAAGTAACCCTTGTGCCATGCTTTACCCTGTTCCATGGTCATCTTATTGTCTCTTGCTAAGAGAGCGATAACATTAAGAACATTGTTCACTTTGACTTTCTTGGAATATCCCATCAAGGTTAACATATCATTACCTTGTGTCAATGCAACAGCAATTGCTAGGCGTACCTGTTCTTGCAATTCTTGTGTATTGATTTTGCCCATGTGACGTTGATTGATTTGGATGGCAGAATCTTGTCTACCCCAAATCATACCATTGAGACAAATTGCTCTAAACAAGAATGGCGATACCTTGAATGTAGAATTGCGGATTTAAGAGTTTCTAAATGAAATCCCTACACCGTAGTCTGAATCAGGTTCAGATCTCATGTAATCTGGCAAAAGTACATTGCCAAACATATCATCACCATCATGGGAAATGTGTGAGGCAAGAGCATCTGACAACGATGGTAAGGAATTTGCAATCATGTCAATTGCTTCATGATTGTCGATAACACCATATCTTTCAGATACAATGGCACGAATGACATCATTACCATCATCATCATGGCGAACACGAACGCGGAACTCTCTTGGCTGTTTACCAGAATTGTTCCAAGTATTTTCACGAGAATCCAATTCATCATTGAGAATCTTGGTGAGAGTTTCGCCATAACTCTTTTCACGCAAGAATGAAACCATTGATGATGGCATATCAGTGAACATACGCAATGAATTCAAACCTGATTCATTGACAGGTGTTCCATCAATAAGAGTATCAATGTCAAGTAAACGAATTTCAGATTCAGGCTTAACAATGTCACGCTTAAATTGTGCCTGCTCTTTAACATCGGCAACAAAGTCTGCCAATGGTGTGCATTTGTCCTGCCAAATCTTGGACACATGGCGATGAGATGCTGTAGACTGAAGACCGATGGCGTTTATCCAATTGCCATTCGCATCTTGCTTAGCGGTAGCACCTTCCTTAACTTGAAAGGATGCTACAGGGTTAAACACTGACTGGTTTGGTTGTACTTTCACTGGTTCATCGTCCAGTTCAAGGTAAGATTTCGTATCGCTCATTATCTTCTCCTAAGAATGATGTACTATTTTACCAAAGCATTTAGGGTAACGCCAGAAAAAACAAACCTATTCCTGAAAAAAAATATATTTGCTCAAAAGCATAATCAGCGGTAGAGATCTACCGCTGATTTATAAAACCGTCAATTATTTAAATCCATTCTCTACTTGGAAAATCATGAATATTTAAATAATTGTTCTCATAAAAATTAATTTCCACACATCTTGGCAAGTTAAACATTTTAGTATCAGCTAAACTTGCAATCCAAAATTCACCTCTGTTTAAAAGTGGAACATTATTATAATCTAACAATGGAAGTTTTTTCAAGTGTGAAGTTTTAGTCCACCAGAAGTTACCAGAGTAGTGAGCTGGGTCTGATATCATAAATGCACCAGAAGTGTCATTATTCTCTAGTGCTCTCATGTGGGTTTTCCAATGATGTATATAATATAAATCCATATACTTTACCCAATTGCCTACATTATTTTTTAACACAGGATTGGTATATGAAACACCTTTAGAATGAAAATAAAATATAGCTCTCTCTTGCTCGAATTCCTCGAATTTTTCTCTCATCCAATTAAAAGTATCACATTCATTTCCAATAGGTGTGTCTGTTAAATGTATTACTTTTATTTTTTGACTACTATCTTGCAGCTCCTCGAAAAAATCTAAATGTCTTTCATGAGCTTTGGATGTTAGGATATAAAAATTGTCACATGCATCTAGCAATCCTGACATTCTTAATTTCTTAAGTTTGTTCATGAGGATTGACGCGAAGTCATTTACACAATATGAATGATAAAAGATATCTATGGGCAGCATATTATTTTTATACAATCACTCGAATTTCTTTGTTTGTCATTTGTTTTTCCTAATGAAGAAATAATAACTGCCAACTTTGTTGTGCTCTATTCCGATTGAATCCAAATACTCGAAAAATGACTTTTTATCTTTTTCAATTATATTTACTCTGGGAAAATCTGGAATGTCTTCATTAATAAAGTAAACATAACAATGAGCTTTCGCGTTCTCTGATATGTAAGTTTTTAAAGATACGAAATTCTTGATTGGGTCTGCACTCAAGATGAGAAATAAACTTAATAAGTGAATCATTTTTTTAATTACTCTCTTCATCCTCGAAATAATCAGATTCAATAAGAGAAGAAGATTTAAGTTCTTCTACAATGGATGGCTGCTGATACAATCCTTGCATAAAAGCTCGAATAATTAAATCTTTTGTTTCATCATCATATTCTTTTGACAGTTCATCTCTTAAACGGTCACTCATTGCTCGAATCCACTTCAAGTTTTCCATGATTGTATTATATCATGAAAAAAGGGAGATTTTGCAATCTCCCTCGAAAAAGTTTATTCGTCGTCCTCTAAGGGCTCTGGTTCTTCATATATTTCTTGTGTTCCACAAAGTGCTACCTTTTGATCTTGTGTCTCGAAATATGAATTTAATCTGACTTCATCTAAATCAATTTCATTATGAGAATGATCATCATCTACAGAAAGAATACAGGGGAATTTGTCGCCATATTTTTCAGCAACAATATTTAATTCTTCAATCAACTCTCGCACAGTCATGAGATTTATCCTTTTGATACATTATAAATGTACAAGATGTTTTATCATCTGATACAATGAACCGCCAGTAGTTGTGGGATGTTTTTCTCTTATATAAATTATATCCTATATGAGATACAAAATAAAAATCAAGAGAAATATTATCCCACTGCAGGTTTTTAGATTGAGATGCTATAGTTTTAGCAACTTTTACTGTCAATCTAACTCGAAAAACTCAGCGTCACTGTATCGAACATTTTTAAAATAATGTTCTTCCATTTCCTCTGCCATGTGAACCATTTCATATTCACCTTGAGGACTTTCAGCAACAAGACACATTTGGAGCATATACATTTTGTCATTCATCTCTAATGCATATAATTGATTTAAAACATCTTCATGAAGAATAATGTCATCGGGCACTTCTAGAGTGCCCACTACTCGAAATCCTATTTTCATTCTTCATCTTCCTGAAACATTTCTGCCCATTCATTCCATCCACCCCATTTACCATCCACTACTGCTTCTTTGAATGTTTCATAGGAACAAGTCTCCTCGAAATTTCCATCGCAACAAGTAAACTCATAATGGGTATCATTTTCAATACTGCCAGATACCATTTCAAATGTGGCATCGGGATACAATGATGATAGTTGTCTTACGAAATGCTCTGGTGTTCCCCAAGGAGAATCAAAAGTATAGACAAGAGTGTTGAAATCAGACAGTTCTTTAGATGTACATCTGACAGCATCCCACTTGACACCCCAGTTGTCATTGCTCCAAGAATGCCATTCATGATAGCCAGTCTCTTCAAATGCTTTGATATTTTGTATTATCTGTCTAGCAAGTTGAGCATCCCATTCATCAATGATTATATTTTTTTCTAATATTGATTCATATAATTTAAGGTCTTCAATCATTTTTTTGCTATACTTCATAGATTCACTGGAAAATGTATCTGATGCTAACAATTCAATGAACGACTTGACATTCTTAAGCATATCATTTGCTCGTTGAGATGACATACCTTCCATTACAATTCCCTCAAGTGTAAGGAATTTTGTACCTTTTTTCTTATTCACTCCTTCGATAAAATTACCGGGAGCGATATGAGGAGATAATGTTCCCTCTAAGACTAATGGCATAGGAATAAAAGAATTATAAAAAGATTCGGGATTTGCTTTCTCTTTAAAAGCATTGTACTCTTCCGGTGTTTGAAAAATACAAGTGAGTTCGTTCATAACCCAGTTCGGCATTTAGGATTCCTCCGTGTGATGGTTTATCTTATCAGAGGCTGGGATTTAGTGCAATGATTACTGGGAAATATTTTTCACATATTGCCAGGTATGATAAATACCCTCTGATAATGATGTGCTAGCTCTGGTACCATATTCATTATAATATCTATTCATATCTAGCTCTACATTTTTAATATCTGTAGCTCTCTCTGGCATATAATTTATTTGCACAGATTTTTTTGTCACTTTTGATATTTCATAAATAATATCATTTATTGTATGAGATGAGCCAGAACCTAAATTATATATGTCCTGGGATGTTTTTTCAAAAGAGCTGCAGATCATATCTATTGTGTCTTTAATATAAATATAATCGCGCCTCATAGAGCCATCACCAAATACATCTAATGGGAGATTATTTTTTATATTGTTTAAATAAATTGGAATGATCCCTTGAGCTCCTGTAACATTTTGTAAAGGACCATAAGGATTGGAGATTCGATATATAACATAATCTAATCCCCTCGAATTTCTAAAATATTTTAAGTATCCCTCTAGCGCTAATTTATTAATAGCATATGGAGATATTGGATTTACCGCGTCGTCTTCTTTAAAAGGTTTATCAGAGCATCTTCCATAAATAGCTCCGCCAGTGGATGGATATATTATTTTCTTCACACCAGCATCGCAGCACATGTTTATAAAATTAACAGAAGTTTGCAAATGTACAATATCTGACAATGGATCTTTTAAAGATTTAGCTGGATTAGAAGAAGAGATAAAATTAAAAACATAATCCACTCCCTCTAATGCTTTTTTTAATCTATAAGGATCTGAGAAGTTTCCCTCGATTTTCTCAATATCACAATCTAGAATTCTTCCATGATTAAATTTATCATATCCCACCACGGTATGATTTTTAATTAAGGACATGGACAGATGGCTTCCGAGAAAACCATCTGCCCCTAACACAAGACACTTAGCCATTTAAAATCTTTTTTAATTTGCTCGAAATTTCTGATAGAGCCTCATCGCTCAAATCAATTTCTTCGCCAATAAAATCTCGAAATTCTAAATTGTTCAGCACTATATTTGTTATTTCGAGAATAATGTTAGTTTCATTGTCTTCGAAGTAATAATCCACTTGTTTATTAGTGGGTAATTCTTGTGGATTAGCCATATTGTATCTTGGTTTCATGATATCCATTCTAATAGGAGTTAAAAGTGCGGTAAAACTCCTCTTTTGAGATAGAACAATTATACGGCATTCCTTCCACTGTTGCAAGAACTGTGGATGAATTATTTAGCAGCGAGTAAATAAATACGGTAAACTCACCATTATAGTCTTTAAACCAAATACTTCTAGTGTGTTTTCCTTCCATCTTAGAAACTCTCATACAGTTTTTTAAATATTTTTCAACTGTATTTAAAGTGATCGCCTCGATTTTTTCAATTGTTAACATTCAGCCCTCCTCAAGATATCCAGTATGGCATAGTCTTTACTTTTAAGTTCCACATCGAACAAAACTTCCTTGCCATAATCTTCCGGTAAATGCTCAGCCATGTCCTTATGAGCTCTTCCGTTATCCTTGCCCTCAGAATAATGGAATATAGGTATTGTATCATTCCAGGTCTCATATGCCTCGAAAAATGCATCGCGCTCAGCTACTCCATTGTTCAACATCTTGTGATGCAAATTGTCAAACGTTACTGGTATATTGTAATGCTGCCAAAAATACTTTTTCAAATTAAGAACATCCCAGGTAGACCCAGTGTCATTGTTCTCTAAAACTAATCGGCTCTTAACGCTGCAGCTCAATCGCTCGAAATTCTTCATAAAAATATTACAAAGAAAATCTGCATCGCCTTCTTTTCTAATGTGAATATTTAAAGGATTATAATAGGACTCTGATAAACCTAATCTATTAAATATATCTGCATGCTGCTCGAGATCCTTTATAGAATTATTTATTACATTTTCATTTTCAGATGTTAGGGAAATATATTCACTCGGATGCGCACCCACTCGAATTTCTGTTTCCTCAATTGCAAGTTTTACTTTTTTAATTTCATTATCTATTAATTTAAAATTGGGCAGCTCCTCTAATGATAAATTAACATCTGGATGATTAATGATTGGACAGAGATCGCTCGAAAATCTATACCCTTTTATATTATTAGCAGCGCAATGTCTAATTGTTTTTTCTGTCACTAAGAAATTATTAGCAATTATTCCGGACAGCTTCTCTAATGACTCTTCCCTCGATTTGCTCGAAAAACTCTTAAACGTCATTGTTCGAAATTTAATATCTTTCTCAGATAATATATTCGATATGCAACAGAGGGAAAGATTCATACTTCTATCATATCACAAAAAAAGGGACCTTCGAAAAAGTCCCTTGTCTCTTATTATTCTTTTTAAATTTTGTTAGCTGCAGACAATTTATCAAAACATTCCTCGCAGAGAAATGCCATATTTAATTGCATTTTTTCTACACCATCGATTATAACATCTATCACTGGTTCTCCTTTGATTGGGTGATCGATTGTTATTGGATTTTTTTCACATATCTCGCAAAGATTTTTCAAACTTTTTTTTCTTTCTTCGCAAGATTTATCAAAAACTTTTTTTAATTGTTCCAATTCATTTTTTACTAAACTGATAGCTGCTGTTACTGCGTCCATGTTACACCATTACCATATCTAGATCATATTGCATTTGTCTCATCACTGGAATATAATCGCTCATATCTGCGCCTAGATCTAAGAGCTCCTCGAAAATCTTCATAGCATTTCGCAGCGCTCTAGGGCTTAATACTCCATGA
>Ga0164293_10001030_pt1 | contig 23340 bp, 26 predicted proteins | sample GEODES118metaG_FD_111487 | JGI IMG/M metagenome (GOLD analysis project Ga0164293, IMG submission 111487) | Eutrophic lake water microbial communities from Lake Mendota, Wisconsin, USA - GEODES118 metaG | ecosystem: Environmental > Aquatic > Freshwater > Lake | place: USA: Lake Mendota...
AGGGCTTGATTGACGCAGGGCGTTACAAAATTTACACCCAGTTGTTTGAAGAATTGTCTGCTCCCAAGCAGTATTGATCGCTGTAAGCCTGCCCGCTGGAGGCGACTGCATCAGTCCAAACGGTGCGCCACGCTTTTTAAAAAAATGCTCGCTTGAAGTGCTTGGTCAGCCCAGCAAACGAGCCAAGGTGAGCAGCGCCAGCAGCACCATCCACATTACCACGGCACGCCAGACCAAGCCCACCATGCTGCGCAAATGCACCACTTCGGGTTCGCGCCCAGCGGTGGGTTGAACCAGCGGATCGTCGGACAAAGCCTCATTCAAGGCCGGGCGCAAACCCACGCCGCCCAGACGAACATTGATGGCGCCTGCTGTTGCAGCCAGCACCACACCATCATTGGCATTGGGAAAGTGCTGGGCGTCTTGACGCCAAGCATCCACCGCATCCTCGAAATTGCCCACGACCGCGAAAGACAAACCCGTCATCCGTGCAGGCACCCAATCTGCCTGTCGCCAAGCCAGTGCAGTGACTTCCTGCAAGGCCGCACTGCTGTGCGCGGCATCCATCTGCAAACTGTCGGTTGAAGCCGCCCAGTCTGTTGACAACAAGGCAGACAGCCTGAAAAACACCGCCCCCGCTGGACCCAAGCCCATCGCGGCCAACACCGAAAACCACGCAATCACGCCAAACACATGGCGGTGCGCCGACAAGGCGGAATGTTCAATCACATGGCGAACGATTTCGCTGCGCGGCATGTTGGGTTCCAGATCCCCCTGCCATTGGCGCAGCAACTCTCGCGCCACGTCATGGTCACCCGTGGACAAGGCGTCACGGATGCCCGAAAAATGGTGGCTAAAGCGCCTGAACCCCAAGGTGGCGTAAAGCACCACCAAACTCCACAGCATGGCCAAGAACCAACCGCCAAACCACCACAGCAACCAATGCACCAGCACGGTCAATGCGCAGGGGAGCACCACGGCCAATCCCCATGCGATCCAGGCATGCCGCTTGTCGCCAGCGTCCAGGGTGTGACGCAACCAGTCGGCCCATTGGATGAACAGCTTGTCGATGCCCGCACTGGCCGAGCGCGGGCGGGCTTGTTCCAGCAACAAGGCAAGCAAGAGGGCAATGAAACTCATGGCCCAATGATAGTGATGCCCACGCAGTGGCGCTCAAGGCTCAAGTTTGGCTTGTAAAAATTCGTAGAAATTGCGCAGGATGCCAGCGGTCGCCCCCCAAATCACGCGGCGTGCCTCGGGCGATTCACAGGGCATGGCATACCACTCGCGCTGCACACCTTGCCATTGCAAGCCATGGCGTTGGTGGTTGGCCGGGTTCATCAGGTGCAACAAAGGCACTTCAAACACATCGGCCACTTCATGGGGATTGGCTTGCAAACGCATCTCGGGGCTGAGCAAAGCCACCACGGGGGTCACCTTGAAGCCGGTGCCGGTGACGTAAATCGGTAGACAACCCAACACCGTCACATGGCTGGGGTGCAAACCCACTTCCTCTTGGGCCTCGCGCAAAGCTGCGGCCACTTCATCCGCGTCTGCGTCGTCTTGGCGGCCACCGGGAAAGGCAATTTGCCCGGCGTGGCTGGACAAGTGCGCGGTGCGCAAGGTCAACAACACCGTGGGCTCTGCCCGCATGACGATGCCCAAGAGCACCGAGGCTGGCGCGGGTGGTCGGCTGTTGAACGGCGGTTCGTAGATGGGCTGGGTCCACGCTGGTGGATTGGCGAAAAAAGCCCGCAAGGCGTCGGGGTGCAGTCTTGACAGCGGCAAGGCAGGCAAGTGCCCGTCGGTGCCCAGCCATTCTGCGGATTCGGGATTGAATTTGGGGGGTTGGCTCAAAACAGCTTGCTTGAAGTCATGAAAAAGCCGCCGCAGCGTGAACTGGGGCGGCTCTTTGCTTGGTCAAACCCGTGCTTACTTGGCAGCAGCCGGTGTGGCTTTGGCCGTGAGCTTTTCTTTGATACGTGCGGATTTGCCGCTGCGCTGACGCAGGTAGTACAGCTTGGCGCGGCGCACATCGCCACGGCGTTTGATTTCGATGCCGGCGATCAAGGGGCTGTAGGTTTGGAAGGTACGCTCCACGCCTTCGCCGCTGGAGATTTTGCGAACGATGAAGTTGCTGTTGATGCCGCGGTTGCGCTTGGCAATGACCACGCCTTCAAAAGCCTGAACACGCTTGCGGGTGCCCTCGACCACGTTGACGCTGACCACCACAGTGTCGCCGGGAGCGAACGGGGGAATGGTTTTGCCCAAACGGGCGATTTCTTCCTGTTCCAGGATCTGGATGAGATTCATGATTTCCTCGAAACGATCATGGATGCGCTACACAAAAGGCCGGTGCTGACGGTGCAAACACTGGCGGCCATCCAGAGGATCAGAGCCAGACATTATAACCAGCCAGATATAGCCCCAACCTGCTGTCCCAAAGCTTCACAAAAAACGCTCAATTCAGGATTTTCAGGAACTGCTCGTCTTGGGGTTTGAGCAAGCCCTGCTGGCGGGCTTGCGCGATCAAATCGGGGCGCATTTCTGCTGTCAGCGCCAAGCTTTGCGCGCGTCGCCAATCGGCAATCTGAGCATGGTGGCCCGACAGCAAAGGCGCTGGCACGCCCTGTCCGCGCCATTCTTCGGGGCGGGTGTAGTGCGGGCAATCCAGCAGGCCACGCAAGGCTGGGGTGAAGCTGTCTTGCAAGTGGCTTTGCTCGTCGTGCAAAACACCGGGTTGCAAGCGGGCCACCGCATCCAGCCAAGCCATGGCCGCCAATTCACCGCCCGACAACACAAAGTCGCCCAGGCTGATTTGCACATCCACATGGCTGTCGATGAAGCGCTGGTCCACGCCTTCATAGCGGCCGCACAACAGCACCGCGCCTCGGGCGGTGGCGGCTTTTTGCACCAGTGCTTGGTTCAAAGTCTGCCCCACCGGTGAAAAATAAACCAAGGGTGCGGTCTGCCGGTCCTCGCCGCGTTCTTGGCGAATGGCGTTCAAACAAGCCGCCAAAGGCTCGGCCAACATCACCATACCGGGGCCGCCGCCAAACGGGCGGTCGTCCACGCGCCGGTAGTTGCCATCGGCAAAGTCACGCGGGTTCCAGCAATGCACCGCCACTTGGCCGCTTTCATAGGCGCGGCGGGTCACGCCCACCTCAAGAAAGGTTTGAATCAACTCAGGGAACAAGGTGATGATGTCAACGCGCATGGCCGCCTCAGTAATCGGCTTGCCAGTCCACCAGAATTTGGCGGCCAGCCAAATCCACCTGATCGACGTAGGCGTTGACAAAGGGAATCATGCGCTCAATGGGCTTGCCCTCGGGGTCGGGATTGGCTTGAGACAGCACCAAGACGGTTTGTGGCCCGGTAGACAGCAGTTCGGTCACCTCGCCCAATTCCACGCCTTCGCGGTTGCGCACGGCCAAGCCGATCAGGTCGACCCAATAGTATTCGTCGGTGTTGGTAGAGGGGAACGAAGAGCGCTGCACAAAGATGCGCGCGCCTTTGAGGCTTTCGGCGATGTCCCGGTCGCTCAGGTCGTGGGCCAAAGCCACCACGCTGTCCGAGTGCTCTTTGGCCTCGCGGATGCGCAACAGCACGGTGCCCTGAAAAGGAGAGGCACCGCGCTCATTGGCTTGCAAAAACCAGCGTTTGGAAGAAAACAGCGCCTCAGGCGAAGCGCTGTGGGGCAAGACCTTGAGCCAGCCTTTGAGGCCCCAAGCATCCAAAATGCGCCCGACTTCGATGGCGTCCGCTGGTAATTCAGCAGGCTCCCAAGCGGGCTGCATGGGATGTGTTTAGGCGGGTTTGCCGGCCTGTTTGATCAGGCGGTCAACGGTGGAAGAGGTTTGAGCACCGACACCCACCCAGTAGTTCAGGCGGTCGTGGGCAATGCGCAAGCGCTCTTCACCACCAGCGGCGATGGGGTTGTAAAAACCCACACGCTCGATGAAGCGACCATCGCGGCGAACGCGTTTGTCGGCGACGACGATGTTGAAAAACGGACGGGATTTAGAACCGCCGCGAGAAAGTCGGATGACGACCATGGTTTATCCTTGGGTGCAGACTTTGATTCAGCGATGAGACACGCGACTTGACCACCCGGCCAGCGCTCGCTGAAAAGCCTGCCATTATAGACCGCCGCCCAGATGACCCTTTGGTTGGTCAGTCACACAGCCCCTTGAACAACAAACCTGCTTGCCGCAACACATAATTCCCACCATGAAGAACAAAACATTGGCCACATGGCTCAGCATCTGCACCGGCACACTGGGCTTGCACCGTTTCTACATGTTTGGCTGGCGCGACTCATGGGGCTGGGCCATGGCGTTGCTGAGTTTGCTCGGACTCTACGGCTACGAACGTGCCCAAACCATGGGCTTGGATGATCCACTGAGCTGGTTTTTGCTGCCTGTGGTGGGTTTGACCATCACCGCCAGCGCCATGCAAGCCCTGTATTGGGGCTTGATGTCGAAAGCCAACTGGAACAGTTTGTACAACCCCTCGGAAGATGCCGAGCACAAAGCCGGGAGCACCAATTGGTTCACGGTCATTGCGATGGTCTTATCCATGATTCTGGGCACCACCGCCATGCTCTCCAGCCTGGCCTATGGCTTTCAGCGTTACTTCGAAGCGCAGATCACGGAAGCAGAGAAGCTGTCTCAATAAACAACTTTGCAACGCCAGGGCTGCATGGAAATGCTGCCGCTTCAATCATCCTTTTTTTATTTATAAATCGCGTTGGATAGCGGGTTAGAAATGCAGGCGCCGAATCGGCTGGTCCGCCACAGCCGCCAGCATCACTTCACTGACCAAGTGCCCAGCCACTTCGTGCAAGGGCCGCAGAACGAATGCCCGCGCTTGCCACCTGGGGTGCGGCACGGTCATCCAGTCGCTTTGAATGCAGGCATCGCCATAAAACAGCAGGTCCAGATCCAGGGTGCGCGGGGCGTTTTGCACACTGCGAACCCGCCCAGCGGCCTGCTCCAAAGCCTGCAAAGCATGCAGCAAATCAACCGCATTCAATTGGGTTGCAAGATGGGCCACGGCGTTCACATACAGCGGGCCACTGGCCTCGTGCGGCGCGGTCTCATAGAGTGAGGAAGCGCTCACAAGCTGAGTGTGTTCAATCTGCCCTAGCTGCACCAGGGCGAGCCGGACAGCCTGCGCGGGCTCGCCCAAATTCGCCCCCAGCGCCACAAAGGCGCTGACAGGCTCACGCAGCGGATTTGTCACCGGCTGCGCCCGCTGCGGGTTTGCGCCTCCGCCGGGTGCGTTTGCGTGGCTCGCTGCCGTCGGCGCGAACGGCGCGGGGCGCGGGGCGCACGGCTTGAATCAGGCTCAAGCGGGCCTCGTCATCGGCATGCTGGAATTCTTCCCACCAGTCGGCCAGTTCAATGTCCAACTCACCCACCTCGGCGCGCAAGCACAGGAAATCGAAACCAGCGCGAAACCGGGCCTGGTCCACCAAGCCAAAGGGGGCGCTGCCAGTGCGTTTTTCGAAGCGCGGTTGCATGGTCCAAATTTCGCGCATGTCACCCGCCAATTTGCCGCGTCCTGAGACATCACCGATGCGCGCATTGAACACCTCTTCGATGGCTTCTTGCAAGGCAGGGTAAATGGGCATCTCGCCGGTGCGGGCTTGCCAGCCTTCGCGCACATCGGCCCACAGCACACAGGCCAGCAAAAAGCTGGGCGCAACAGGCTTGCCCTCGCCCACACGGCGATCGGTGTCTTGCAAAGCGGCGCTGACAAAGGGTGTGTCGGCGCGCTCGACCACCACATCCAGCAAGGGGTAAATGCCTTTGGCCAAGCCCAACACCTTGAGCTGCTGGATGCTGGCCAAGGCGTGGCCGGTCTGCAACAGCTTGAGCATTTCATCGAACAAGCGGCTTTGCGGCACGTCGGCCAGCAGCTTGAGCATGGCTTTCAAGGGTTTGGCGGTGCGCGGCTCGAGGGTGAAGCCCAGTTTGTTGAGCTTGGCGGCAAAACGCACAGCACGGATGATGCGCACCGGGTCTTCGCGGTAACGCGCTGCCGGGTCGCCAATCATGCGGATGACGCGTTTTTTAGCGTCTTCAAACCCGTGGTGGTAATCGATCACGTCGCCGGTGTGCGGGTCGTAATACATGGCATTGACCGTGAAGTCGCGCCGCGCCGCATCTTCGTCTTGCGGGCCCCAGACGTTGTCGCGCAGCACCCGGCCACTGGCGTCCACCGCATGGGTCATGTTGGAGAGGGCTTTTTTGCTGGTGCGTTCGTTGCCGCTCACCTGCTCGGCGTCTTGGCTGTCCAAGTGGGCGCGGAAGGTGGACACCTCGATGACTTCGTGGTCGCGGCCCCGGCCATGCACCACGTGCACGATGCGAAAACGCCGGCCAATGATGAAGGCACGGCGGAAACACGCTTTCACTTCCTCGGGGGTGGCATCAGTAGCCACATCGAAGTCTTTCGGCTTCAAGCCGACCAACAAATCGCGCACCGCACCACCCACGATGTAAGCCTCAAAGCCGCGTTCTTGCAAGGTGCGCACCACGTTAAGGGCGCGTTCGTCCACGAGTTCGTGGTCGATGCGGTGTTCTTGTTCGCTGATGACGCGGCGCTTGCCAAAACTGGGTTTGGGCGCAGCAGCTGGTTTGCCCAGCAAGCGGTCGATTATTTTTTTAATCATGGGTTCTCGAAAAGGTCGAGGATACGCCAACCCCGTTCAAGTGCTGTTTGGCGCAACGCAGCGCTGCCATTGGTCACCACGGGATGTTGCACCTGTTCTAAGAGCGGCAAGTCGTTCAACGAGTCGCTGTAAAAGGTGGCTTGAACATCGGCCAAGCTTGTGCCTTGCCCGGCCAGCCACTGCTGCACACGGGTGACTTTGCCTTCACGCAAAGTGGGCACGCCGGCAATTTCACCAGTGAAGTGGCCTTGGGCATCGCGCTCGAGTTCTACCGCCAACAACACGTCCATGCCAAAGGCCTCAGCGATGGGGCGCGTCACAAATTCGTTGGTCGCCGTCACCATCACCAAGCGCTCACCCCGGCTTTTGTGTTGCGCCACCAAGTCCAGCGCAGCAGGCAAGATGGCGGGGCGAATCACGCGTTCCATGAACAAGGCGTGGGCAACTGCGGCAGCGTCCGGGCTTTGTTGGCGCATGGCGGCAGTGGCAAAACGCACATAGGCGTGGATGTCCAAACAACCAGCTTGGTAGTCGGCGTAAAAGCCATTGTTTTTGGCTTGAAACGTTTCAGGGTCGACCCATCCCAAACTCAAAGTGAACTCCCCCCAGGATTGGTCCGAGTCCAGCGGCAACAAGGTGTGATCGAGGTCGAACAGCGCGAGCTTCATTCAGAGTTCATCCAACATGGCCCGCAGCAAGGGAATGGTGAGCGGGCGCTGGGTTTGCAGGGCGTAGTGGTCCAAGCGTTGCAGCAAGTCCATCAGGTGACCCAGGTCACGGCTGAAGCGGCTGAGCAAGTAGTCGAGTAAGTCGGTGTTCAAGCTCATGCCCAGGGCTTGCGCATGGCGCACCAACACTTCACGGCGTTGGTCGTCATCCAACAGGTGAAGTTGAAACACATGCCCCCAGCCCAGGCGGGTGCGCAGGTCTTCACGCAAAGGCAGGTCTTGTGGCGGCAGAGCGCCTGCCGCCAACACCCAAGGTTGGCGCGAGGCGCCTGGGGTGGCGGCATTCACAAACCAATTGAAGGCCGCGTGCTGCTGCACCGGTGTGAAGTCCTGCACATCGTCCATGATCAGCACTTCCCACTCGGGGTTGAAGTCGGGCGCTTGGCGGGTGGTTGCGTCCATCCAGCCGACCGAGGCGCCCTGCCCTTGGATGTGCTCGGCCACGGCTTGCAACAAATGGGTTTTGCCGCAGCCGTGTTCACCCCACAAATAGGTGGGCACCGGCGAACGGGTGCTGCCGGCCATCCACAGCTCGAGGTGCGCCAAAGCCGAGGCGTTGTTGCCCGGGAAAAAATTGGTCAAGCTGGGGCCGACCGACACACCAATATCCAAGGCAATTTGTTTCATCGCGAATCAGCCTGCATACAGGCGACTGGCCATGTAGCGGCTGCGCAATCGGCGCAGGGCCACCAACAGCACGGCGCTGGCGGGCAAAGCGATCAAGATGCCGACGAAGCCCAGCAACTGACCAAAGGCCAGCAGGGCAAAAATCACGGTGAGTGGATGCAAGCCAATGCGCTCGCCAATCAAACGCGGTGTGAGGATGAAGCTTTCAATGAGTTGGCCTAGGCCAAACACCACAGCCAGCATGAGACCGGCTTGCATCGGGGCCATTTCCAAAAAACCAGCCAAGGCCGCCAACAACAACCCAATACCAAAACCCACATAGGGCACAAACACCGCCAAGCCGGTGAAGATGCCAATCGGCCAGGCCACCGACAGGCCAAACATTTTCAGCGCAGCCACGTAGTACAACGACATGATCAGCATCACCAGCAACTGGGCGCGCAAATACTCGCCCAGCACGGCGTCGGCCTCATCAATGAAGCTGCCCACGCTGTCTTTGGCTTTGACAGGAATCCAGTCCCGCGCATGGGCCAAGACATGGTGACCGTCCATCAGGAAGTAAAAAAGTGCCACCGGAATCAACACCAGGTTGCCAATCAGCGCCAGCGCCACGCTGCCGCCAATTTGCACCGACGCCAGCAGCGAGGACAAACCGCTCTCCCACAGATTGCTCATGTAGGTGCTGAAAAAGGCTTTGATAGACGGTTGGTCGAAGTTCACATCGACACCCATGCGGGCCAACACAGGTGCCAAGTCGGTTTGCAGCAACGCCAACAAGTTGGGCAACTGCGCTTGCACCCGGGCGGCTTCTTTGAAAAAGACCGGCACCACCAAGCCCAACAGCGCCACCACCGCCAGCAAAAACAAGGCTTCGACCAGCAGCACCAGCACAAAGCGCGGAACCCTTGTTCCCTGGTGCGCTTGCAACCACACCACCAACGGGTTCAAGGCATAGGCCATGGCGGCGGCCACCAAAAACGGTGTGAGCACCGGCGCCAGCCACCACAACAGCCCCAGCAACACGGCGGTGATGGCCAACCAAGCGGCGTGGAAACGGTAGTCGGGGGAAGTGGACATCAGGCGGCGTGAAACCCGGCAATTAGAATCTGCCCATTCTATCGACCCGACCTTCAGGCGCACCGCGCCCCACCCCATGAACACTCCCCTTTCCTACAAAGACGCTGGCGTTGACATCGACGCCGGTGATGCACTCGTTGAGCGCATCAAACCCTTGGCCAAGAAAACCATGCGCGAGGGGGTGTTGGCTGGCATCGGTGGTTTTGGTGCTTTGTTTGAGGTGCCCAAAAATTACAAAGAGCCCGTGTTGGTCAGTGGCACCGACGGCGTGGGCACCAAGCTCAAGCTGGCGTTTGAATGGCAGATGCACGACACCGTGGGCATCGACCTGGTGGCCATGAGCGTGAACGATGTCTTGGTTCAAGGCGCTGAGCCGCTGTTTTTCCTTGACTATTTCGCTTGCGGCAAGCTGGATGTGGACACCGCTGCGGCGGTGGTGGGCGGCATTGCCAAAGGTTGTGAGTTGTCAGGTTGCGCCTTGATTGGCGGCGAAACCGCCGAGATGCCCGGCATGTACCCCGCCGGTGAATACGACCTCGCAGGCTTTGCCGTGGGCGTGGTGGAAAAAAGCCAAATTTTGACGGGCCAAGATGTGAAGTCCGGCGACGTGGTGCTGGGCTTGGCCTCCAGTGGTGTGCATTCGAATGGCTTTAGCTTGGTGCGCCAATGCATAGACCGCGCTGCCACCCAGTTGCCCGCCACTTTGGATGGCCAACCGTTCAAGCAAGCCCTGATGGCCCCGACCCGCTTGTATGTGAAAAGCGTGTTGGCCGCCTTGAAAGCCCACCCCATCAAAGCACTGGCCCACATCACCGGCGGCGGCCTGACTGAAAACATTCCCCGCGTGTTGCCTGATGCGTGCGCCGCGCATTTAGACCGCGCCAGTTGGCCGCGCACTGAGCTTTTTGCTTGGCTGCAAACCACCGCTGGGATTGACGAGGCCGAGATGTGCCGCACCTTCAACAACGGCATTGGCATGGTGCTGGTGTTGGACGCGGCGCACGCTGCCGCTTGCGCCCACACCTTGGCGGACTTGGGCGAGCAGGTGTTTCAAATTGGCGTGATTGCCGACCGGGGCCAAGGCGCGGCTGTCGTCATCGACTGAAATTAATGGGGGTTAAAAAACAATTGGAATCTGACCCCCATTATTTCGACCAAATCTGCATCACTCCGGCAACAACACGGCCAACCGCGCCTGCACTTTTTGCAAGCGCTCGCCGTCGCCCTGGCGGCGGTAAATTTCCTGCAAATTGCGCAGCATACGGGCAATGATGTCGCGGGGGCTGGCGGGCACCAGGTGGTAGGCCAAGGCGTCGTCGGAAATGGCTTGCGGTCGCCCCGGTTTGGCCCCGTGCAGCCAAGGAATCAGGCGTTCGGCCAGGTCGTCGCGGCTTAAAGATTCGCCACTGAAAGGGTCGAGCACCACATGGCCTTCTTGCGGATAGGTGAGGTCGAGTTTGACCAAAAAATGGCCCGGGAAACTCACGCCGTGCACCCGCAGCCCCATGCTTTGACCCAGTTCCAGCCACAGCACGGCCAAGCTGATGGGAATGCCCAGGCGTTTGGTCAAGACCATGTGGATGAAGCTGTTGTGGGGGTCGTCGTAATGGTTCACGTTGCCGGCAAAGCGCAGCTCTTCATAGAAAAAATGGTTCAGCTCGCGCAGCTTGTCCAGCGGCTCGGCATTGGCCATGAGGCGGCGTTTGAGCTTGGCGCTCATCACGTCCACCTCGTCGAGCACCTGCTGGATGTCCAAACCAGGGAATTCATCTTGCGCCAAGCTGATTGCGGTTTCCAGCAAGGGGAAATCGTCGTCGCTTTGCACCAAGGTGGTGAAATAGTCCAGCGCCGAGGGCTTTAATTTGTAGTCCATCATGCAATCATGCCTTCAGCGCCGCCACAGCGCACGCAAATCCACCCCAAGACCCTTCAGTATTGCGAAATACACCACAACACCGCCGCTGGTCACCCCCAACATCAAACCCGCCCGCGTCCATGCTTGGGCTTGCAGGCCAGTCCAATCCCAATGGCCAGCCGCGAACCACAGCAGCCCGCCAAACACCGCGCTGGCCACCAGCACTTGCGCCATCAGCAGCAACCAGCCCGGCAAGGGTTTGTATTGGCCTTGCAAGCGCAAGCCCACCAACAGGCTGAGCGCGTTCACCAAGGCCCCCAAACCAATCGACAAGGTGAGCGCGGCATGCGCCAAATGCGGCACCAAGAAGAAGTTGATGACCTGCGTGAACACCAATACTGCAACAGCGATGCGCACCGGTGTGCGGGTGTCTTCTTGGGCATAAAAACCAGGCGCCAGCACCTTGATGGCCACCAGCCCCAGCACACCCACGCCGTAGCCTGTGAGGGCGGCAGTGGTTTGGGTCACGTCGTGGGCGGTGAACGCGCCGTAGTGGTAGAGCACGGCCACCATGGGCTGGGCAAACACCAGCAAGGCCACGGCGCAGGGCCAAGCCAGCACCAGCACCAGGCGCAAGCCCCAGTCCAGCATGGCGCTGTAGCGCGCACTGTCACCACTGGCTTTGGCGGCAGACAGCTGCGGCATCAGCACCACGCCCAAGGCCACGCCCAGCATGGCGATCGGAAACTCCATCAAGCGGTCGGCGAAGTTGACCCAGCTCACGCTGCCCGGCGTCAGATGCGAGGCAATTTGCGTGTTGATGAGCAGCGACAACTGGGCCACGCCCACGCCCAAGAGCGCAGGCCCCATCATGGCCAAAATGCGCCGCGTGCCCCCGTCTTGCCAAGCTTGGCGGATGTCCCTGGGAGACCAAGCGATGCGCGGCAACAGGCCCAAGCTTTTCAGGGCTGGTATTTGCACCGCCAACTGCAACACCCCGCCCAGCATGACGCCGCCAGCCAATGCATAAATGGGTTCTAGCCCCTGCGAACGCAACCACGGTGCACCCAGCCAAGCCGCCAAGATCATGCAAACGTTGAGCAGCACCGGCGTGGCGGCCGGCACGGCAAAGCGCCGCCAGGTGTTCAAGATGCCGGCCGACAAGGCCACCATGGACATGAAAGCGATGTAAGGAAACATGTAGCGCGTGAGCAGCACGGCGGTGTCCATGCCCTGCGGCGACTGCTGCAAACCACTGGCCATCAGCCACACCAAACCCGGCGCGGCCAGCACGCCCAACACGCTGGTGATGAGCACCGCCCAGGCCAGCAGCGTGGCCACTTTGTCAATCAGCACCTGCGTGGCGGCGTCGCCGTGCTCGGCGCGGGTGGCGGCCAGCACCGGCACAAAGGCTTGGCTGAAAGCACCCTCGGCGAACAAGCGGCGAAACAAATTGGGGATGAGAAAGGCCACGCGAAAGGCGTCGGTGACCGCGTTGGCTCCGAAAGCGCTGGCAATCAGCGTTTCACGCACAAAACCGGTGATACGCGACAGCAAGGTCAGCAAAGAGACGGTGGAGGCGGACTTGAAGAGGCTCACGCGTGGAAGTGTAGCCGCCCCTGTCTGCCACACAGGGGCGGTTTGCTACAATAACCGGCTTTGCCAGCATCATCCTCAAACCCTCAAAGGAAACTCCATGGCTTCAGCCAAACCCAAGAAAAAGAACCCGCGCCTAGCGTCGGGCCGCAAACGCGCCCGCCAAGACGTCAAACTCAACGAAGCCAACAGCTCGTTGCGCTCCAAATACCGCACTGCCGTGAAAAACGTCGAAAAAGCTGTTCAAGCTGGCGACAAAACCAAAGCGGCAGAACTGTTTGGCAAGATGCAATCCGTGGTGGACATCATTGCCGACAAGAAAATCTTCCACAAAAACAAGGCTGCCCGCGACAAGAGCCGCCTGGCCGCCAAGGTGAAGACCTTGGCCCTCGCCGCCTGACGATTCAGGCATCCAGCCCGGCCTGCCAAGCGCAGGCCGCCGTTTGAAACCGGTGCGCTGTTGGCAAAGAAAAAACAAACGAACCACCCCTCGGGGTGGTTTTTTTGTATCAAATTAAACTTAATTGCCGCTAATTTTTAATTAAATGAGTAATTTTTAACTCTATCATTGGATTTTCAGTTGATGAAGATATCCGATGATTGCGCCCTTATTGATTCTGCTGCCTCGCTCTGAGCCAACCACAGTTTGGTGGCGCATGCTGGGTGACGCTTTGATGTTGGTGGCCCTGAGTTGTTTGCTGATGCCAACCACCAGCCAGGCCAAACCCACTTGTGGCAACGTTGGTTTGACCACCCACCCGGCCAGCACGCAGCCCCTGTACCCGGGGCGAAACACAGGTCCTTCAACGACCACCAAGCTGGGGGAATTCAGCGTCAACATGAATTTCAGCCATTGTGTCTTCACCGACACCACGGTTGAAAGACTGGAAACGCGCGATGGGTATAAAGGCTTCAACGATTTGAATCGCGCGAGCTTGAATGGCAATGAATTTCAAGCTGACTATGGCATGACATGCCAACACTGCGCCAACCAGCCGGCAGAGAACATCAAATTCACAGTCACCAGAACCGTGACCGGCCAAGGCGGCTTGTGCAAGACCAGCCACAGCCTGGTCAACTCGCCTTTGCCCAGAACCATGGTCAGCCGGTTCTCGCAGGAATGCACTGGGTTTGACGTGCTGATGAGAGTGGAGATCTTTCAAACCAATGGCCAACTAAAAACCATGGCGCCCTATGCATTGACAGCCCTGAACTTCATTGGCGCGAATTTGATGATGTACCAAGCCACAGAGAGTCCCTTGATATTGGGCATCATTCCAGCCTCCCGTGACTTTCAAATCACCCCCAGTCCACAGTGCACGTTCACCGTGAAAAACACCTCTGTGGGCTTGGCGTCTTTGCAAAACAGCCAGATCCAACCTTCAGACACGGTCAGTTTGTTGAACCCCAAAACCTTCAACTTGCAGCTCCAAAGTTGCAACAGCGTCAACCAACGACCCGTCAACCTGACGTGGCGGTTCAACCAACCAAGCCTGAACAATGAACGCCTGCTCAACAGTGCGCCAGCGGGCGGCAAGGGTGTGGATGTGGTTCTGCGTGCCCAAGCGGGTCAAAAGATGGTGCTGGGCAGCAGCATCCCGCATGCAGACCTGACCATCAAACATATGGAAACCTACCGCGTCCTCAACACAGAAGAGAACGCCCGCTTGCAGTTCACCGCCGCCTATGTGGCCAATGGGGAACCGCCAGCAGCCGGGGCTTTTGCCTCCACCGCCATCGTCACCATTGGCTATGAATGAGCCCTGCGCCCATCCCCTGCATTTGCCAGGCTCATGACGCCCGATCGGCAGGTCCGGGTGTGATGACTTGCAATTGGTTGTCGCGCGCAAAGCCCATCACGAAATCCCAAGCCATCACATGAGCTGTTTGCATGTCGGTGTGGACCACCACGCATTTGGTGCCTTGCCAATCATTGGGCACGCACCAGGGCGAGTAACTGAGATGGTCGCCGGGCAAGGCTGCCCCCGGTCGGATGCTGCTCATCACACCCGCCAGGCGCTCGGCCCAATCGCTGGGGCGGAAGGTTTGACCGGAAGTGGTCAATCCAAGAATGATGATGTCGTGCGCTTTGAGATCGGCCATGGATGAGAAGGTAATACTGTGCAGATTTTAGGGTTGCCGTATTTCAAAGCCCTGACAATCTTTTGCCGCCTAAAATCCCCTTCCCGGCTCCAGCCTGCATGGCTGCTGAGCCGATTTCATTTTTGAGCCCATCTCCAAGGAGCCTCCATGTCCAGCGCCCACGACGCCACCGCCCACTTGATGAACACCTATGGCCGCTTGCCCATGTCGGTGTCGCATGGCCGAGGTGTGCATGTGTTTGACACGGCTGGCAAAAGCTACCTGGACGCTTTGGCCGGTATCGCGGTCAACACCTTGGGACACGCCCACCCCAAGCTCACCCCGGCGCTACAAGACCAAGTGGGCCGCATGATGCACAGCTGCAACTACTATCACATCCCCTTGCAGCAGCAACTGGCCGACAAGCTGGTTGAGCTGTCTGGGATGAGCAAGGTGTTCTTTTGCAACTCCGGCCTGGAAGCCAACGAAGCGGCTTTGAAAATGGCCCGCAAATTCGGCCACGACAAAGGCATTGAACGCCCCGAAATCGTGGTTTACGAACGCGCCTTTCATGGCCGCAGCATCGCTACCCTCAGCGCCACCGGCAACGAAAAAATCCAAAAAGGCTTTGGCCCCTTGGTGGAAGGCTTCATACGGGTGCCGCTGAACGACATCGCCGCCTTGAAAAAAGCCACCCAAGGCAACCCGAACGTGGTGGCCGTGTTCTTCGAGACCATCCAAGGCGAAGGCGGCATCAACCCGATGCGAGCCGACTACCTGCGCGAGGTACGTGCCCTGTGCGACGCGCAAGACTGGCTGCTGATGATTGACGAAGTGCAATGCGGCATCGGCCGCACCGGGAAATGGTTTGCCCACCAATGGGCGGGCATCCTGCCGGATGTGATGCCCTTGGCCAAGGGCTTGGGTTCGGGCGTGCCCATCGGCGCGGTGGTGGCCGGCCCCAAAGCCGCCAACATCTTCCAACCCGGCAACCATGGCACCACCTTTGGCGGCAACCCGCTGGCCATGCGGGCTGGCGTGGAAACCATCCGCATCATGGAAGAAGACGGCTTGCTGGACAACGCCCAACGTGTGGGTCTGCATTTCAAAGCTGCGTTCGAACGCGAGTTCAAAGGCATGTCTGGCGTGAAAGACATTCGCGGCCAAGGTTTGATGATCGGCATCGAACTCGACCGCCCTTGCGGCCCTCTCATGGGTCAAGCCCTGGAACACGGTTTGCTCATCAGCGTCACTGCTGAGAGCGTCATCCGTTTGCTGCCCGCCCTGATCATGACCGAGCAAGAGGCCGACCAGGTGGTGGCCTTGTTGGTGCCGCTGGTGAAACAATTTTTGAACACGCCCAAGGACTGACATGCGCCAGCCCCTCCAACACTACTTGCAATTCACCGACTTGTCGGCAGACGATTACGCCTACTTGTTCAACCGTGCGGCGCTCATCAAGGCTAAGTTCAAGGCCTACGAGAAACACCAGCCCTTGACCGACCGCACCTTGGCCATGATCTTTGAGAAGGCCTCCACACGCACCCGCATCAGCTTTGAAGCTGGCATGTACCAAATGGGTGGCGCCGTGGTTCATCTCACAACTGGTGACAGTCAGTTGGGTCGTGCCGAACCGATTGAAGACAGCGCCAAAGTCATCAGCCGCATGGTCGACTTGGTGATGATCCGCACCTTCGAGCAAACCAAGATTGAACGCTTCGCCGCCAACTCACGCGTGCCGGTCATCAACGGCCTGACCAACGAGTTTCACCCCTGCCAAATCTTGGCCGACTTGCTCACCTTCATCGAGCACCGTGGTGACGTTCAAAACCCCTTGCACTGCCTCCAGGGCAAGGTGGTGGCTTGGGTGGGCGACGGCAACAACATGGCCAACACCTGGCTGCAAGCCGCCGACTTACTCGGCTTCACTGTGCATGTCAGCACCCCCAGCGGCTACGAGGTGAACCAAGCGGTGGCGGGAGTGAAAAATGCTGCTTGCTACAAGGTGTTCCAAGACCCCTTGCAAGCCTGCCAAGGCGCAGATTTGGTCACCACCGATGTCTGGACCAGCATGGGCTTTGAAGCGGAAAACGAAGCGCGTCGCCAAGCCTTTGCGGCCTGGTGTGTGGATGAAGCCATGATGGCGGCCGCTCACCCCGATGCTTTGTTCATGCATTGCTTGCCAGCGCACCGCGGCGAAGAAGTGCAAGCCGAGGTGATTGACGGTCCGCAAAGCGTGGTGTGGGACGAAGCCGAGAACCGCTTGCACGTGCAAAAAGCCCTGATGGAGTTGCTGCTGCTGGGTCGACTCTGACTCAATATTTGTAAAGCCAAGGCTGGTCCATCAGGTTTTGGCCGCCCAAGCCCATGGCCAGGTTGCGTGCCCACGCCAGCGGCCCGCTGGCATGAAACACCCTGCCATTGCGACGCGCCCGTTGTTGCACCTTGGCGGCGCGTTGCCACCGGGCCATGGCGTAGGCTTGCAAGCGCTGTTCCACGGTTTGGCTTAGCTGCTGCCAATGCTGCGCCAAGCTGTCGGCGTCTTCAATGGCCATGCCTGCGCCTTGCGCCAAATACGGCAACATCGGGTGCGCGGCGTCCCCCAGCAAAGCGACTTTACCTTTGACCATTTCAGCCGCTTGCCGCAATGGCGGCTTGTCAAACAAGGCCCAGGCTTTGCGGCTGTGCCCGGCCATGCGCACCAGCTCTTGCAGCGAGGGACAACAGGCGTACATGGCGGCTTGCAAATCGAGGGTGGCTTCTTCGGCGCTGCGCACATGTTCCCAGCCCGGGGCAGCCGGGATGTCTTGGGCTTCCACCAACACCACCAGGTTCAGCAAGTCGCCGCCACGGATCGGGTAGTGCACCACGTGCAAACGCGGGCCCAGCCACAAGCCCATGCCGTCCCCGCGCCACACCGGCGGCAGTTGATCGCGTTGCAACACACTGCGGTAGGCCCAATGGCCGCTGGCCACCAAGGGCTGCGGTCCCCACACTTGATGACGCACCCGGCTGCTGATGCCATCGGCGCCAATCAAGGCCATGCCTTGCATGGGCCCTGAATTTTCAAAACCAATTTGCACACCCTCGTTCAAAGATTGCACGGTGTGCACACTGCTGTTCAAGAGCAGGCTGGATTTGTTTTGCGCTTGCACGGCTTCAAGCAAGCTTTGGTGCAAATCGGCGCGGTGGATGGTCAGGTAAGGCGCCCCATAGCGGTGAACGAAGTCATCCCCCATGACCATCTGCCCCAGGCTTCTGCCGTCCAAGGCGTTGCGCACCTCGAGGTGGCTGGGCACAAAGCCGCGTTGCGCCAACACGTCCTTCAAACCCCAGGCATGCAAACGCTTCATGGCGTTCGGGCCCAAGCCAATGCCTGCGCCCACCTCGGTGAAGGACTCTGCTTGTTCAATCAATTGGCTGGTGGTGCCCCCATGGCCCAGGGCCAGTGCGGCAGCCAAGCCGCCTATGCCGCCTCCGGCGATCAGTACATCTCTCATGCGGTCATGCTAGCAAACCAAGATGTCAGGCTCCATACAACTTGAAACACGCGTCCAACTGGGTGCGCCAAACTTGCTTTTGCGCTTCGGGCACGAAGCTGGCCTCGTAGCTGTTGCAGGCCAACTGGTAGGCGTGAGCAGCGGTCAGGGGCAGCGCGGCAAAAGTTTGCACAAAGTTGTCGTTCAAGTAGCCGCCAAAGTAGGCGGGGTCGTCGGAATTGAGCATGACGCACAGACCTTGGTCCAACATGGCCCCGAGGTTGTGGTCGGCCAGGTTGGAAAACACGCACAGCTTTTGGTTCGACAAAGGGCAGACCGTGAGCGGGATGCGTTCTTGCGCCAAGCGTTGCATGAGTGTGGGGTCATGAATGGCTTGCACGCCGTGGTCGATGCGCTCGGCCTTCAACACATCCAAAGCACCCCAGATGTAGGCAGGGGGGCCTTCTTCTCCGGCATGGGCCACCACGCGCAAACCCAGCGCGCGGGCTTGGGCAAACACACGCTCGAATTTTTCAGGCGGATGGCCCCGCTCGCTGGAATCTAAACCAACGCCGATGATTTTGTCCAGATAAGGCTTGGCCTCTTCCAAAGTTTGCAGGGCTTCTTCTTCTGAGAGATGCCGCAAAAAACACAGGATGAGTGAAGCGCTGATGCCCAACTTGGTTTGGGCATCGACACAAGCGCGGTGCAGGCCGTTGATGACGGTGTCCATGGGCACATGCCGCGCCGTGTGGGTTTGCGGGTCGAAAAACAACTCGGCATGCACCACGTTGTCGGCTTGGGCTTTCAGAAAGTAGGCCCAGGCCATGTCGTAGAAATCGGGCTCTGTCAGCAACACGCTGGCACCGGCGTAATAGATATCGAGGAAGCTTTGCAAATCAGTGAAGGCGTAGGCGGCACGCAGCACCTCGACACTGCTGTAGGGAAGCTGCACCTGGTTGCGCTGGGCCAACTGAAAAATCAGCTCAGGCTCGAGAGAGCCTTCAATGTGCATGTGCAATTCGGTTTTGGGCATGGCCCGCAGCAAGTCGGGCAAGCGCTCAGGGGATACAGCCGCGAAATTCATTCAACACACTCCAAACGTGATGCCCTGTTGTTGCAACAAGCGGCGGTAAGCGGCAGAACCCTTGTCCACCGCGACAAAGGATTCTGCCCCAGGCTGCAAGGGCAAGGTGCGGGGGCGCTGGGACTCCAGCACCGGCTTGTCTTGCAAGAAGATGGTGTTTTGAAAGTCCAGCACTTTTTCAGCGGGCAGCTCGAAGTCGGCCATGGCCATGCGAAACCACACCCGACTTTGCTCTGCTTGAATGGGTTGGATGAACAAGGCGATGGATTCTTCATAGCCGGGCTTCACGCCACTGGCAGCATCCGGCACTTTGGTCAGCACTGCGGCATAGGGGTGCGCTACTTCGTAGGTGTAGGCCACCATCGCGCCACCAGAGGCCAAGGCACTGGATTGCGGTTGCCAAGCTCGGGCGTTGATCAGCTTGAAACCGTGCTCGGTGGATTGGACCTGGTAGTCGGGAATCTGCGTGTGCTCGGCGTCGCCCAACCAGCCTTCGTGCACAAAGCTGAAGTGCGCCATGTCCAAAAAATTTTCAACAATGCGCGGGGCGCTGGTGTTCACCACATAAGGCCCGGCGTTGAGCTTGCGCAAAGCCGTTTGCGCTTCGGCATTGAAAGGTGGCAGGTCATGCCCCTTGGGTGACAAACACACCCAAATCAAGTCATACGCTTCGCGCACCGCGATGGGCCGGGCTTGTTGGGCCTGGCCCGGTTGAAAGTCGGGCATGGCGGGCACCCGGGTGCACTCGCCTTGGCCATTGAATGTCCAGCCGTGGTAGGGGCACTGTAGCTGGCCTTGGCAAACACGGCCCAATGAGAGTTGCGCCCCTCGGTGGGGGCATCGGTCGTGCAAGCCCTGGGCTTGGCCTTGGTCATCGCGCCACAGCACCACGGGCTGGTCCAGCAATTGAACCGACAGGGGTTGGTCGATCAGCGCATGGGCATCGGCCACCGGATGCCACAAAAGGTGTTCAATCGGCGTCATGTCGGCGGCCTTTGGGCAAATAGTGTTGGTGCTTGGGGACCCAAGCTTGGTAGGCCTCGATCCAGTTGCGGGCAACCCGTTGTTGCGCGTCGGCCAAGCTGATGTCGCCGTTGCAGACCATTTTGTAAACCACGAATTCGAGGTCGTTTTTTTGCTCGGCACCCCATTGGCCAGCGCGCGGTTGGGGCCAGAGGTTTTTCGGATCGCTGGGGTTGCCACCGATGCTCAGGGGGATCAGGTGGTCTTGTTCGTAGTTCTGCGGATTGCGGTCTGCGTAATTGAATTGGCGCAGCTGCTGACGCTTCATGCGGTTGGTGTATTTTTTGTCGGGACGCACCTTGGCGGTGTAGCCCTTCACGCAAACCGTGGATTGCAGGTTTTGCGGTGTCACGGCCGGGTCGATGGCACCCGGCGTGAACGCCGGGTTGGGCAACGCCGGGGCAACCACGCCCTGGACTGGCGCGCTGTTGGCCTGCTGCGCCAAGACGCTGCCGGTTGGGAGCAGTGCGGCTGCTAGCCACCAAAAAAAGGCTGCCCGAGGGCAGCCTTTTTGGTTCAAGCCAGGGCGCTTGACAACAAGCATTACTTGCTGCCGGGCACTTTGCCTTCAACGCCTTTGACGTAGAAGTTGACGCCGCTCAAGAATTTGTCGTCAGCGACTTCATCCTTTTTCAGCAGGGTCTTGCCGGTGTTGTCGACCAAGGGACCTTTCCAAATGGCATAGGTACCGGCTTTCAAGCCCGCTCTGATTTCATCCACTTTGGCTTTGGTGTCAGCAGGCACGTCTTCAGCGATAGAAACGATGTCGATCGCGCCTTCTTTCACGCCCCACCAAACGCCCGTGCCACCCACCCATTTGCCTTCCAAGGCTTCACGGGTGGTTTGGATGTAGTAAGGCGCCCAGTTGATGATGGCCGAACCCAAGTGGGCTTTGGGGCCGTAGGCGGTCATGTCCGAGTCCCAACCGAAAGCACGCTTGCCTTTTTCTTCGGCTGTTTTCAGCACGGCGGGTGAATCGGTGTTTTGGAACAGCACGTCAGCACCGCTGTTGATGAGTGAGGTGGCAGCTTCTGTTTCTTTGGGTGGGTTGAACCACTCGTTGACCCACACCACTTTGGTTTTCACCTTGGGGTTGACGGACTGAGCGCCCATGGTGAAAGAGTTGATGTTGCGAACCACTTCGGGGATGGGGATGGAAGCCACCACACCCAAGGTGTTGGACTTGGTCATCTTGCCTGCGATCACACCGGCCATGTACGCGCCTTCATAGGTGCGGCTGTCGTAGGTGCGCATGTTGGTTGATTGTTTGTAACCGGTGGCGTGCTCGAACTTCACATCTGGTGTGTCTGCAGCCACTTTGAGCATGGGTTCCATGTAGCCGAAGGTGGTGCCGAAAATCAGCTTGTTGCCTTGACCCACCATGTCGCGGAAGTTGCGCTCTGCATCAGCAGACTCGGACACGTTTTCGGTGTAAGAGGTTTTGATTTTGTCGCCAAATTCGGCTTCCAAGGCTTTGCGAGCGTTGTCATGGGCGAATGTCCAACCGCCGTCACCCACAGGACCGACATAGGCAAAAGCAATTTTCAGAGGTTCGGGTTTGGGCGCTTCAACAGCGGGTGTTGGCTCGGCTTTGGGTTCTTCCTTTTTACCGCAGCCTACAAGCAGTGCGGCAGAAACCAGGCCCAATGCAGCTGCACGGAACCAAGAACGTTTGTACAAATCTGTCATGAAAAGTCCTTTGTCAAAGTAAGGCGGGGGAGGTTGGAAAGCGGTGATTATGGCCCCAGACAAGGCTTTGCCCAGGCTGGGTGCGAAATTTTTCATCATGTACCGGGGTAAAACGGTTTGCCCAAAGAAGCAGGCATGTTGACCCGAATCCATTGTGGATTGCGGGATATCAGCGCCAGCACGATGATGGTGGCCAGGTAGGGCAGCATGCTCAAGAACTGGCTGGGCACCTCCACCCCACTGGCTTGGAAGTGGAACTGCAGCATGGTGACGCCACCGAACAAATACGCGCCCATCAACACCCGCATGGGTCGCCAAGTGGCGAAGGTGGTCAGGGCCAAGGCGATCCAGCCCTTGCCCGCAATCATTCCCTCCACCCACAGCGGGGTGTAGATGATGGAAATATAGGCGCCCGCCAAGCCGCACAAAGCGCCGCCGGTGACCACCGCACCCAAGCGGATACCGCGCACCGAGTAGCCCAAGGCATGGGCCGACTGCGGCGACTCGCCCACCGCCCGCAGCACCAAACCGGCGCGGCTGCGCTCTAAAAACCAAATCAGGGCGATGGTGAACACGATGACCAGATAGACCATCGGGTGTTGTTTGAACAATGCCGGACCCACCAAGGGCAGATCGACCAAACCAGGCACCTCAAAGCGCATGCGCTCGGGCAGTTTGGCCTGCACATAGCCGGTGCCCACAAACGCGGAGAAGCCCACACCAAACAGGCTGAGCGCCAAACCGGTGGCGTACTGGTTGGTGTTGAGGCCAATCACCAAAGCGCCAAAGATCAGGGCCAACAAGGCCCCAGCGCCCATGCCAGCGGCAAAGCCCAGCAGATCGCTGCCGGTGTGCACGACGGTGGCAAAGCCAGCGATGGCCGCGCATAGCATCATGCCCTCGGCACCTAGGTTGACGATGCCCGCTTTTTCGTTGATGAGCAGCCCCAAAGCCGCGATGGCCAAGACCGTGCCCGCACTCAGGGTGGCCGCAATCAACAATGCATAGGATTCCATCACGCCACCTCCACACGCTTGGGCGCCCAGCGCAAGCGGTAATTCATCAAAACATCACAGGCCAACAAGCTGAACAACAACAGCCCTTGGAACACCCCCGTGAGGGATTTGGGCAGGCCCAAACGGGACTGGGCCAGCTCGCCGCCGATGTAGAACATGCTCATCAAGATGGCCGAAAACACCATGCCCACCGGGTGCAAGCGCCCCACAAAAGCGACGATGATGGCTGCAAAGCCATAGCCCACCGGCACATACGGGGTCAGCTGACCGATGGGTCCAGCCACTTCCAAGGCACCGGCCAAACCGGCCGCGCCGCCCGACACCAACAAGGCCAACCAGATGGCTCGGCTCGACGAGAAACCCGCGTAGCGGGCTGCATGCGGGGCCAAACCACCGATTTGC
>Ga0164293_10001031_pt1 | contig 23333 bp, 23 predicted proteins | sample GEODES118metaG_FD_111487 | JGI IMG/M metagenome (GOLD analysis project Ga0164293, IMG submission 111487) | Eutrophic lake water microbial communities from Lake Mendota, Wisconsin, USA - GEODES118 metaG | ecosystem: Environmental > Aquatic > Freshwater > Lake | place: USA: Lake Mendota...
AGGGGATCCCCATTGTCCGCCAATATCGCCGAAATGGAACGCCGCCGCGAAGCTGCCCGCATGGGCGGCGGCCAGAAGCGCATCGACGCCCAGCACGCCAAGGGCAAGCTGACCGCGCGCGAACGGCTCGATGTGCTGCTCGACGAAGGCAGCTTTGAAGAGCTCGACGCCTATGTCGAACATGACTGCATCGATTTCGGGATGGAAACGCAGAAGATCCCCGGCGACGGGGTGGTGACCGGCAGCGGCACCATCAACGGGCGGCTGGTGTTCGTGTTCTCGCAGGACTTCACCGTGTTCGGCGGCTCGCTGTCGAAGCGCCACGCCGAGAAGATCTGCAAGGTGATGGACACCGCGTTGAAGGTCGGGGCGCCGGTGATCGGCCTCAACGATTCGGGGGCGCGCGGATTCAGGAGGGCGTCGCGAGCCTCGGCGGCTATGCCGAGGTGTTCCAGCGCAATGTGCTCGCCAGCGGCGTGGTGCCGCAGATCAGCCTCATCATGGGGCCGTGCGCGGGCGGGGCGGTGTACTCGCCGGCCATGACCGACTTCATCTTCATGGTGAAGGATTCGAGCTACATGTTCGTCACCGGGCCCGAGGTGGTGAAGACCGTCACCAACGAGGTCGTGACGCAGGAAGAACTCGGCGGCGCGATCACCCACACCACCAAGACCTCGGTCGCCGATCTGGCGTATGAAAACGATATCGAGGCGCTGCTCGCGACCCGGCGGTTTGTCGACTTCCTGCCGCTCTCGAACCGCGACGAGCCCCCGGTTCTCCCCACCAGCGACGTGTGGGACAGGCTCGAGATGAGCCTCGACACGCTGATCCCCGACAATGCCAACCAGCCCTATGATATGCACGAAGTGATCGCCAAGGTGCTCGACGAGGGCGATTTCTTTGAAATTCAGCCCGCCCATGCAGGCAATATCCTGTGCGGGTTTGGCCGCGTCGAAGGCCGCACCGTGGGCGTGGTGGCGAACCAGCCGACGGTGCTGGCGGGCTGTCTCGACATCAATTCATCGAAGAAAGCCGCGCGCTTCGTGCGCTTCTGCGACGCCTTCGAAATCCCGATCATCACCTTCGTCGACGTCCCTGGCTTCCTCCCCGGCACCGCGCAGGAATTGGGCGGGATCATCAAGCACGGCGCCAAGCTCTTGTTCGCCTATGCCGAGGCGACCGTGCCCAAGATCACCGTCATCACCCGCAAGGCTTACGGCGGGGCCTATGACGTGATGGCATCGAAGCACCTGCGCGGCGATCTGAACTACGCCTGGCCGACCGCGGAGATCGCGGTGATGGGCGCCAAGGGCGCGGTGGAGATCATCTTCCGTCAGGAAAAGGACGACCTTGCCAAGATCGCCGAGCGGACGAAGGAATATGAGGATCGGTTTGCCAATCCGTTTGTGGCGGCATCACGCGGGTATATTGATGAGGTGATCCACCCGCACTCGACGCGGAAGCGGATCGCGCTGGGGCTACGCAAGCTGCGGACGAAGCAGTTGGAGAACCCTTGGAAGAAGCATGATAACATTCCACTGTGAGGTGAATGATGCTCGCACCAATCCTCGGTTGTATCGCCTGCGCAATTGTGTTCGGCCTGTTGGCGCGTTCGATTTGGCAAGCTTTGAAGCGGGGGGTGGTTTCTCTTGGGCGAACTGCGGCTGATTGATCGCTCCGAAATGCCTCAAGCCTTTGTCGAAAGATTGGCTTGGCGAGCCGCAATTGCATTCATCGTCTTTCTGATTTTGCTCTATTGCACGATGGCTGCGTTGGTTGCTGATGGCTTCTACCGGCTGGAGCTTTAGATCGCGCAGATACAAGTGATCAAAGGAGTGAACATGAAACTCGGCCGTCTCAACCACATCGGGGTCGCCACGCCCTCCATCGCGGACTCGATCGTGCTCTACCGCGACGTCATGGGCGCGACCAAGATCCACACGCCGTTCGATCTCGAGGAGCAGGGCGTGAAGGTCTGCTTCGTCGACACCCCCGGTGCGGACGGGGCGATGAACGGCACACAGATCGAGCTGATCGAGCCGCTGGGCGAGAACTCGACGCTGGCAGGCTTCCTCGCCAAGAACCCGCTCGGCGGGCAGCACCATCTGTGCTTCGAAGTGCCCGATATCGCCGAAGCCCGCGCCGAGTTCGAAAGCCTCGGCAAGCGCATCCTCGGCCCCACCCGCATCGGCGCGCACGGCACCCCTATCTTTTTCGTCCATCCCAAGGACATGGGCGGCATGCTTACCGAGATCATGGAGACCCCGCGTGAGGACGCGCACTGGTCGAATTGACGCAACCTACCGGAGAGAAAAATGTCCTACGAAACCATCCGCGTCGATCGTGACGGCCCGCTGCTCACCATCACCCTCAACCGTCCCGAGCGGCTCAACGCCATGCCGCCGCAGATGGCGGACGAGTTGGGGCAGGCGTTCTATGACTTGGGCGACGCGCGCGCGGTGCTGATCACCGGCGAGGGCAAGGGCTTCTGCTCGGGCGCGGACCTTTCGGCGCGCGGCTCGGGCTCGGCGCTCGGCGGCAAGGGCGGCAGCCACGAGGCGCTCAACAATCACTACAACCCGGCCGTCAGCCAGCTGATCCGCGCCTCCGTGCCGGTGATCTGCGCGGTCAACGGCCCGGCGGCGGGTGTGGGGTGCAGCCTCGCGCTGGCGGCGGACTTCACCATCGCCGCCAAGAGCGCCTATTTCCTCCAGGCCTTCGTGAACATCGGCCTCGTGCCCGATGGCGGATCGACCTGGCTGCTCGCCCGCGCCATCGGCCGTGCGCGCGCCACCCGCATGATGATGCTGGGCGAGAAAATCTCGGGTAGCCAAGCCGAGGAATGGGGCCTGATCTACAAGTGTGTCGATGATGCCGACCTGATGACCGAGGCGCGCGCGCTGGCCGAGAAGCTCGCGAATGGCCCGACGCTGGCCTACGCGCACATGAAGCGCAACATCGCCACCGCGCTCGACGGTTCGCTCCAGCAGGTGCTGCTCGCCGAGGCGGAAGCACAGCACATTGCAGGCCGCACCAAGGATGCGATGGAGGGCGGCATGGCCTTCCTCCAGAAGCGCAAGGCCGAATTCAAGGGCGAATAGTCCAACCGGACTTTTCGCCCGCAGCCCCCGCGAAGGCGGGGGCCCATCGCCGCTCTCGCGCGTTAGCGAGGGTAGCTGGACCCCCGCCTGCGCGGGGGTAAGGATTGGTGTATAGGCTAGAACATGACCCAAAAACCGACGCTCGAAGACTGGAAAGCCCTCGCCGACAAGGAAGTGCGTGGGCGCGACGTCACCTGGCAGACGCCCGAAAGTTTCGCGATTAAGCCGCTCTATACGGCTGAGGATCACGCGGACTTCGATCCTGGCCTGCCCGGTTTCGCGCCCTTCACGCGCGGGGTGAAGGCTTCGATGTATGCGGGACGGCCGTGGACGATCCGGCAATATGCAGGCTTCTCGACCGCCGAGGAATCGAACGCCTTCTACCGCCGCAATCTTGCCATGGGGCAGAAGGGCCTGTCGGTCGCCTTCGATCTTGCCACGCACCGCGGTTACGATTCCGATCACCCGCGCGTGGTCGGCGATGTCGGCAAGGCGGGCGTAGCGATCGATACGGTCGCGGACATGCAGATCCTGTTCGACCAGATCCCGCTCGATACCATGAGCGTTTCGATGACGATGAACGGCGCGGTGATCCCGGTGCTGGCCTTCTTCATCGTCGCGGCGGAGCGTCAGGGTGTGTCGCAGGACAAGCTCGAAGGCACGATCCAGAACGACATCCTCAAGGAGTTCATGGTCCGCAACACCTATATCTACCCGCCCGAGCCTTCGATGCGGATCATCTCCGACATCATCGCATATACGTCGGCCAATATGCCGAAATTCAACTCGATTTCGATCTCGGGCTATCACATGCACGAGGCCGGGGCGACGGCGGTGCAGGAGTTGGCCTTCACCATCGCCGACGGCAAGGAATATGCCGCCCGCGCGATGGCCGCGGGGCTCGATATTGATGCTTTTGCAGGGCGTTTGAGCTTCTTCTTCGGCATTGGCATGAACTTCTTCATGGAGATCGCCAAACTGCGCGCCGCGCGCACCTTGTGGTACAAGGTGATGGACGGGCTCGGGGCGAAGGACGAACGCTCAAAGATGCTGCGCACCCACTGCCAGACCAGCGGCGTCAGCTTGCAGGAGCAGGACCCCTACAACAACGTCATCCGCACCACGGTCGAGGCGATGGCGGCGGTGCTGGGCGGCACGCAATCGCTGCACACCAATGCGCTCGATGAAGCCATCGCGCTCCCAACCGATTTCTCGGCGCGGATCGCGCGCAACACGCAGCTGGTGCTGCAAGAGGAAAGCGGGATCTGCAACGTCGTCGATCCGCTCGGCGGCTCGCACTATATCGAGGCGCTGACCGCAACGCTGGTGGCCGAGGCCGAGGCGATGATGGCCGAGGTCGATGCGGCGGGCGGCATGACCGCCTATGTCGCGACCGGCGCGCCCAAGGCCGCGATCGAGCGGGCGGCGGCGGAAAAGCAGACCAAGGTCGACAAGGGCGAGACGGTGATCGTCGGGGTCAACAAGTATCGCAAGGACGCCGAGGACGCGCTCGAGACTCTGGAGGTCGACAACCAGATGGTCCGCAGCGGCCAGATCGCCCGCCTCGCCAAGGTGCGCGAAACCCGCGACGAGGCCGCATGCCGCGCGGCGCTGGCGGCGCTGACGGCGGGCTGTGCGGACGGCGCGAACGTGCTGGCGCTGGCGATCGAGGCTGCACGCCATGATGCGACGCTCGGCGAGATTTCGTCGGCGATGGAAGAGGTCTTCGGTCGCCACGATGCGACGCCCGCGCCGGTCAGCGGTGTCTATGCCAGCGCTTATGAATTCGACCGCCGCTGGGCGCAGGTCACCGACGGCGTCGAAGCTGTGGGCCGCCGCCTGGGCCGCGCGCCCCGCATCATGGTCGCCAAGATGGGCCAGGACGGCCACGATCGCGGCGCGAACGTGATCGCAAGCGCATTCGGTGACATGGGCTTCGACGTAATATCCGGCCCGCTGTTCCAGACGCCCGAGGAATCGGTTGCAATGGCGCTTGAACACGATGTCGACGTGGTCGGGGCGTCGTCGCTTGCGGCGGGCCACAAGACCTTGATCCCCGAGCTGATCCGGCTTTTGCGTGAAGCCGGTCGCGGCGATATCAAGGTGACCGCAGGCGGCGTGATCCCGCCGCAGGACTACGACTACCTGCGCGAGGCGGGGGTGCAGGGGATCTATGGCCCCGGCTCGAACGTGGTGGAGTGCGCGGCGGATATCCTCCTGCTGCTCGGCCACAATATGCCGCCGCTGGATGGCGGACTGGACGGGGCTGCGGAGTGAGCCTTGAGCCGGTCTGGGCCGTCGCAGCATAGCGTACATCCTATGGGCTGTTCGGCGGCTCCACAATGCTTGGAACCAAGGCTACGTTCTCGAGGTCGATGATCCAGATTTTGGCTACGAGCTGGGGCGGATCGCATCGAGAAAGGCCGTGGCGCTTCTGGATCAGCGTGACCATAACGGCATTTCTTTTGCTAGTCGCTCTGGCTTTCCTGATTTGCCTGATCGCTGACACGCTCTGAAAAATCCCTTGCCGTCTAAACTTGCCGTCACCCTGAACTTGTTTCAGGGTCTATCGCGCCCCAAGCGGCGCTGCATGAAAGGATAAATGGATGCTGAAACAAGTTCAGCATGACGGTGTGCGCACCACCTGGACCCGCGAAGAAATCATAGCCCTCTTCGACCTGCCCTTCACCGAACTGCTGTTTCAGGCCGCCTGCGTCCACCGCTCCCATCACCCGGCGACCGAGGTCCAGCTCTGCACCCTGCTCAGCATCAAGACCGGCGGGTGTCCGGAGGATTGCGGCTATTGCTCGCAGTCGGTGCACGCTGACTCCGGCGTCGAGGCGACCAAGCTGATGGACGTGCAGGCCGTGCTCCAGCGCGCGGCGCAGGCCAAGGATGCAGGCTCCCAGCGGTTCTGCATGGGTGCGGCGTGGCGAAACCCCAAGGACCGCGACATGCCAGCGATCGTGGAGATCGTGAAGGGCGTGCGCGCCATGGGCCTCGAGACCTGCATGACGCTGGGGATGCTGGAGCCGCATCAGGCGGAGATGCTCAGCGAAGCCGGGCTCGATTACTACAACCACAATATCGACAGCAGCCCCGAGTATTACGAGCGCGTTATCTCCACGCGCGATTTCCAGTGCCGGCTCGATACGCTGGATCACGTGCGCAAGGCGGGGATCAACGTGTGCAGCGGCGGGATCGTCGGCATGGGCGAGACGCGCGAGGACCGGGTGGGCTTCATCTACACCCTTGCCACCCTGCCGCAGCATCCCGAAAGCGTGCCGGTCAACGCGCTGGTGCCGGTGAAGGGGACGGTTTTGGGCAATATGCTGGCCGACACGCCGCTCGCCAAGATCGATGATATCGAGTTCGTGCGGACGGTCGCGGCGGCGCGGATCACGATGCCGCGTTCGATGGTGAGGCTGTCTGCGGGGCGGGAATCAATGAGCGAGGCGACGCAGGCGCTGTGCTTCCTCGCCGGCGCAAATTCGATCTTCACCGGTGACAAGCTGCTGACCGCCCCCAATGCCGGCGACGACAAGGACGGCGCGCTGTTTGCCAAGCTCGGCCTCACCGCCTTGCAGGGCGAGGAGCCTGCGCGGGCGTGCAAATCGGCGGTGCCGGCGGCGTGATAGCGCTCCTCGCCGCCGCGGCGCTGGCAGCGGCTCCCGCGCCCGCGCCGCAACCGCTCACCATCGGCGAGACGGTCACGCTGGAGGCATTGGGGGCCGAGCGGCAGGTGAATATCGTCCTGCCGCCCGACTATGCCAAAGAGCCGGAGCGCCGCTGGCCGGTCATCTACATGCTCGACGGCGCGATGAAGCAGGACCTGATGATGGGCGCTGGCCTGATGCGCTGGGGGGCGCTGTGGGGGCGCAGCAAGGACGCGATCATCGTCGGGATCGAGACCAAGGACCGCCAGCGCGAACTGCTCCCCCTGACAGCCGATCCTGCCGAACGCGCCCAATATCCCACCGCCGGAGAAAGCGCCGCCTTCCGCGCCTATCTCGCCGAGGTGGTCAAGCCGATGGTCGAGGCGCGCTATCACCATGATGGCACCGCGTTCCTCGTCGGCGAGAGCGCGGCGGGGCATTTCGTGGTCGAGACCTGGGCGAGCACGCCCGGCTTGTTCACCGGCTACGCCGCGATCTCGCCCAGCCTGCAATGGGATTTCGAGGCGCTCAGCCGCCGCGGGTTGAACGAGGCAAAGCGCCCGCCGCTCTATCTCAGCCTTGCGGACGAGGGCGGGGCGACCGAGACGGGGATGGAACGGCTGCTGGGCGTGCTGCCCAAGGATCAGCCCTACTGCTTCTCCGACCGTCGCACCCAATTGCGCCACGCGACGAGCCTCCACAGCCTGCTCCCCGAAGCGCTGCAATATCTGCTCCCGACCGAGGCGGATTGGCTGGAGGAATTCGGCATGGTGCTGCGCTGCGAGAAGCGGGGCGGCTGAATGAGCCTTGGCTTCTCGGTTGATGCGCTGCTGCCCAAGGCGCGCGGGGGCGGGCAGCTCAGGATGGGGCTGGTCAAGCTGGAGGAACGCGACTGGCGCGACCCCGCACCGGACCTCGCGGCGCGGGCCGAGGGGTTTGCGGACTGGCCGCAAGGCGTGCAACTGACGCCCGAGGTGGACGCACCGGGCCGCGAGCTTGCCGCGATTCTGGGCGTCCAAGGCGCGCTACCCGAAGCCGCGCTGGCGGTTCACGAAGACCTGTGCCTCCTCACCAAACGCGAGGGCGAAGAGGTTTACCGCCTGATCGGAGCGGCGGTGGCATGGCCTTCGGATTGGCATCCGGCAGAGAAAATCGGCCTTCCCCTGCGCGCCCTCCATGCGCCGATTGCAGGCTACGAGGAGCAACTTGCGACCGGCGTCGACCGCTTCATGGAGACCCTGCGCCCCGGCCCGATCTATGGCCGGTGCAACTGGTTCATCGCGGCCACCGGAGAACGCCGCTGGCTGCCCGACCGACCGCCCGCCGAAGCCTTCGCCCATGTCACGCCGGACAATGCAGCGAGCACCCTGTTCGTCCGCTCCGAGCGCCAGACACTACGCCGCCTGCCGCAGACGGGCGCTATCCTGTTCGCCATCGGGATTTATGTCGAACCGCTCGGAAGCCTCTCGCCCGCCAATATCGCCATGCTGGGCCGCGCGGTGCAAAGCCTGCTCAATGGCGAGGGTGACCGCAGAGGCGCGCCCGCCTATGCTGCCAGTCTGATCGTATTTGCAGAAAGGACCAACCGATGATCGCCGTGCTCGTCTTGCCGCTGTTGCTGCAATCCGTCCCCACGCTGGAGGCGCCGCCTGTGCCCGGCTGGAACTGCGCCAATCCGCAAGTGCAGGCGGAAATGAACTGGTGTGCCGGGCAGGACTATGCCGCGGCCGACGCAGACCTCAATGCGCAGTGGAAAATCACCGCCGATGCAATGAAGCAGCGTGATGTCGAATGGGCCGAACTGAAATCTGCCGACACCCGACCGGGCTACTTCAAGAGCCTGCTTGAGGCCCAGCGCGGCTGGTTGCGCTATCGCGACGCGCATTGTCAGGTGGATGGCTATAGCGCGCGCGGTGGCAGTCTGGAGCTGCTGCTGGTTGCCACCTGCAAGGTCCGGCTTACCCGGACGCGCACCGAAGAACTCAAGGCGCTTGTCGAAAGCCCCGGCTAAAGCCCCAAATCCGCTAGCTTGCAGCAGCGCCAATCCCTCGGCATAGCTGGGAGACAAGATAACGCGTTCCTACGAGAGGTTGTCCGCCTTGTTCTCGAAAATCCTGATTGCTAACCGCGGCGAGATCGCTTGCCGGGTCATCACCACTGCCCGGAAAATGGGGATCAAGACCGTCGCGGTCTATTCCGATGCCGACGCACGCGCGCCTTTCGTGGCGATGGCTGACGAAGCGGTGCATATCGGCCCCTCTCCTGCGGCCGAGAGCTACCTGATCGCGGACAAGATCATCGCCGCCTGCAAGCAGACCGGGGCCGAGGCCGTGCACCCGGGCTATGGCTTCCTGTCGGAGCGCACCTCCTTTGCCGAGGCGCTCGCCAAGGAGAACATCGCGTTCATCGGCCCGCCGGTCGGCGCGATTGCCGCAATGGGTGACAAGATCGAGTCCAAGAAACTGGCCATGCAGGCGGGGGTGAATGTCGTCCCCGGCTTTGTCGGCGAGATCGAGGATACCGAACACGCGGTGCGCATCTCGAACGAGATCGGCTATCCGGTGATGATGAAGGCTTCGGCAGGCGGCGGAGGCAAGGGGATGCGCCTTGCCTACAGCGAAGCCGACGTGCGCGAGGGCTTTGAGAGCGTGAAGCGCGAGGGCCTCAACTCCTTCGGCGATGACCGCGTGTTCATCGAGAAGTTCATCCTCAACCCGCGCCACATCGAAATCCAGATCCTTGGCGATCAGCACGGCAATATCCTCTATCTGAACGAGCGCGAATGCTCGATCCAGCGCCGCCACCAGAAGGTGGTCGAGGAAGCGCCGTCGCCCTTTGTCACTCCCAAGATGCGCAAGGCGATGGGCGAGCAATGCGTCGCCCTGTCTCGCGCGGTCGGCTACTACTCGGCAGGCACGGTCGAACTGATTGTCAGCGGTGCGGATCCGAGCGGGGAGAGCTTCTACTTCCTCGAAATGAACACCCGCCTGCAGGTCGAACACCCCGTCACCGAGGCGATCACCGGCATCGATCTGGTCGAACAGATGATCCGCGTGGCTTACGGCGAGAAGCTCGCCTTCACGCAGGATGATATCGGGATCGATGGCTGGGCGATCGAAAACCGCGTCTATGCGGAAGATCCCTATCGCGGGTTTCTGCCCTCAACCGGGCGGTTGGTGGAATATTCTCCGCCGCTGCCGGGCTGGACCGAGGACGAGACCGTCGCGGGCAAGGCGCGGCGCGGCGTGGCGCACGGCGCTGGCTCGGTGCGGGTCGATGACGGCGTGTACCACGGCGGCGAGGTCTCGCGCTTCTACGACCCGATGATCGCCAAGCTTATCACCTGGGCACCGACCCGCGACGAGGCGGCGGATTTGCAGATCGAGGCGCTCGACAATTTCCGCATCAAGGGGCTCGGCCATAATGTCGATTTCCTCAGCGCGATCATGCAGCACCCGCGCTTCCGCTCGGGCGAGCTGACCACCGGCTTCATCGCCGAGGAATATCCCGACGGCTTCCATGGGGCGCCGATCAGCGAGGACTTCGCGCGGCGGCTGGCGGCGATCTGTGCGGGCAATGAATTCACCCTGCAAAGCCGCGCGCGCCGCATCTCGGGTCAGCTTGATGGCGATGATGGACGCGAGGGCGTGCTGCGGGTCACGACCGAGTGGCTGGTGAAGCTGGGCGATCAGCACTTCGAAGTGGAGCTGGGTGAGGGCCACGCGATGGTCGACGGCGTGCGGATCGAGGGCCATTGCGACTGGATGCCGGGCATGGCCCAGGCGAGCGCGACCGACGAAGCAGGCCAGCGGTTCGGCCTGATCGTCGAGCCGATCGGCAACCGGTGGAAGGTCACCACCCGCGGCGCGGCGCATAGCGCGCTGGTGCTGCCGCTGCGGCTGGCGCGGCACCAATCGCTGATGCTCGAAAAGACCCCGCCCGATCTCTCGCGGTTCCTGATCTGCCCGATGCCCGGGATGCTGGTGAAGCTGCATGTGGCCGAAGGCGAGACCGTGCAGCCGGGTCAGCCGCTGGCGACCGTCGAGGCGATGAAGATGGAAAACATCCTGCGCGCCGAAAAGGAAGGCGTGATCGCCAAGATCAACGCGGCCGAGGGCGAAAGCCTCGCGGTCGATGCGGTGATCCTCGAACTGGAGTGACGTGAGGCGGGAACAAGGCTGTCGTCGCAGCCTCGTTCCCCATGTGACCGAGGTCATGCGCAGGTCATTGCGTGGTTGACGACGTTAGTTGACGGGGAAACTTTGCGTCAATCGGAAATCTTTCTTCGCATTGCAGCAATCAAGTTACGTGGACTGTTGTAGGTTTGCGTCAGGGTCATGGTTTTCTGCGCGACATGTGCGCATTGGGTGTTTTACAGGCGCGTAATGAGGGACACTGATTCTGACGAGTCGCGGTGTTTCCCGCGGACCGGATTAAATCTGTGTGGGGGGATTTGATCATGGCACATACGGGTACCGGCTTCTTTGACCGGAAGGGCAATTTCTTCAAATCGGCGCGCGATGCGACGGTGAGTGATCTGGCGGGCCTGCTGGGCCAGATCGGCGAGGGCGAAAGCCTTGCGCCGGGTATCGCCTATAGGCTGTTTGAACGCCGTGCTGAAATCGAGCGCCTGTTCGGTGAGCATGACAAGATGCTTGCCGAGGAAGCGGCGATGAAGGCGATCCGCGAGGCCGAAACCCCCGACAATGTCTCCAAACTGCCGAGCAGCCGTCCGGCTAGCTGAACGCGGCAAGCTGGCGTTGGCTTACCTCAGGTGCAGATGCAGGCACTGGTTGAAGTCGGTCAGCGCATAATCGGCAAACGCCTCCCCATTGACGAACCCGCGCCGCCGATAGAGCGCCAGCGCCGGTTCGAACGCAGGCCCGCTGCCGGTCTCCAGGCTGAGCACAGTTACTCCCTCGCCGCGTGCGTGATCGATGATCACCTCGAGCAATGCGGCGGCCAGCCCCTGGCGCAGGAAATCGGGGTGGGTGCGCATCGACTTTATCTCGCCGCGCGCATCATCGAGCCGCTTGAGCGCGCCGATCGCGGCGACCCGGCCTTCGACATGGGCCGACCACACCGTGACATCGTCCAATTGCAGGCCAGACAGATCAAGCGCGAAGCTAAGGCCTGGCGGGGAGCCTTCGATCATCGTGCGCTGGTGATAGGCAATCAGATCGCGCACCTCGGCGTCGGCGAGGTCTGCAAGCGTGATCATCATCCGGCAAGCTCGCCGTCGAGAAAGGCCGCAATATCGGCCAGATCGACATCGCGCGCGACGTAAGCCTCGCCGATGTCGCGCAGCAGCAGGAAGGGCAGGGTGGCTCCTTCGGCCTTCTTATCGTGGCGCATGTGCTCGACGAGGGCTGCGCCGTCGCAGGTGAGGCCGAGGCTGGCGAGCTTTGCCGGAAGACCCGCGGCCGCGATGGCCTGCGCTGCGCGCTCGGCATCCTCACCGGGTATTTCACCGCGCCGCGCCGAATAGCGCGCTGCCAGCTCCATGCCCAAGGCCACCGCCTCGCCGTGGAGCAGGCGGTCGGAAAAGCCGGTTTCCGCCTCCAGCGCATGGCCGAAAGTGTGGCCGAGATTGAGGAGCGCGCGGCGGTCTTCGGTCTCGCGCTCGTCCTCGGCGACGATTTGTGCCTTCATCGCAATGCTGGTGGCGATGGCATGCGCAAGGGCGGTGGGCTCGCGCGCCAGCACCTTCGCGCCGTTCGCCTCCAGCCAAGCGAAAAACTCTGCATCGCCGAGCAACCCGTATTTCAGCACTTCGGCAAAGCCTGCGCGCATCTCGCGTGACGGCAGGGTGCCCAGCACCAGCGGGTCGATCAGCACGAGGGCTGGCTGGTGGAACGCGCCGATCAGGTTCTTGCCCGCTGCGGTGTTGATCGCGGTCTTGCCGCCGACCGAGCTGTCGACCTGCGCCAGCAGCGTCGTGGGCACCTGCACAAAGCCGCAGCCGCGCTTGGTGATCGCGCAGGCAAAACCTACCAGATCGCCAATCACTCCGCCGCCCAGCGCAATCACGTGATCCTTGCGGGTGACGCCGAGCGTCAGAAGCCAGTCGGTGAGCCGTTCGAGTACGCCCCAGGTCTTGGCTTCCTCGCCCGGTGCGACCACAAACCACTCCGCGGCCAGCCCGCTGGCGGCAAGGTTGGCCTCGAGCGCGGCGTGGTAGAGCCGTTGGGTGTTGCTATCGGCCACCACCGGGACCTTGCGCGCTGACCCATAGCCCGCAAGGAAAGGCGCAGCGGCCTCGCCAAGACGGCCGAGCAGGCCTTCCTCGATCACCACATCATAGGCGCGTCCCGCCAGCGCCACGCGAATCACAGCCATTGGTCAATTGCCTCGATAATGGCGCGGGCGGTGTCGGCGTGGGGGCCGTTCTCGCTGACCACGCGAATGGGGGCCTCGGCATAAAAGGGCGCGCGCTCGGCGGCCAGCCGGGTGAGGATTTCGTGCGGGTCGCCGCCGCGCAGCAAGGGGCGCGTGTCGCGGCGCGCGGTGCGCTCGACCAGCGTTGCGACGTCGCAGTCGATCCACACCGCGACGGTGCGTTCGAGGATCAGCGCGCGGGTCGAGGGATCGACAAAAGCACCGCCGCCGGTGGCGATCACTCCGTGGCCTTCCTCGATCAGCCGGGCGATCACCCGCCGCTCGCCGTCGCGGAAATAGGGTTCGCCGAACTGTTCGAAGATTTCCGGAATGCTGAGCTGCGCGGCTTCGGTGATGGCATCATCGGCATCGACGAAATCACGGTTGAGCAGGGCGGCAAGCTTGCGGCCGACAGTCGACTTGCCCACGCCCATCAGACCCACCAGCACCACCGGACGCGCGAGGCGCGCCGTCAGCGCGGCCACGTCGGCAGGTGTGTGATCGGGTGATGCTGGTGCGCCGGACATTGCCGCACGGCCTATAGATGGGCTAGGGCGCGTGCAATATGCCAATCCTCTCCCGTCCGCTGCCGGCCCGGCAGATTCTCGCCCGCGAACCGGTGCAGCGCCCGCGTATGTCGCGGCGCGGGGTTGTGATAGGCGTGGTGGTCGCTGTGGTGCTGATAGGGCTGGCGTGGATCGATGGCGGTGAAGAGTCGCTGCACCCGATCGCGCAAGAGGTCGTTCTGCCCGGAGCCGGGCAATGAGCGTGCGGCGCGCGCAATTCGCGCTCGCTGCCAGCGTGCTGGCACTCGGTCTGGCCGGAGCATTAGGCGGCGCGGGGCTGGCCGGCTTGGCGAGCGCGCAAGGCAAGCCCGAATCGATCCTGCCGCCGGGGTTTGACGATCCTGAGCCTGCGCCCGCGCCGAGCCCCGCCGCGCGACCAAGCCCTGCGCCCGGCACCGCGCCTTCGGCCACCGGCGCGCCGACGAGCCTGCCTTCCGACGGCACCTTCTTCCCCGGCACCGCGCCTTCCGGCCCCCCGGTCGATATACCGGCGCTGCCTTCGATCACCCGTGACGAGCTGGCGCGAATGCCGAGCCTGGAAGAGCTCGAAAACATGTCGACCGAGGAGCTTGACCAGCTGCTCGGCCTCAAGCCCAAATTCGATATTCCGCCGGGCGCACGCCGGGCGCTGACCCGCATCGGTGTGCTGGCGGTGGACGAAGGCGGCTTGCCGCCGCGCGCGCTTGCCAATCAGCCTGTCTCGCTGGTGCGCGCCGCGCTGTCGGGCACCAAGGGCCCGCTGGTATCGCGTTGGGGTCATATCCTCATACGCCGTGCGCTGGCGAGCCGTATGGCCGCGCCGCTCGGCATGGATCCGATCGAGTTTGCCGCGCTGCGCGTCGGGGTTCTCAACCGGATCGGCGAACACGCCGTCGCGCGGGCGGTGGTGCAGGATATCGACACCGCCAACTGGTCGACAAGCCTCACCGCCGAGGCGCTGACGGCCTACCTCGCTGCCGGAGACATCACCGGTGCCTGTCCAGCGGTGCGGTTGCAAGGCTCGGCCCGCGATGATGGCGAGTGGCAGCTGATGCAGGCGATTTGCAACGCCTATGCGGGCGAAAGCGCGCTGGCCGCCTCGCAGCTTGATCGCGCGCTGTTCCGCGAGGTTGCGCCGCGTGTCGATGTGCTGCTGGCGCGGCGCTTTGCGGGGGCGGCAGGCCGGGGCCAGCGCGCGGTGCAGATCGAATGGGACGGGGTCGACACGCTCAATCCGTGGCGCTTCAGCCTCGCCACGGCACTCGGCGAGCCGGTGCCCGAGGCCCTGCTCGAAAGCGCGCTCGAAGCCCCCGATGGCGGATATTACGCCCGCGCCGGCGCGGTGTTGCCGATGCTGCCTGCCGCCGACCGCGCGGCCTTTGCCGGGCGCGCCGCGCGTGAGGGGGTGCTGTCCTCGCAGGCGCTGATCGATATCTACAGCGCGGTCTATGCCGACACCGCAGCCGAGGGCGATGCCGCGACCCACGCCGCCTCGCTACGCCAAGCCTATCTTGCCGAGAGCCCGTCCGATCGCATCGCCGCGATGCAGCGCCTGTGGCAAGCAGGCAGCGCGATTGACGGGGGCGATGGCTACGGCGCGCGGGTGCTGACAGCCTATGCCGCTGCACGCATTCCTGCCGATGCGGCCCATGCCGATGCGGCGGGCGGACTGATCGCGGCGATGTTGACCGCCGGGCTCGATCGTGACGCGCTGTCGTGGCGCACCGTGGTCGAGGAAGGCTCGCTCGGCTGGGCGCTGATCGCGCTTGCCGCGCCGAGCAGCGACCGGATCGGGCAAGGCGGGGTCGAGACCTTTATCGGCGATGATGACAGCGCCGGCGCGCGTAAATCGGCCTTCCTCGTTGCGGGACTGGCCGGGCTCGGCAAGGTCTCGGAGGGCGATGCCGGATCGCTCGCAGGCGATGTCGGGCTCGATCTTGAACGCCAGACCCGCTGGACCCGCGCCATTTCGCGCGCGGCCGAGGTCAATAATCCCGCGCTGGTGGTCATGCTCGCCGGGCTCGGGATGCAGGGGACGAGCTGGACGCAGATGACCCCGCTGCATCTCTACCACATCACCGCCGCCCTCACCCGGGTGGGGCTTGGCGCCGAGGCCCGGATGATCGCCGCCGAGGCGGTCGCGCGCGGGTAATGTCTGCGGCAACGCAAGCGTTTCTCGCCATGCTAGCCGCCGAGCGCGGCGCTGCCCTCAACACGCTGGCCGCCTATACCCGCGATCTCGATGGCGCGGAGGAGGCAATCGGGGATCTCGCCGCCGCCCCGCGCGAGGCGGTGGCTTCGCTGGCGCAGGAATGGGCCTCGCTCGCCCCGTCGAGTGTCGCACGCAAAACCTCGGCGCTCAGGCAGTTCTTCGGTTTTGCGGTGGAGGAAGGTTGGCGCAGCGATGATCCCTCCGGCGCGCTGCCGCGTCCGCGCACCCGCCGCCCGCTGCCCAAGGTGATCGGTCACGAGGATATCGCCGCGCTGTTCGCCCGCGCGGAAGCAGAAGCGGTGGGCGAAGACCTCAAGGCGGTGCGGCTGCTGGCGCTGATCGAGCTGCTCTACGGCTCGGGCCTGCGCGCGTCGGAACTGGTCACGCTGCCGCTGGTCGCTGTGCCGCGTGATGCGCCGTTCCTGACAGTGACGGGCAAGGGCGGGGCGACCCGGCTGGTGCCGGTCGGCGCGCGGGCGCTGGAGGCGCTGGCACGCTGGCTGGCAGTGCGCCCGGGCGCGCCGGCCTCGCGCGCGCTGTTCCCTTCGAAGGATGGCAAGCCATTGAGCCGGGTGCGCCTGTTCCAGCTGCTCAAGGGGCTGGCGGGCCGCGCCGGGCTCGATCCGGCGCGGATCAGCCCGCACGTGCTCCGCCACGCCTTTGCCACCCACCTGCTCGAAGGCGGCGCGGACCTGCGGGTGCTGCAGACCCTGCTCGGGCATGCCGACATATCCACCACCCAGATATACACCCATGTCGACGCCGCGCGGCTGGTGGCGCTGGTGAATGCGCGCCATCCGCTTGCCCACCAGCTTGCAACCCGCGCCACATCGGACTAGCGCCGGGGCATGATTTCCTACCTCGATTTCGAGAAGCCCGTCGCCGCGCTCGAAGAACGCATCGCGCAGCTGCGCAACGTCAACGCGCTGCATGATGTCGATGTCGCAGCTGAGATTGCCCGGCTCGAAGCCAAGAGCACCGAGCTGCTCGCCAGCACCTATGCCTCGCTCACGCCGTGGCAGAAGACGCAGGTCGCGCGCCATCCGCAGCGGCCGCATTTCCGCGACTATGTTGCCCATGCCTTCAGCGACTTCGTGCCGCTCGGCGGTGACCGGCTCTACGGGGATGATCTGGCGATCATGGGCGGCTTTGCCAAACTGAACGGCCGGCGGGTGATGCTGATCGGTCACGAGAAGGGCAACGACACCCAGAGCCGCATTCGCCACAATTTCGGCATGGGCAAGCCCGAGGGGTATCGGAAGGCGATCCGTCTGATGGAACTGGCGGGCCGATTCGGCCTGCCGGTGGTGACGCTTGTGGATACTTCGGGAGCCTTCCCGGGGATCGAGGCGGAAGAACGCGGCCAGGCCGAGGCGATTGCCCGCTCGACCGAGGCGTGCTTGGCGCTGCCGGTGCCGATGATTGCCGTGATTGTCGGTGAAGGCGGATCGGGCGGCGCGGTGGCGCTGGCTGCGGCCAACCGGGTGCTGATGATGGAGCACGCGGTCTATTCGGTAATCTCGCCCGAAGGCTGCGCCTCGATCCTGTGGCGCACTTCGGACAAGGCGGCCGATGCAGCGCAGGCGATGAAGGTCACCGCGCAGCACCTCAAGCGCGACAATGTGATCGACCGGATCGTCAAGGAGCCGGTCGGCGGGTCGCAGCGCGATCCCGTGACCGCCGCAAGGCTGCTGGGGCAGGCGCTGACCGAGGAGATTGACCTCCTCGCTGCCCAGAGCGGGGCGCAACTGATCGCCCAGCGCGAGGCGCGGTTCCTCGCCATCGGGGGTTAAGGTTCGGGTCGCCAAGGTCTTGTCCGCTGCCGCTTTCCCGATAATTTAGAGGAAGCCACAGGACGGTGGGATAGGACAGGCCATGGCTTTACTGACAGGCAGAATTCTCGCGCTCGGGGCAGCGTCGCTGGCATTTGCCGGAGGCGCCGGCGCGGCCGCGCAGAAGATCCCCGGCAACGCAGCCCCGATCACGCCCCAGGAAGCGCAGATGGGGGCGCAGTATCACCCGCAATTCCTTGCCGAATTCGGGGGCGCGATGAGCGGGTCCCAGGCGGCCTATGTCGAGCAGGTGGGCAAGAATATCGCGGTGCAATCGGGCCTCGGCAACGCGCGCGCGAGCTTTACCGTCAGCCTGCTCAATTCGCCGGTGCACAATGCCTTCGCGGTGCCGGGCGGCTATATCTACACCACCCGCCAGCTGGTGACGCTGATGAACAGCGAGGCCGAATTGGCCGCTGTGCTCGGACACGAAGTCGGCCATGTCGCAGCGCGCCATTCGCAGCGGCGGGAGAAGGCGGCACAGACCAATTCGATCCTCGGTGTGCTGGGAGCGATCGGCAGCGCGATCCTGCTGGGCGATTCGGGGCTGGGCAACACCCTGTCGCGGACCTTCCTGGAAGGCTCGCAATTGCTCACGCTCCAGTTCTCGCGCAAGCAGGAGCTCGAGGCGGATGATCTGGGCATCCAGTATCTCGCCCGGGCGGGCTATGATCGGCGCGCGATGGGGACGGTGCTGGCCAGTCTCGCCGCCCAGAATACGCTCGATGCCCAGCTTGCGGGGCGCAACGCGAGTGTCCCCGAATGGGCCTCGACCCACCCCGATCCGGCGAGCCGGGTGCAGGGCGCGCTGTCAAGGGCGGGGTCGGCTGCCGGCGGTGTCACGAATCGCGACACCTTCCTCACCCGGATTGACGGGCTGCTTTATGGCGATGACCCGGCGCAGGGAATGATCGAGGGTAGCCAGTTCATCCATCCCGAGCTGCGCCTGGCGTTCACCGCGCCGCAGGGGTTTTACATGATCAACGGCACGCGCGCGGTAGCGATCAACGGGCAGGGCGGTCAGGCGCAGATGACGCTTGCGCCCTATAGCGGCAATCTCGATACCTATGTGCGCGGGGCCTTTACCGCCTTGGGGGGCAAGAACGGCAATCTCGCGCCGTCGCAGATGGAGCGCACCACGGTGAACGGCCTGCCTGCGACCTATGGCACCGCGCGGGTCAATAACGGCAATTCGCAGGTGGATGTGGTGGTATTCGCCTACGAATTCGCGCGCGACCGGGCCTACCACTTCACCGCGATCGCGCCTGCGGGGCGCGCGGGGACGTTCAATCCGATGTTCCAGTCGATGCGCCGGATCACCGCCGCCGAGGCTGGCACGGTGGTGCCCAAGAAGCTGCAGGTGGTGACAGTGGCGCGCGGCGACACTGTGGCGAGCCTGGCGCGGCGTATGGCTTATCCTTCCGCGCAGGAAGAACGCTTCCGGGTTCTTAATGCGCTTGGCAACCGTGACCAGCTGGTGCCGGGGCAGAAAGTGAAAATCGTCGTCCGGTCACGCTGAGGTTTTGCGATCGCGCTTGCGCGAGAAGCAAAACACCCACCCCGCCTCCGCGCCCGGCCACCAATAGTCTCACGATGCTGTGGAGGCCGGGCGCGGAGGCGGGGCGGGCGGTCTGCGCCACCGAAGGTGGCATCCAAAACAACGCCACACAAACGAAAAGCGGCGGAGGTTTCCCTCCGCCGCTTCCGTATCCATTCCTGGCTTGCGATTAAGCGGCCGGGGTGGTGTTGTTAGCGTCCAGCTCGTTGCTGACGTTGTCGAAGGTGGTGTTGAGGCTGCTGCCCAGAGCCTGCATGCCGACGATGGCGGCAACGGCGATGAGAGCAGCGATCAGGCCGTATTCGATGGCGGTCGCGCCAGCTTCGTCACGGAAAAGCTTGTTGATGAAGGTCATTAGTTGTCTCCTGGTTTCGGTCTTCGATACCCATACCGTTCCGCTTGGCCCGGCCCGGTAATTTGCTTATTAACTGGCGGTTATTGAGAAATTCCTAACTCGGAAAAATTTTCGAAGATCAGGCTCCCATCGCGTTCGACGCATTCGTCTCAACGGCGTCCCACAAAGCCAAAGTCTCGGTTGCAACAAGTTGCAAAGACACCAGCATGCCGACCACGATGAGAGAAACGATCAGGCCGTATTCAACAGCGGAAGCGCCAGATGTGTCGTCCTTTAAGGCCCTGAAAAGGATCGTCAGCATCTCGCGCACCTGTTTATTGCGTCCTGTTGAGCCCACAAATCGGGCCACCGGGTTAAGAAAGGGTTGATGAGAGGCCGATGGTTGGAAAAAAAACCGACGCTGCCGGGGAATGGATGCTTGTGGTGGCCGCGGCATTGCAGCGCGCGGACAGGCGTTGGCTGATGCATCGCAGGCCTGAAGGAAAGCACCATGCAGGCCTATGGGAATTTCCGGGGGGTAAGGTTGAACTTTCTGAAATACCTTCACAAGCGCTCGTACGGGAGCTCGCAGAAGAGCTTGGAATCGGGTGCGATGCTGCGCAGCTGGCGCCGGCCGGATTCGCCGAAACACGCGGGCCAGAGGCGGGAAAAGAGATTGTCATCCTGCTTTACCGCCTGACCATGTGGGACGGCGAACCAGCGGCGCTTGAGGGCGGGGCGATCGCCTGGTTCACCCCGGCCGAGGTGCTCGCCCTCGCCAAGCCGCCGCTCGATGCGATACTGGCCGCGCAGTTGTCCCAAAAACGCTGAAACGGCCCGAAGCCCACTTGCCAAGCCCGACTGCCCCCCCTATGTCGCTCCCCTCAGCGCGCACCCGTAGCTCAGCTGGATAGAGCATCAGACTACGAATCTGAGGGTCGGACGTTCGAATCGTTCCGGGTGCGCCAACAAACCCCGTTCCCTGCAAGAGGGTTTTTTTAACGCGCGGAAGTAATGTGGCGTTCTCTCAATGCCGGGCGGCCAGCCTCCTGCTAACAAGCGTCTGGCGCCATGCCGCGAATCGCCCGTTCAGGCCGCTTTCTCGTCGGCTTTGGCGGGCGCCGTGTTGTTTTCTGATCGCTGCTTTGTCAGCCTAGTTATTGCAATGCACAAACCGATCAGCATCGGCGCAATGACGGTCGGCGCGGCGCCGGTGGAAAGATCGCATCCTCCGGTTTGGGCAGTCGCCAGGAGGGCCGAGAACAAAACGCCGTAGCCAAAGGTAACCCACGCCTGCGCTAGCAGCCCGGCAGCCGCGCGAGGGGTTGCATGGGCGGCGAGCTCGGGCGCGATAAATGCTAGGCCGACGCTAAGTATCGTGAGATCGTAATCATAATTGTACGGGCTGACGAAAAGCGAGAGCGCACAGATCAGCGCAGCCCGGTGATGGAATTCGATCTCGGCGAAGGATATCCACAGCAGCAATCCAACCGCCATGACAGTGCCGGCAAGATGGCCGGCCATTGCCCAGTCGGTCGACAGCCCCCAGCTCCGCAGCGCGGCATACAGCGAGCTCATTCGAAAAAGCGGATAATAGCCCTCGGCCAGAAAGGCTCCGGACTCCTTCACCGCGCCGAGAAAATAGGTCCAAACCGGAAACCCGTAGGCAAAGGTCGCAAGTGCCAAGGCTAACAATACAACAGCCGCTGAGGTGGCCACGACGCTCCAGCGATTGCCGAACAGTGCCATAAGGCCGATTCCGACGGCAAGGTGAGGTTTGATGATCATCAGGCCGAGCGGCACGCCCGCCCAATGCGTCCGTGCGCGCCACAACAGTAGAAAGGAGCCGATCAGCCCGGCGGTCAGGAAGCCATTCTGACCCGTGCGCAGATTCAGAAGTACTAGCGGCATCGCCAGCACCAGTACGCCCGGCAGCCACGGTCCGGCAATCCGGTGTAGTACGACGAGGTAGAAGCCGAAGCTTCCCAGCGCGAACATCGAATAGGCGACGCCGATCGGAAGCGAGGCCAACTGCTCGACAAGCAGGGTGAAGGGCGGCGGGTAGGTCCACGGCATAAAGCTTTGTTCGCCCAATATCCTTTTCTGCGCCTTGATCATGCTCGCTGCATGATAGGCATCGCCCACGGCACCCTCGCTGGCGAGGGTTCCGGCAATGTAGAACGCGTCAAAATCGGTCAGCACCTTGTCCTGCCCGAGCAGTTCGGGTGACTGGAACCGCACAGCCGAAATGGTCACCAGCATCACCGCCACCAGCATGAACGCGGCAAGGATTGTTCGGCTCTGCCCGATCCGCTGGATCATCGGGACTGCGTCGCCGCTCACAGTTTCGTCCTTTTGAAGATAGGTTCGGGCAGCGCCTTGATGATCGTCATGATCAGACGCCAGACCGGCTTTACATAGATCACGTCGCGTTGCTTTGCGGTGGCGCGGAAAATCGCTTCGGCGATCGCCGCGGGCTCGGCGGTCAGGCGGGGGTTCAGGTCCATCCCGGCGGTCATGCGGGTGCGCACGAAGCCCGGCAGCACGGTCATCACGTGAACGCCGGTGCCCGCAAACCGGCTGCGTAGGCCCGAAAGGAAGGCGGTGAAGCCGGCCTTGGCCGAACCATAAATGTAGTTGCTCGCCCGGCCGCGTTCACCCGCGACCGAACTGATCCCGATGATCGTGCCGGTGCCGCGCGCGGCGAAGCGCTCGGCGATGAGGCCGCATAGGAGCGCGGGGCCCTCGTAATTGCTGCGCATCGTCAAGGCCGCGGCGGCGTGATCACGCTGGGCAGCCTCCTGATCGCCGAGCAGCCCGACGACGCAGATGGCGATGCCCGGCAGCACCCGCAGGCTATCGAAAAAGGCGGCAAAGCTGGCGGTATCGAGGATGTCGAGCTCATGCACGCTGGCGCTGGTGCCGTGGCGCAGGCCGATGTCGGCCGCGTCAGCCGCCAGCTCGGCGCTGCCGCGCGCGGACATGAGCACCGGATGACCAGCCGCGGCAAAACGCCGTGCGAGAGCCATGCCGATATCCGAACGCGCGCCGATGATGAGAACGGGATCGGCAGTCATAGGGAAAGTCTTTCTGATTGGCTCGACCGAAAATTGCCGAGGCCGCTGTCACGCCGCTGGGCTGCAAAGGTCTCGGCGCGCGGATCGGCGCGGCGCAGGGTGGCTGCACTCATGCGCGCATCCTTGGCCAGGTAGAATCGCCCGCCATGATCAAGCGTGATCGCATCGAGCCGCTCGATCAGCTGCGCCGCACGTTCGGAAAACGGAAAGTCGAGCGCCAGGGTATAGCCTTCGAGGGGGAAGGAGAAGGGGCCTTGTTCGGGCCCCATTCGCTTCAGCACCGACAGGAAAGGGCCGGTGCCGCTGGTGGAAACCGCGCCGAGCAGCGCGGTCAGCCCGTAATGGGCGCTCGCCAGCGGTAGCACACATTGAAACTGCATGAAGCCGCGTGGGCCATAGATGCGGTTCCATTCCAGGATCGCATCGAGCGGGTAGAAATAGCTGTCCCAATCGACCAGCCGCGCACCCGCCGTGCCGCACGCATTGCTGTAATAGAGGCCGTTGAATGCTTTCACCGTCAAGCGGTTGAGAGTGATCTGCGGCAGATCGAAGGGCACGGTGCGAGTGCGACGGGCGGGGATGGCGAAGGGCGATGCGCGGCGGGTGCGCGGCAGCTCATCGGCATGCGCGTGTTCGCCAA
>Ga0164293_10001032_pt1 | contig 23330 bp, 21 predicted proteins | sample GEODES118metaG_FD_111487 | JGI IMG/M metagenome (GOLD analysis project Ga0164293, IMG submission 111487) | Eutrophic lake water microbial communities from Lake Mendota, Wisconsin, USA - GEODES118 metaG | ecosystem: Environmental > Aquatic > Freshwater > Lake | place: USA: Lake Mendota...
CCGGCGGGCTGAAGCCTTCGATCGCACAGGTGTCCACCCCCAGCAGGGCGGCACTGGTGAGCAGGTTGCCGAGGGCGATGTACACCTGGTTGGCGGCCCAGGCACCGATCACCTGGCTGCGGGGGCCATCGATCAGGTCCACCTGGATCATCTTGCGGTAGCCATCCAGCAGGCTGGGGTCGAGCCCCCGCTCGCCGGCGGTGGCGGCGATCAGGCGATCGGCGTCGGCGGCGGTGATCACCCGCTTCTTGAGCAGCACCACCAGGTGGGAGCAATCGGTGATCTGGCTTTGGTTCCAGGAGTGGGGCCGCAGCTCGGCGCGGATGGCTGGATCGGTGATCATCAGAAACTTCCAGGGCTGCAGGCCGTAGGAGGAGGCGGTGAGCACCAAGGCCTGCTCCAGCGCATCCCAGGTGGGGGCATCGATGCGGCGGCTGGCATCAAAGGCCTTGGTGGCATAGCGCCAGTGCAGGGCCTGCAGCAGGGTGTCGGGGCCGGTGGGCATCGGTGCCGAAACAGCGGTCTTCGATTGTGACTGACCTACCCCGGCGGTGGCTCCCGGTGGCTCCCCACCAAAAAGCCCCGGCTTGCGCCGGGGCAGGTGGTGTGAGGAATGGTGCGACCCATGCAGGTGCCCATTGCCGCCGGCTTGGATCAGTGAACCAGCTGATGGCCGCAGTTCACCTCGGCGGTTCTTCCGCTCTAGCAACAGAGGGTTCAGTTGGCCATAGCCTCAGTTGGCCACCACCAGGGTGCTGGTGCCGCTGCGGCGCAGCAGCTCCGCCAGGGTGCGCATGTCCCGTTCGTGGATCAGCCCCACACAGCCGCTGGTGCCGCTGTTCCAGTTGCGCCCGGCGCTGGGGTCGAGGTGGATGCCCAGCACCCGCCGACCAGTTTCGAATTGCGGTTCGATGCCGATCCAGATCGGCCCCAGCTCCCGGGGGCCGTGCCGGCCGAGGGGCTCCGCGGCGCCGATCCAGTAGCTGCCGGCGGGCAGGGGGGCCTCGCTGCCCATCTGCTGACGGTTGGCCGTTTGCCGGTCGGCACGGCCGCTAACGGCCGCGAAGTGGCGCTCGGGCTCCCCGGGGATCCGCAGGCGCAGGTCCCACACCGGATCACCGGTGCGCGGCAGCCGCTGGGATGTGCGTTCCAACACCAGAACGGGCTCGCTGGACACGGCGGCCAAGGGCTCGGCAGGCGGCTCCTGCACAGGCAGCGCAGCCAGCAACAGCGGCAGGGGCATGGGGTGCCAACGGAAGGCCGACGACACCTAGACGGATTTCTTTTTTGTTCCGCAGCAAATAACCAGTTGCCCGGGCGGCCCCCTGGGCCATTAACGCCGCACAACCCCAGCGATGAGAAGGATCACCATGCTGCCGAGCACGGTGAACTGATAGGCCCGATCCACCTGATTGATGCGTGCGATCGTGGCCGCCTCCTGATCCGGGTGAACCTGTGACAGAAGATTGCTGCTCCACACAAACAGGCAGAACAGCACCGTTGAAGCAACAAAGCCCATGATGTAGAGCTTGTCGATGTAGGTGAGATAGTCGAGTGGCGGCAGGCCACTGGTGCTGGATTCCCGCAGAAAAACAAAGGTGAGCAGGGCTGTGGAGGGAACGGCCAGGCGCACGTCTTTGAGGTCGCCTGTCAGGCTTGGTGCCAACAACAGCATCACCATCACCGCCAGCCAGGGCACCACAAAGGTGTAAAAAGCCGACCACACATTGGTGCGGTAGTTCAGCACATAGCTGACGCGGCTATACCGCTGCGACAACGTCCCCTGATCGCCAAACGAGGTGCTGTAAACCTGCTGCCCCGCCTCCACCCGCAGGCCCGTCACCGAGTAGCCATTGAGGTCCACCGAATCGCCCAATACTTCATCTTTTGCCGTGGCCGGACGAAGCACAATCGCTTGGTTGGCCATCGAAAATGATGACGGCCGGGTCTCGATGCTGATCGGCAATTCGAGTTGTTCAAACGGGAACATGCTCAGGTTTTGGTGATCGTCGTAGAACCGGCCTGAAAAACGAAACACTTGCAGATAGCGCCCGTCGGCGGTGCGCTGTGGCTCCTTGTTGGCCGGCTCGATGCTCATGTCCCAGCGCTCCACCTGGTTGGCGAACTCCACCAGCCCTTCCACCGGGATCTGCCCCTGATCGATGCGTTGCTGCACCGCTTCGGGCCATTTCAGCCAATACCAGCCTTCGGCGGTGAATGTTTTGTCTCGCAGCGACAGGTTGTAGACGTTGCTGATTTGCAAGCCCACGTCAATCGTTTGGTCCGCCGGCACCTTGGGGTTCGGCAGCAAGCGATCGCCGTTGCTGGGCGCTTGGCCCACAAGGCCCAGCACTAGGCCAATGCTGAGCATGAGCCCCAGCAGGATCAGCAACCGCGGCCGAGCCCCCAACATCCCAGCGCTGCAGTTTGCCCCGCAAGCTAAGCCCGGTGATCAACTCCTGACAGGAAGGCCGGGTCCGCGGTTTTCTCGGCGAACATGACGCCGCGTAACGAGCCTAATGCGGAGCCCGGCGGCATGACCCAGAGCAACCAACCCCTCGGCTGGCTCAAAAAGTTCGTTCCCTCCGCCCTCCGCGACACCGTTCGCAGCGCCATCTCCGGTGAAGCTGCTGCCCAGGCTGACGCCCCCGCCCCCGCTTCCGAAGCCACCGGCACCCACGTGGTCTTTCTTCCCCGTGACCCCCAGTGGGCCTACTGCTTCTGGAGCATCACCGGCACCGACCAACAGGCCGCCCGCAAAGCCGGTGCCACCAGCCTCTGCCTGCGGGTGGCGGATGTGACAGGCCTGGGCTTTGACCAATCCCACCCCCACGCCCTGCAGGAGCTGGTGGTAGACGCTGGGGCCACGGAATGGTTCCTGCCGATCCCCGTGGACGGCCGCGACTATCGGGTGGAGCTGGGCTACCGCCTGCGCAATGGCGGTTGGTTCTCGCTGGCTTTTTCCTCGGTGGCCCATGTGCCCGCCCTGGAGCCCAGCCAGCGGGTGGCCGACGCCTTCGTGCCCTTCAGCCTCGACGGCCCCATCGGCCCGGCCACCGAGGTAATCGGTGGCGGTGGTGTGCAGCACGAGCAGCTGTACCAGATCGCCACGGCCCGGCCGGCCCGCAGCCGCCGGGTGGGTTCGGAGCTGCTGCACGAATACGACTCCGAGTCCGGCGGAGGCCTGTTCGGCGACTCCGGCGTGGGGGTGTGGGCCAGTGGCCGCAGTGAATCCGGCAGCGGCATCGTGCGGCCCCGTTCCTTCTGGCTGGTGGCCGATGCTGAGCTGATCGTGTATGGCGCCACCGAGCCCAGCGCCAGCCTGTTCATCGGCGAGGAGCAGATCCCCCTCGATGCCGACGGCACCTTCCGGGTGCACGTGCCCTTCCGCGATGGCCAGCAGCTCTACCCGATCCGTGCCGTGGCCGCCGATGGCGAGCAGGAACGTTCGATCCGCATGGAGTTTGAGCGCAGCACCCCCCAAGCCCGCGTCAACACCCGCGAGCAGGCCGAGCTGGAGTGGTTCTGACCCCGGCTGAAGGCTGAGGTCAGACTGCGGTCAAACCCCTGCCGCTTCGGCGGGCTGGTGGATGCGCTGGAACATGTAGCCCATGCCCCGGGCGGTGAGGATCAGCTCGGGATTGTCCGGGTCCTCCTCGAGCTTGGCCCGCAGGCGTGAGATGTGCACATCCACCACGCGGCTGTCGGAGGAGCGCTCGGGCTTGTAGCCCCACACCTTCTCCAGCATGTCGAGCCGGCTGATCGGTTCGCCGCTGCGGCTGATCAGCAGCTCCAGCAGGTTGAATTCCATGCCGGTGAGGCGGATGCGCTCCTCGCCCCGGTGGGCCTGGCGGCGGTTGAAATCCACGCTGAGGTCGCCCACCACCACCACGTGGTTGTTGCGGCCCACCGGGCCGCCGTTGCCGTTGGCCGTGCCGCCACCGGAGCGGCGCAGCACGCAGCGGATTCGGGCCTCCAGCTCCTTGGGGCTGAAGGGCTTCACCATGTAGTCGTCGGCACCCAGCTGCAGGCCGGTGATGCGGTCGGCCACATCCCCCAGGGCGGTGAGCAGGATGATCGGCACCTCCGACTGGGCTCGGATCCGCTCCACCACGGCGAAGCCATCCAGCTCAGGCATCATCACGTCGAGCACCACCACATCGGGCTCAAAGCCGCGGAACAGCTCCAGGGCCTCGGCGCCGTTTTCCGCCACCTTCACCGCGTGGCCCTGCATGGCCAGGCGGGTTTCCAGCACACGGCGAATGTTGGCCTCGTCGTCCGCCACCAGGATCTTGACCCGATCGCCCGGACCGGCCGCCTCGGGGCCAAGGTTCGGGGCGTCGCTCTGAATGCTGGGATCCATGCCGGCGCTGCGTTGATGCGTTATCAGCAGTCTTTCCTGGAATTGGGGCGCCTGTCAGCTGCACCACAAGCATCGCGGGGCGACTGTTACACGCCGCCGGTGCGATCGCCGCTGTCGATGACCCCCCAGCGGCCCATCAAGGGCCACCGGATCAGCAGGGGCCGTTGCCCCTGATCCGGCCACAGGGGCTGGAGCTCCCGCTGGAGCTCCGCCACCACCTGCTCACCGTGGCGCTGGGCGCTCTCCACTGCCGACCAGGTGCCTAGGTACTGAAGGAACGCGTCAAGGCTCCAGTGCCGTTCGATCTGCAGGTCGTCGGGGAACGGCCACTCCTGCCCCGGAAACGGCAGCCCCGCATAGCGGCGATCCACCCAGGCCCGCTCCGGTGCCCACCAGGGTTGAAGCGTGTCGCCGTAAAACCGATCAAACCGCTCCTGCAGCTCAGGGTCGGGCAGCTGGGGCGCCAGGTAGCCGATCCAGGCCATCACGGCCCTGGGCCGCGTCACCCGCCGCAGCTCCGCATTGAAGGCCTCCCCGGCAAACCAATGCACCGCCTGGGCCACGAACACCGCGTCGACGCTGCCGGCGGGCAGGCCGCTGGCGCCGGCGGGGGCACAGCTGTACTGGACGCGGGGGTGTGCGATCGCCTGGTCGATCTGGCTGGGGCTGGCGTCGGTGGCGACCACCTGCTCGAACAGCTCGGCCAGGGCCACGGAGGCTTGCCCATTGCCGCAGCCACAGTCCCAAACCCTGTGCCGTTGTGGGCAGCGCGCTGCAAAACGGCCAAACAAGGCCGCCGGGTAGGTGGGACGGTGCTGGGCGTAGGACGCCGCCACCGCATCGAACAGGTCCACCGGTGTGTCCGCCATGCTGCGCAATTGCGGCTGTTCTGGTTCTAATGGGTGGGTGAGCTGCGGCTTTGATGCGCTGGTCTTGGTCCGCACTGCGGCGGGAGCTCTGGGATGATCGCTCCCAGCGCTTCAAGCTCACCCTGGCGGTGTGGCTGTCGCTGGTGCCCGTGTTCATGCTCACCTCGACGGTGGCCCTGCTGAATGCGCGCCAGGCGGTGGAGGGCCGCCTGCGCCAACAGTTGATCTGGGATGCGGAGCAGGCGTCGCAGTGGCTCACCTTCTGGGATGACCAGCACCTGCGGCAGTTGCAGCTGCTGGCCAACTACCCCCTGATCCGCAGCTTTCAAGGGGAGCGGGCTGGCCTGATGATTGAGCGGGTCCATCACTATTTCCCCAACTACAGCTACGCGCTGCTGAGCAAGGAGGGCGGCACCTTGGACAGGGTTGGTTCCCTGATCCAGCCTGTGGATCCCCAGCAGATGCAGCGCTTGCCGGAGGATCTGGCCGATTCCTATGCCAAAGCCCTGAAGGGCATCAGCTCGTCGGCCCCCCTGCTTCCTCCGTTTGCCAAAGAGCCCTGCGTCGCCAGCAGTGTGCCCGTGTATCGGCTCGACGCGGGGGGGGCAACGGTGGGTGGAATCATGACCACCTGCATTTCCCTGCAGAACCTGGGCTGGGTCACCGGCATCAACCGGCTGATCAAAGGGGTCTCCGGCGGTGAGCATTCCTTGCCCATCATTGATCTGGATGCCGGCAAACGCCGCGGCTACGCGCTGCTGCTGGTGCTGGAACCCGGCCGTCTGATCGAACTGGGCCTGGCTGCGGCTGGGCCACACCAGGCTGCTGATCAAGCGCGGCAACTGAAAGTGAAGGGCATAAGCCAGAGCGACTGGGAGCCGATCGTGCGCCTGGCGGAGTCGGCCCAGGGGCCCACGTCGTTCCACGCCGTGTCGATCAAAGGGATCGACTACCTGGCCGGAGTCGACCGCAGCAAGCCAGGCCGCACGGTGTTGATGGTGGTGGATAGCGAGTCGGCCTACAGCACCGTAAACGGGCTGTTCATTGGCATTTGGGTGGGGATCCTGGCTGCGCTTGGGGTGAGTTCGCTGGTGCTGGCGCGGGTCACCAAGGAATTTGCCCGACCGTTCCAGACCGTTGGTGAAGTCCTGGCCCAGCTGAGCCGCGGTCAGTTCGGCCCCCCCTTGCCGGAGCCCAAAGGGGATATGGGGCGGCTGTTCGGCTACGTGAATCAGGCCTCACAGCAGTTGCAGGTTTATCTGGAGAACACCCGCAAGCATGCGGCCACCGATGCCCAGCTCAGGGAGGCTCGCCGCATCCAGGCGGATTTTCTGGTGCGCGATCTGCCCTGCACCGATCAGGTGCAGGTGGCGGCCTTGTTTCAACCGGCCTACGAGATTGGCGCGGATTGGTACGACGCCTTTGCGCTCGATGGCCTCACCGTTGTTGTGGTCGCCGATGTTTGCGACAAGGGTGTGCCATCGGCCCTGTACATGTCGGTGTTTCGGTCGCTGCTGCGGCTGAGCTTGCTCAAGGAGTGGCAGGCCAGTGGAAATCCCCGCAGCACCCTGGAGGAGGCCGTGGCCACCGTGAACCAATACATGGCGGGCACCCATGGCGAATCCGCCATGTTTGCCACGGTGTTTGTGGGGGCCTTTGCCCCGGACCACGACGAGCTGTTCTATTTGGTGGCGGGCCATGAGGCTCCCCTGGTGTTGCGCGGCCAGGAGGTCACACCCCTGCCCCTCGGGGGGCCCGCGGTGGGCATCTTCCCTTGGGCTCGCTACGAGGCCGGTGCCTGTGCCTTACCGGCGGGCTCGCTGCTGCTGGCCTATTCCGATGGCTTACCCGACGCCCGCAATCCCGAGGGGGTGGGGTTTGGCTCCAGCCGCATCGAGGAGATTTTGCACGAGCGTCCCTCCCACGACTGGAGTGCCGATGTCTTGGTCAACCGCTTGCAGCGGTCGGTGGATGGGTACATGGATGGCGCCGATCAATTTGATGATCTGACGCTGCTGGTGTTGCGGGTTTCGTGAATGGTCTTCACCAGGATTAAGCACCACTGGCGCCGGCTATCGCTGCTGCAGCAGCTATTGCTCAGCCTCTGGTTGTGCTCGGTTCCGATGAATGTGTTTGGCTCCTATGTGGTGTGGCGCCATGTGTATGAGCGCGTCAGGAATACGACGCTCACCGACATCGAACAGGATCTCGGCATGGTCAACCAGGTGGTCAACGACTGGGTTGGTGACAACCACGACTACCTGGAATTCCTGGCAACGTCCTCCTCGATTGAGCGGCTGGATCTCCCCAGCACCCGGCAGATCCTGGCCCGCTCCAGCCGGGTGTATCCAAATTTCAACCTGGCGATCTTCACCACCGACGGCCGCCTGCTGGCTAGCAATGATGCGTCGCCGCCGTCGATGGCACCGGAGGCTGAGCGGCGTCGCCGTGGTTCCGATTGGTTTCAGGAGGCCCTGGCGGGGCGCTCCAGCCTCGGGTTATGGCGCCGCGGCGGCACAGGCTTGATCTGCATCAGCCAAGCCGTTCCGATCCGCCGGGCCAATCGGGTGCTCGGCGTGCTGCAGTCCTGCACACCGGTTAACGAGGTGGCGGCCCGTTCAGGAATCACGCAGATCGTTAGCCATCCGCGCAGCGAAGCCTCCTCCACCCGTTGGATGAACCCGCTGCAGGGCCGTTTCTCCGGTTGGGGCTATCTGCTGGTGGCCGGTGATGGCCAAGCGGTGCTTCTGCATCAGCCCGGCATCAGCGCCATCGCGGGTCAGACAGATCAGGTGGTGGCAAGGGATCAGGTGACCCAACCCGCCTGGCGTCGGCTGATCAACACCATCCAGGCGATGGCCCTCCCCAAGGGCTCCACAACCTCCGCCACCTTGCCGGACTACTACCTGGTGGCCGCTGATGTGCAGGACCGCTTCCGGTTGGCCGTGGTGGTGGACCACGAGACCTCGCTGGGCAGATTGCGGCAACTCACCTTGGCCGTTGTCGGCGCCAACTTGCTCGCCCTGCTGGTGAGTTCCGTTGCCATTGCACGGATCTGCCGGCTCCTGTTGCGCCCCATCCACCAGGTGGAGGAGGCCATGCAGCAACTCAGCCAGGGGCAGTTCGAGATTCAGCTGGTTGGTGGCCCGAACACGGAAATCGACGACCTCTTCCGCCACATCAACAGCAGTGCCGATCGCCTGCGCACCTATGTGGACGACGCCACCCGCCACGCCGTCACCCGTGCGCAGGTGAGCGAGGCCAAGCGCATGCAGGCCGATTTCCTGATTGAGCCGTTGCCCCCACGCCAGGGGCTGCAGCTGGCGGCCCTGTGTCAGCCCGCCTACGACATCGGTGCCGATTGGTACGACGTGGTGCCCCTTGGCGACGCCACAGCTGTGGTGGTGGCGGATGTGTGCGACAAGGGCATCCCATCGGCGCTCTACATGTCGGTGTTTCGCTCCTTGCTGCGCCTCAGCTTGAGCAAGGAATGGGCCGCCAGCGGCGATGCGGTCCGCTGCTTGGGGGCTGCCCTCAGCAACGTCAACCGCTACATGGCCAGCACCCATGCCAGCTCGGGCATGTTTGCCACGGCGTTTGTGGGCCTCTACTTGCCGGCCACCGGCAGCTTTGCCTATGCCCTGGCCGGCCATGAAACCCCCTTCGTGCTCCGCGCTCCCGGGGCCCCCTCAGCGCCTCAGCTGGCTATGAGTGGCCCGGCCCTGGGGTTGTTTGAAGAGGCTGCCTTCGCCATCCACTCCTGCAGCCTGCGCCCTGGCGATCTGCTGTTCGCCTACAGCGACGGCCTGCCGGATGCACGCAGCCCTGCCGGGGAGCCCTTCGGACGTGAACGGATTCAGGACCTGTTGGCGTCGGTGAATCCGGAGGGCTGCAGCCCCCAGGATCTGCTGGCCCAGGTGCACGCCACGGTGACGGCCTACTGCGGCGGTGCCGAACCCTTCGATGACCTCACCCTGTTGACCTTGAAGGTCGACGCTACGGGCTGATCAAGGGCGCTTCCCCAGGCCATCACGGGGGTAGCAGGCTTCGCCGCGGTCAAACAGGTCTTGCAATTCGGCAAGATGGTTGCCATCGCTGGCCACCGGGCCCCGGATGTTGCGGTAGTCGCTGCGGCCCACGAAACCTCCGGTGGGGTCATGGGGGACCCCCCAAAGGGCTGTTTGGAGGGTGGTGGCCTGGGGGCCAGGCAGAGGCAGCTGGGCGGTGGAGCCGTTGACGTTGTTCACGCCGGCAAACCAGTCGTTGACCCCATTGGCCGGGGTCCAGACGTTGTAGAAGCCGCGGATGTCCTGCTTGCTGGCACTTTCGTTGTGCCAGAAGTGCACGGTGCCCTTCGGGGAGTAGGCCACCTCACCCTTGCCGATGGTGATCGAGCCCATCTTGGGCACCGGCGCATTCACCCCCGGCAGCAGGCCTGGGGTGAGGGGTTTGGCCTCCTGGGTGCCATAGATGCGGAAGGTGGAGTCTTCCGTGGGGAAGAACCATTCGGCGGTCTCGTAGTGGAAGTGGGGTGGCGGTCCCACATCCACCGGCGCAATCGTTTCACTGATCTGGTAAAGCCCGCAGGTGTCCTCCGGGGTGCGCAGCATCACCAGCACATCGCCGCCGGCGGTTTTGAAGCTGCGGGGATTGCGCAGGAAGCGCGGCATGGTCACCTTCACGCCGCTGCTGGGGAAGTCGTACACGATCCGCTCGCGTGTCCCCCGTTGCAGCGTGGCCGATGGGGGGTAGGTGCGCACCTCAAAAAATTGCGCCAGGGCGGCAGTTGGCACCACCAGGAACAGCACCAGGGCGCCCAGGGCCGCCACCAAAAGGCCCACCAGCACAGCCCAACGCCTCGGCCGTTTGAGCTGCGGGCGGACGCGTTGCTGGAGCGGTGCCATGGGATCGCGATGATCTGCCCCGACGCTAAGGGGCAATCGCGTCGGCGTCAGCCCGGCAGGGCACCACCTTGGCAATGCACCACCATCATCGTGAGGTCGTCGAAGGCCGCCGCATCACCGCAGAAGCTGGAGACATTGCCTCGGATGGTCTGCAGCACAGATTGAGCCGTGGGCGCGCCCTGGGCCGTTGGCGTGCCACGGGTTTCGTCGCTGCCGATGGCGTTGAGAAAGCACCGTTCACTGCGTTCATGGCCGAAGCGCTCGCCATCGTGGTTGCAGGCATCCGGCAGGCCATCGCTGTACATCAGGATCCAGCTTCCGGGGGGGCAGTCACAGGCGTAGCTGCCGTAACGGGCGCCATCGAAGATGCCAACGGCCGGCCCCGACGCCTTTAGCTCTTGGATGGGCCCGATGCCCTGTGCCACCAGCAAAGTGGCTTCATGGCCCCCATTCACCACCACCAGTTGCTGCTTCAGCGGCCGGTGCAGGGCCAGGAAGATGGTGGCAAACATCGAGGATTCCCCATGGTTTTCGGCCATGTAGCTGTTCACCTTGCTGAGCACCTGCTGCAGCCGTTCCTGGTCGCCTGAGGATTCCACGGGTTGGTCGATGAACACCTGCTGCACGAAGAACCGAATCAAGCTGCGGAACACACTCATGAACAGGGCGGAACCCACGCCCTTGTCGCACACATCCGCCAGCACAAAAACGGTGCCCGATTCCACTGGAATCACGTCATACCAATCGGCGCCAACGCTCAGGGCGGGTTCACACAGGGCCGCCACATCGGCCCGGTTGGCCACGTCAACGCTGAGGGGCAGAAAATTGTTCTGGATGGCTTTGGCCGTTTCGATTTCCCGCAGCGACACGGCCGCCTGTTGCTCCTTCAGCAGCAGCTGCTGCAGACGCTGGGCGGTGATGCGGATGTTGGTGTAAAGGGTGCCCAGCTCACCGAGGGGTTTGCGTTGGAGCTGAATGTTGAAGTTGCCGGCACTCAGGTCTTTGATGGTGGCGCTTGCTTCCACGATCGGGGCCGAGAGCTGCTGGGCGACCCGTCGCATCACCAGGGTGCCGAGGAGCATCAGGCCAAGACCCAGCAGCAGCACCTTTCGGCTCGACTGCTCGGCTTCGGCACTCACCTGCCTGAGCGGAAGGGTCGCGATCACACCCAGGCCGGATTCGCTGGAGCGGACGTTCACGATGTAGCGCTCACCGTGAAATTGCACCCTGGTTTGGCAGTTGACACCACGGGAGAGTTGGCTTCGGCACTCTGAGCTGATCGATTCTTGGATGGTGCGCCAGCTTGGTGAAGCGGGGGTGACCGCGTTGCTAGGCAGGAGCTGGCCGGCGCCATTGAAGGCCAGCATCGGAGTGCTGATGTTTTTGGTTAGAACAAAACTGGGGAGCAGTTGGTTGCTGGGAAGTTTCAGCACGCGCTGACCAGTCACGGTTCCCAGTGAAATTTGGTATTCAATTGTGGCCAGTTGGGAGTCGCTAAAAAAGTGGTCGAGATTGATGGAGGAATAAATGAAGCGCTCGCTCTCGCGGGGGGCCCCTGGGCCACTCGGACCCAGCGCCATGGCCGTTGTTAAACGCTCTGCCGTGTCAAATTTGCGTCGCAGGGTGAGTGCAGTGTCCGAGCAGGAGAGGGGGGTGGTGGCTTGCGTTGGCGTGTTGGCTTGGAGGCACGAAAATTCATTGGCGATCATGCGCGCGCGCTGACGCACCTTGTTGGGGGTGTTGCGGCGAGCGATGTCAGGTCGGCTGCCCGCCAATACTTCCCCCTTGCGGTTTGCGATCGTGATCGATCGATTCTTGTCACCACTAATAAGCGACTTCAACAGCTCGTTTTGCTGCACCGGGCTCAGCCTGGCCACCCGGTCGAGCTCCTTGAAAAAGCGCAACTGGCTGCTGCTTTCCTGTTCCCAGGAATCCACGTATTTTTTGATCAGCAGCGCCTCAACCCGCAGCTCATTGAGCTTGCTGTCGATCAACCAGCGTTCGGTGGCGGCGCTGGTGAGGGCTGTGATCAGCAGCAGGGCCGGCGCGTATACGGCCCAGAAGGCCAGGGTGATCTGGTTGGCGACCGTGAGTCGGAACGTGGGGCGTTTCAATCGTCGTTCCAGATGCAATCGAATTTGAGGCGCCCCTGGCGGGGTAGCACCGCCTGGCGCCCGAGGATGTTTTCCATCACGGGATCCGCGCCATTGCGGCACACCATGAACTTGTAGTGCATGCTGCCGCCGGCGCTGCGATCCAGGGGCACCTCGGCGATCCAGGTGTTGCTGTTCACATATTCCATGCCGTAGCTGAGCTCGCCGTCCCAGCAGCCCAGCTCCGCGCAGGAGCCGGTGATGGCCAGCCGCTCGCCCGGTTGGCAGTGGTAGCCGTTCAGCTGGAACACCCCCACCAGATCACCCACAACTGGAACACCCGTGTGCTCCAGCACCAGCGCAGCCTGGCTGTCGAGCCAGAGGTTTTGAATGCTGCCCTGCTCCACCTGCACAGCCCGCTCGCTCAGCAGGCAGCGGTAGGTGCCGTCTGGTAAGCCGCAGTGGGGGAGGGTGAGGGCGGTGCCGGGGCCCTGGTTCACCGCCACCAGCACGGCGGAATCGCGGTAGTGGCGGCTGTAGGCGTAGAGGTCGTTGCTCACATAGCGCTGCTGGTGGCTGCCCATGGTGAGCGCCCGGTTGCGGCGCCGCAGCCCGGCCAGCTGTGCCACCAAGCCGTAGAGAGCACTCCCCTGATCCCAGCATTCCATCATCGGGCGGTTGTAGGGGTCTTCGCCGCCGTTGGTGTCGTCGTGGAGGCCCTGTTCGGTGCCATAGAACAGACACGGCACCCCCCGCAGGGTCATCAGCAGCACCAGGGCCAGGGGAAGCTTGCGTGCGTCGGCCACGATCGACAGAAACCGCGGCATGTCGTGGTTGTCAATGAACGTCACCAGTTCATTGGCGCGCCGGTACACGTGGTCGTAACCGAGCACCTGTTCCACCAGGTGGAACCCACCCGGCTCCCGGCCGGAGAGGGCAAAGCGGATGCCATCGCAGAGGCCGAAATCCAGGATCGACATTCCGGAATCGTTGGCGTAACGAACGGAGCGCTCCTCCCAGGGCTTGCTGAAGCCGTATTCGCCAAACAGAAACGTGTCCGGTTTGTGCCGCTTGATGTCCGTGCAGAATTCCTGCCAGAACCAGATCGGCATGTGCTTGAGGGTGTCCACCCGCAGGGCGTCTACACCCACATCGAGCCAGCTTTTGATGGCTGATTTGATGTAATTGCGAAATGCAATGTTGCGCTCATTGAATGTGGCCAGGCCACACATTTCGTGGTTAATTAGCTGATATTCATCGTTCCAGTCGGTGATCTCGGGGTTGTGGTGGTAGAAGTTGTTGTGGTCGTTGTTGAAGTCGGCCAGCAGCACCCCATCGTCGTAGACCACCCCTTTGCTGCCGTTGATGTCCGGGGAGCTGTGGTTGCAGACCACATCGAGAATCAGTTTGATGCCGGCCCCGTGCAGGGCCTTCACCAGCTCCTTCAACGTGGCTGATTGGTGGAGGCTGGGGGAATCCCCTTGGCGCAGGAATCGGGTGTTGACGCGCTTGAAATCCTTGGTCCAGTAGCCGTGCATCGGCGCACGGTCGAACTGCATGTCGTCCACCTGTTCAAACAGGGGAGACAGCCACACCGCTGTGACGCCCAGCTGTTTCAGGTAATCGATGCGATCGATCACCCCCTGCAGGTTGCCGCCCCAGTATTTCCCCCATTGCGTCCAGGTTTTGTCCAGCAGCCCCGCCCGGGCGCCGCGGTCCCAGGTGCCGCTGCGTTCCTCTTCATCGGCGGTGCCGTCGTGGAAGCGATCCACGATGATGAAGTAGATGAATTCCTGCCGAAACTCCGCCTCAGAGTTGAGCGAATCACGGTGGACGCCGGCCGCCGCCATGGAGGGGGAGGTTTCCGTCACGCGCCAAGCACGTGAAAGGCATCGGTGGGGCTGACGCCGATCACCAGATCACCCGCCAGGTGGGGTTCCACCCACGACCACCAGGCTTTGAAGTGCGGGGTCTCCAGGTGGGCCTGCAGGGCCGCCTCCGAAGGCCAGATCTCATCGAACACATACACACCAGGGTGTTCGATATCACCGTTGCAGGAGTAGCTGGTCACGTGGTCCTGCCGGCGGGTGATGGCCGCCAGCTCCAATGTTTTTTGCTCGAACTCCCGTTGTTCGGCGGCGCTGAGCTGCAGGGGTAGGCGCCCCACCACCCGCACCTCAGGGCCTTCGGCTGCAACGGTGGCGGCCGCCACCGGCGCTGCGCCCCAGCCAAACCCCACCACTGCCGCCAGCAGCACGCTGAGGGCGGCACTCAGCCACCGCTTCATGGGCGCGCGTGTTGAGGCGTTGAGCGGCATGGCAAACCATGAAATGGATGTTCTGTGCGCATTTCTAGAGGCTGCTCCTCACACGGGCAAGTTGCCTGCACAATGCGGGCGTTCCCACCCACACCATTGCCCGTTGCATGGCTACGGATTTCGGCGCCAATCCCGTTCAGCACACGCAACACCCCCTGGGTGAGCTGTCGTGGCACGCCGTGGAGCAGGGCAGCGGGGGGCCGGTGGTGCTGTTGTTGGCGGGCTGGCCGCAGACCAGTTATGCCTGGCGCCGGGTGATGCCCCTGCTCAGCGGTGATCACCATGTGATCGCCCTCGACCTTAAGGGCCAGGGCGATAGCAGCCTCGCCCTCGACAGCGACTTCAGCATCGAGGCGGTGGCCACAGAGGTGGCGGCCTACCTGGAGCACCGCCAGCTGGGGCCGGTGCGGCTGGTGGGCCACGACGTTGGCGCTTGGGTGGCCTACGCCCTGTCGATCGTGGCCCCCGAGCGGCTCACGAGCACTTTGTTGCTGGATGCCGCGTTGATTGGTTTGGCGCCTGTGGAGGCCTACATGCCCCGGCCCGGCTCCCGGACGTGGCAATTCCATTTCCATGCCATGGATGGCATGCCTGAACTGCTCACCGCGGGCCGTGAGGCGGAGTATCTCGGCTGGTATTTCCGCACCAAGTCAAAGGTGCCCGGTTCGATGCCACCCGAAGCGGTGGAGCACTACGTGCGGGCCTACAGCCGCCCGGGGGCGATGACCGCCGGCTTCAATTTCTACCGGGCCGTTGAGCGCAACCGCGCCTTTGCCGAGGCGCACCGCCAGCACCGTTTCGCCAAGCCTTTGGCGGTGTATGGCGGTGAATTTGCCACCGGCGACAACTTCCTCAAATCGCTGCAGGCCTGTGATCCGGCGGTGACCGGAGGGGTGTTGCCCGGTTGCGGCCACTACCTGCCGGAGGAGGCCCCCGAAGCGGTGGCCGAGCTGATTCGCCGTCAACCCTGAGGCGGCCCGAATCATGGTGTTGATCGGTGCCCACACCTTTGCCTGGTCCCCCGGCATCACCGACGCCGAGCTCGATCCGCTGTTCGCCGAACTCGCCGGCACGGCCATCGATTTCGTGGAATTGGCCAGCTACGACCTTGAAGGTCTCACCCCTGCGGCGATCCGTCGGGTGTCCGCCGCCAGTGGTCTGCCGGTGACCCTGTGCTCAGGGCTGCCGGGGGGGCTGAGCCTGGCCAGTGCTGATGCCACCTGCCGTCGCCAGGCCCAAGACCACGTGCGCCGGCTGATTGAATTTGCCTTCGCCTGCGGAGCCCTCAAGCTGAGCGGGCCGATCCATGGTGACCTCTCGCAACCGGCCTCGGCCCCCTCAGGGCCCGATGATTGGCAGCGGCTGCTCGATAGCTACGGAGAGCTCAGCCATGATTTGGCCCAGAGCGGGCTGCCCTTCAGCATTGAACCGCTCAACCGCTACCAGAGCAGCCTGCTGAACACCCTCGAGCAAACCGAGGCCCTGTGCCAAGCGATCGGCGTTGAAACGGTGGGGATCCTGGCGGACCTGTTCCACGCCAACCTCGAGCAGGGGCATCTCTACAACGATCTGGAGGCCCACCGTCCCGACATCCGCCACGTGCACATTTGCGGGGCCAACCGCGGCCCGATTGGCCGTTGCCATCTGGATTGGCCGCGTTTGATGCGGTGGATCGCCGACTTTCCCGCTACAACGTTGATGAGCATTGAAACCTTCAATGCTGAGGTTCCCCTGCTCGCACGGCGCACACGCACCTGGCGGCAATTGGGCGCACCGGCCCCCAGCATCGTTCTGGAAGGGGCGGCCTATCTCAAGCAACACCTGCCGGGGGCCTGGTCCCCCTGAGCTTCAAAACCATTGCCTCCACCATGGCGCAGAACTACTACGCATCGCTCTCCGCTGATTTCTCCAGGCCTGGGCTGGTGACGCCCGAGCAGGGTGAACGCCTGATCCAGGAGGCGGAACGCTTCATTGCCCTCAAAGCGGACACCCTCCCCGAGATCACGGCCGACTACGACCGCGACACCATTGAGCGCGAGAACAAGGAGTGGTGGCCCACCCATTGCGAAGCCCTGCGCCGCGGCCGTGGCGATCTGCTGCGCGGTGAGTACCGCCACGACCTCGTGTACTTCTGCCAGGACGGTCCTTTTTATGGCCTCGACCAGCAGACCGAACGGGAAAAGCATTGGTGGGCCCTGATTGCCCAGCCCGGCGTCACCATGTGCTGGCCGATCGTGATGTTCTGGGGTGAATTCGTGCACTTTGAATGGCACTGCCTCGATGACGCCAGTGGCGAAGCCATCGCCAAGGGCACCGTCTGCTGGGTGCGCCGCGGCCACCGCGGGGCCTGCTACTTCAAGAGTGAACAGCTCACCTTCTACCGCGATGTGTTCGCCTCCCCCCGCCTGCTTGAGCTGCTCAAAACCACCTGAGCTGAGCCGCCCGCGCCCGTGGTTGCAGCGGCGGTTGTGGGGGGTGCTGCTGTTGGCGGTGGTGCTGTTGGGCACCCCCCGCGGCACCTGGGCCGCCGCCTTGACCACCCGGCTTCAACTGCCCCTTGAGCAGGCCGAGTTGCTGGCGGATGCGGCGGTGGCGTCCTGCCGCCGCCAGGGGGCGGCCGTGGCCGTGAGCGTGCTCGACCCGGGCGGTGGCCTGCAGGTGTACCTCGGCGATGACTTCGCGCCCCCCCACAGCCGCGATCTCTCACGCCAGAAGGCCTACACGGCCGTGTCCCTGGCGGCGGCCCAGGGCCAGCACACCACCGGTGAGCTGGTGCAGCTGCTGCGGCGCAACCCCCTGGCCGTGGGCGAGCTGGCCTTGCCCACGGCGCCCGTGGCCGGGATCACGCCCTTGCCGGGGGGCGTGGTGATTCGCCATGGCGGCCAGGTGTTGGCTGGCATCGGTGTGTCCGGAGCCCGCCAAGGCCAGATCGATGAGGGCTGTGCCCTCGAGGCCGAGACCCGCCTGCAGCTGGAGCTCGAGGCCCCTGATGGCGCAGCAGAGCCGACGTAGGCGTCAGCATTTGCACTTCATCTGGGGCGAACGTCGCAGCTATTGCGGTGTTGATGGGCAGATGTTGCGATCTTGGCTGACAAAACGGATCAACTCCTGCACGATTGGCTGGATTGCACCGCGACATGTCGGGTTTTTCAGGATCCGCCCCACCATCCAACGTGGCACCAGCGAACGCCGTGCTGGACGACCCCGGTCTTCAGCAAGCCCTCTCCGCCGTTCACCCGGCCTTCGGTGACCTTTGCACCCGTGTGGCGGGCGAGGTGTGGGGCAAGCCGTTGCTGGATCAGCCCACCAAGGCGCTGATCACCATCGCCATCGATGTGGTCAACCAGGGCCTGATGCCCGAATCCCCCTACGAGGCCCACATCCGCATGGCCCTCAAGCAAGGGGTGACGTTCGCCCAGATCGAGGAGTTGTTGCTCTTTCTCTGTGCCTACGCCGGTTTCAACAAGGTGGCCCCAGCCTTCGGACGGCTGAGCGCCATCCGCCAGGCGATTGAAGCCGAGGTCTGATTCTTTGCTGCCATGCCCGCCATGATCCGCCCGCTCTTGTCCCGTCTGTTGCGTCTGCTGGCTTCCAGCCTGCTGGCACTGGCCGCCCTGGTGCTGCAGCCTGTGTGGGCCCAAGCGCAGACCGTTGGCATTCCGTTCCCCGACTACACCCCTAGCCCGGAGCCCGAACTGATCATCGGCCCTCCGGGGGAGCAGTTCACCTTCACCCGCACCGGCCGCAACACCGGTAACGCCTACACCATGGCTGAGGCCATGGTGCCCCCCGGCTCAGGCCCCCTGCCCCATTTCCATGAGGACTACGACGAGTGGTTCTATTTCCCGAAAGGGGGCTTCACGCTGTTCCTGGATCCCGACCACACCTACAGCGACCTCAGCAAGATCCCCAACAAGAATGCCCCCGGTGCGGACATTCAGCTGATTGAAACCCAGCCTCGCAGCCTCTACTACGTGCCACGCGGGCACATCCACGGCTTCTACAACAGCTCTGATCAGCCCTTGCCGATGACCTTCGTCTGGGCCCCAGAGCGCATCACCCAGTATTTCCGCGACACCGGCGAAGCGGTGGCCACGTTCCCGAAGGATTTCAAGGCGGATCCCTCCCGATTGGAGCCCTTTGTGACGGAAGCTCCCAAATACGGCATCAACCAAAGCCAGTACTTCATGCAGTACCTGCACTCGATTGGCCCAGCTACCCAGGCCACCCTGGCGGCCAATGACCATTTCGATGAGCTCAAGCAGCTGCTCGAGATCCCCCTCAGCTGAGCTTGAGCTGATCTTGACCTGAGCCCGCTCACCCCGCTGTTCCCCTCCTTTCCATGTCGTTGTCCGTGCTCGCCACCACCCTGATCGGCGGTTTTCTTGTGGGATTTGTGTTTTCGATTTTCAAGTTGCCCCTGCCGGTGCCACCGCTGGCGGGGTTGATTGCCGCCGGAGCCTGCCTGGCCGGCTCCGCGGCCTATGGCGCCGTCCACGGTTTCATCAGCCGTGCCAACGGCTAACCACCCAGCACCATTCCCCAGCGCTTCCCCATGGCCCCCTCCAACGTTCTGGTGCTGATCGAAGAGCACTACGACGAAACCGAATTCAACGTCTTCAACAGCTTCTTCCCCGCCAACGGGGTTGATGTGGCCTACGCCTCTTACCTCTGGGGCAACGACTCCCTGGACTTCGAGGGCAACGACAAAACCAGCAAGGTGAAGGTGGAGCTGTGCGTCAGCCAGGTCGACCTCAGCCAGTACAAGGGGCTGATCCTGATCGGCGGCTATGCCATGGATCGCTTGCGCTACCAGCCCAAGTTGAGCGGAGACCGCAACACGGCTCCGGCCGTTGAGCTGTTGCGCCAGGCGGTGGCGCGCATGGACGCCGGCCAGCTGGCCATCGGCACCATCTGCCACTCGCTGTGGCTGTTCTGCGCAGATCCCGCCTTGATCCGCGGGCGGCGTGTCACCTGCGCCCACAACATCGTCTGCGATGTGGTGAACGCCGGAGGTGAACTCGTGGTTGCCGATGGCGACACCGTGGAAACCCACGCCGATGGCCTGCTGATCACCGGGAAGCACCCCGGCTGTGTGGATGCCTTCAACCAGCTCTTCCTCGACACCATTCGCCCCCTCTGAGCCCCCAGCCATGAACCAGCTCGACTTCAGCTTCTCCGATCTGATCTCCGGTTACGTCAGCTCCTACGACGCAGCCGCCCGTTGCATTCAGCTCACCACCTCCGACGGCCGCGCCTACGAGGCAGTGCTCACCGCCAACACCTACGCCAAACAGACCCAGAACCTCAACGAGGGTTGGATGGACCGTGGCGGGCAGCTGGAGCAGCTGTTGGTGCCCGGCCAGATGGTGTTCCTCTATGGCACCTTCTTCCCGGAGAGCCAGGTGAGCTTTGAGGTGAATTACCTCGTGTTCGCCGGCGACACCACCGCCGACCACCGCTACCTGGAGCAGGGCTGGTGGGTCAACCAGATCGATTCGATCGCCAGCTCCTACATCAAGTGGCAATTCAACGCCCCAGAGGAGGCGATTGATTACCGCAACTACCGCACCCTGATCAGCCTCACCGGCGGCAAGAAGGAAACCGACTACCTGCAGGAGACCGACACCATCTCCCGCATGGTGTATGGCATGGCCTCGGCCTACATGCTCACCGGCAAGGATGAATTCCTCGAGGCCGCCGAGAAGGGCACCGACTACCTGCGCGACAAGATGCGCTTTGTCGACACCGACACGGGACTGATCTATTGGTATCACGGCCAGAAGGTGAGCGCCGGCGGCCAGGAGCAGAAGCTGCTGGTGTCTGAGTTTGGCGACGACTACGACTGCATCCCGGCCTACGAGCAGATCTATGCCCTCGCTGGCCCGGTGCAGACCTACCGCATCAGTGGTGATCCCCGCATTCTTGATGATGCCGAAAAAACCATTGATCTGTTTGATCAGTACTTCCGCGACCACGACAAGGGCGGCTACTACTCCCACATCCATGCGGTGACCCTGAGCGCCCACCACGAGGATCTGGGGCGCAACAAAGCCAAGAAAAACTGGAACTCCGTTGGCGACCATGCCCCCGCTTACCTGATCAACCTCTGGCTGGCCACCGAGCAGGACCGCTACAAGCGCATGCTCGAAGACACCTTCGACACCATCTGCGCCCATTTCCCCGACTACGACAACAGCCCCTTTGTGCAGGAGAAGTTCTTCGATGATTGGTCGAAGGATCAGACCTGGGGCTGGCAGCAGAACCGCGCCGTGGTGGGCCACAACCTCAAGATTGCCTGGAACCTGATGCGCTTCCAGGCGGTCCAACCGAAGGACACCTACGTGAACCTGGCGGAGAAAATCGCGGCGCTGATGCCCTCCGTGGGTTATGACAACCAGCGCTTCGGTTGGTACGACGTGGTGGAGCGTGTGCTGCAGCCGGGCCAGCGCTTCCACCGCTACGCCTGGCACGACCGCAAGGCCTGGTGGCAGCAGGAGCAGGGCATCCTCGCTTACCTGATCCTGCAGGGGCACCTTCCTGGCAACGGCAGCTACAAGAAGTTCGCCGACGAATCCGCCGCCTTCTACAACGCCTTCTTCCTCGACCACAACGACGGCGGCGTCTACTTCAACGTGTTGGCCAACGGCATTCCCTACTTAATGGGCACCGAGCGCTTCAAGGGCAGCCACTCGATGAGTGCGTACCACTCCACAGAGCTGTGCTTCCTCTCCACGGTGTACATCGATCTGATGATCAAGAAGCGCCCGCTTGATCTGTTCTTCAAACCGCTGCCCAATGGCTTCCCGGGCCGCGTGCTGCGGGTCGCTCCGGACATGCTGCCCCCTGGCAGCGTGCGCATCAGCGCCTGCTGGATCGACGGCCAGCCCTACCAGCAGTTCGATGCGGCTCAGCTGTCGGTGCAGCTGCCGGAGTCGGCGAACCGTCTGTCGGTGAAAGTCACCCTTACCCCCAACTAAGCACCTGGACGCCATGAACCTCACCACCAGCACCCACAACGGCTGGCATGCGATTCACGTCGATGGCCAGGTGGATTCCAAAACCGTGGGCACCCTGCGGGATTACATCGACAACGGCGTCACCGGTTCCCTGCCGGTGGCGCTCGATCTCACGGCGGTGCCGTTCATGTCCAGCGCTGGATTGCGCACGTTGCTCACCCTGCACCGGCGCACCCAGCAGTTGGCCGTCGACCTCGCCCTGGTGGGGCTCTCCGACGCCATCGCTGAAACCATGCGGGTCACCGGCTTTTACGACTATTTCGTGATCTACGCCGACCTGCAATCCCTCCCCACCCGTGGCTGAGATGTTGATTGAGCGGATCGATGCGCTGCCCACCGACGAGATCGCCGGCCTCAAGGTGCGCCCGGGCAAGCCGTTGCCCTTTGGCGTCAGCCATGCGCCCAACGGCCTGAATTTCTCCATCTACACCTCCGCTGGCACCGCCTGCACCCTGGTGCTCTACAGGCGCGGCGAGGACGAACCCTTTGCGGAGTTGCCCTTTCCGGAGCACTACCGCATTGGTGACGTGTTCTGCATGGTGGTGTTTGGCCTCGACACGGAAGACCTGGAATACGGCTTCCGCATCGATGGACCCCATGATCCAGGGGCTGGTCACCGTTTTGACCCCTCCAAGGTGCTCATGGATCCCTATGCCCGCCTGATTGCGGGCCGGGATGTCTGGGGTGAGGTTCCCAATTGGGAGCGTCCCTACCCCTACCGCGCCCGCGTCAGTTTCGATGATTTCGATTGGGAGGGCGAAAGGCCTCTAGAGATCCCCAGTGAAGATCTGGTGATCTACGAAACCCATGTGCGCGCGTTCACCCAGTCTGAGTCGGCGGGAACCAAACACCCCGGCACCTACGCCGCCTTGGTGGAGAAGATCCCCTACCTCAAGGATCTCGGCATCAATGCCATCGAGTTGATGCCGATCTATGAGTTCGATGAATTTGAGAATTCCCGCATTCACCCCGATACCGGTGAGCGTCTCTACAACTTCTGGGGCTACAGCACGGTGGGCTTTTTCGCCCCCAAGGCTGCTTATGCGGCCACAGGCAGCTTCGGCATGCAGGTGGATGAGTTCAAGCAACTGGTCAAGAGTTTTCACCGGGCCGGCATCGAGGTGATTCTTGATGTGGTGTTTAACCACACCGCCGAGGGCAACGAGCATGGCCCCACCCTGTCGTTCAAGGGGCTCGACAACAAGACCTACTACATGCTCACGCCGGAGGGCTATTACTTCAACTTCAGTGGCACCGGCAACACCCTCAACTGCAACAACCCGATTGTTCGCAATTTGGTGCTGGATTGTTTGCGCTATTGGGCGGCTGAGTATCACATCGATGGCTTCCGCTTCGATCTGGCCACCATCCTCGGCCGGGACCCCTGGGGGGCACCGTTGCCCAACCCACCGTTGCTGGAATCGCTGGCCTTCGACCCGATTCTCTCCTCCTGCAAGTTGATCGCCGAAGCTTGGGACGCGGGTGGGCTCTATCAGGTGGGCACCTTTCCAGCCTTCGGTCGCTGGGGTGAGTGGAACGGCAAATACCGCGACTGCCTGCGCCGTTACCTCAAGGGTGATGAGGCCCAAGTGGGCCAGCTTGCCCAACGGGTTCAGGGCTCCCCAGATCTCTACCGCCCCAGCGGACGTTCACCCGCCACCTCGATCAACTTCATCACCTGCCACGACGGCTTCACCCTGGCCGACCTGGTGTCGTTCAACGACAAACACAACGAGGCCAACGGCGAGGGCAACCGCGACGGAGG
>Ga0164293_10001033_pt1 | contig 23323 bp, 30 predicted proteins | sample GEODES118metaG_FD_111487 | JGI IMG/M metagenome (GOLD analysis project Ga0164293, IMG submission 111487) | Eutrophic lake water microbial communities from Lake Mendota, Wisconsin, USA - GEODES118 metaG | ecosystem: Environmental > Aquatic > Freshwater > Lake | place: USA: Lake Mendota...
CAAAGTTGAAAACCTGACCCTCTTGGGCATTCGCCAAGCTAGCCTTCGATCCACCATAGACCGAATAGAAGACGAAACCCACAACAGCAACGGCAGCAGCCGCAAAAATCGAACCAAACAGAATCACATCGTTCATAGAAACCCTTTCAAATTGAAAATCGATCACAACATCCATGCCACAAGTCTACACTAATTATCGACATTTGTCAAGCGGGAACTTTAGAAAAATTTTCTTCCCAATACTCTACCATTTCAGCCATGTTGATACCACTATCGTTCCAAGCCACACAATCGGGCGTTTCAAATCGGATAGGACTCACTTCAAAAATCTCACGAATCAAAATTTTGAAATGATCGTAAGAGCCACACTGTTTGGCCAGACTATACAAACTTTCATCATTACTGATCCACAAGCAGACATTCCACGTTTGATAGTTCTGGTATCCGTGATATGATCCATCGGGACTCATGTTCTTACCCTTGCCTTTCTTCTATATCGTATTCTACTATCTATTATCGTCAATTGCAAGGGGTAAGCTTGAATCTTACAAGATTGTAAGGATTGACGCAAAGTGTTGCAGCATAAAGACTTACAACAAATTCGGCCGCCCGCGTCGGCCCTAAGTGCTTGAACACAAAGGGTTTACGACGAGAGATTATTTGTTTACTCAAAATCAACAAAGATGATTTGAGCATAACCGCGAGGCTTAACAGTATACCCATCACCATAGTCATAGGTATCAGCCTTGACCGCAGTCATACCAGCAAGAGCCTTAGCCTTACGAACAACGCTACGCTGAGAAGCATTCTTCTTGGAGATAAACTCGTATCGATTCACCCAGCCATAGTTAGCTTCACCACCAAACGTATCCGTATGAGTCACAACGCACTTCATTTTGCCAATTCCTTTGCTTTCATGGTTTCAAGATACAACTTTTCCAACAGATTCACACGAGCCATCGCACGATTAGCTTCACGATCCATAAGCATAACAGCTTTCTGATGTGCTGTCAACTGCTTTTTCTTTTGCGTTTTCATTTTCATTCTCACTTTCTCTATCTCTTATATCGACAAGTATAGCATAGAAACTTTAGTTGTCAATCCCCTTTATTTCTGCTCAGAGCAGCATGTGAGACAATCTGATCAAACGTATACCATTCACCGTATCCGTATTGACCAGAAACCAGAACTCGCACATTCTTTCCAATGATTTGCTTGATAATTCCGTATCCATTAGTCATTTGAACAACATCACCAACTTGATATGCCATCTCTGCCTCTCTTTCTTCTGCTATAATTATATATCTATTATCGTCCAAAGTCAATAGGCTAGACCAGAAAAAATCCTTACAATATCGTAAGGTTGTCGTAAAGTGTTGCGACATAAAGACTTACATCAAATCGGGCGGGCCGCGCAAGCCCTAAGTGCTTACGCACAAAGGGTTTACGGCGAGTGCTTAGAATTTTCCTCCAAAATCTGGACTAATGCCAAGTTGCTGCTGAACATCTTCATCACCCAGAGTATCTTCATCCATCATAAAGTCCATATCATCAAAGAAAATTTCGATTTCTGGCTTTCCATCATAGGCAAGAATAGTAGCAAAATCATAAATCATAAAGTAAGCCGTAGCTTGTACCCATGATTCTACAATCCCAGAATGTAACTCAATAGTATCTCTATTAAGGTAAACATACTCTATTGCAGAGCATTTAGTGTTGTCATTCATTTCACTCCATACTGGAATTTCATATTTATTTAGTTCTTCATTCAAAACACCATCTTCACGCCACTGCAGATAATTCTCATATGTAGCTTCGATCATCCCTGTTGCGATCTTACGACATTGCATTATTTGTTTCCTTTCAATTAGTCGTTATATGGGCCATCTTCGTTATAGTCAACAAATCCAACAGCCTCGTCGGCATGGAAATCTTCTACTCCATCGTCACTATAGTAACCATAATCCTCGTCGGTTCCCCATCCAGCGGAAGCCAACGCAGATTCAGCATCACCATCCATACTATCATCAAACGAATCATCAGAATCATTCTCCAGATCATCGTTTCCAGCCCAATAATCGTTAGTACGATCATCGGCATCGATACCATAAAAGTCGTCATGGTCGTCATACTCGTAGCTCATGGTCAATCCCTCACAATGGTGATAGTGTAAAACAAACCAATGTATCCGATAACAAACGCAATCGCACTAAGCATGATCATACTCCTCGGGAACAAAATCGTCAACAGCACCTACAACGTCGGCCCAGTCCCAAAAATTGACTTCCACACTAGGATCGTCAATCGGTTCGACCATCGGCTCAACAATACCCGCTTCGGCCATGTCGTTCAGAATGTCATTGATCTCGTCGAAGTTCAGCATGATTCTGTTCCTTGGTGGTTACCGTTCGTGATGTTGCGATTATACATCTATTATCGGCCAGTGTCAAGCAGGAACTTGGAAAATTCTAAAATATAATTTCATGCCAAAGATGAAAAATTTTGCAGTTGACGTAAAGTGTTGCAGGATAAAGACTTACGCTTCGCGGGGGCGGCCGGACTCGACGTAAGTCCTTACAGATGAAGGAGATACGTCATAGTGCAGCCAAGGACAAAACACACCCCCCACAATACGTAGTCACTCACCCTCATCATTTTCCTCCATATACATGATATTTGACATACTAGCGTACAGTACAATACCACAAATATAACCGAAAGCGACACTAACAAAATCCAGTTGATACATCCTTGCATCTCCATTGTTATTCGGTCAGTCCTTATATCCTACCCAGAAATCATCACCCTCATCGCTTTTCATAAGAGTATAACCCCTACTCCTCATGGCCTCATACTCATTGATTCTCTGCCACACCTCTCCCACAATAGAAAGAAAGTAGGCAAACCCCAAAACAAAAACAGTAGCCCCCATCCAGACCCACACCATCATAAAATCCCTCATGAGTCAAGCCTCCACAGTGTTGGCGACATGAAGCATATTCTCACACTGGTCAAGATAGCATGAACGATATTCGGTCAGACCGATTTTCACAATCATCATCTTTCCCTTGGGCTTGTCGAGAACTCTACGAACTTCACCACGATAGTTCTCACCCTTATAGGTAAACTCCACCCAATCATACCGCTTGATATCGTCTCTCATACGTTCCTCTTGGTTACTGGTCATCTTTCCTATATCTATTATCGACATTCTACCTTGCAAAACTTTAGTTGTCAACCTTAAAAGTTCCACAGGGTTGGCTGACTAGCCTGACTAGGCCACGTTTCGACCCCATAGGGTTAGCTAAGACTAACCGGAGTAGGATTCGACCGATAATATTTTGCCCACAATTCATCGATCACGAACTGGACAACGCGATCATGAGTACCACGACAAACGTAGTATCCCATGTGAATGTCGAACAGGGCAAACGACCCATCCTCTTTAGGATGAAACGTGAACCCACACTTGTAGGCATAGCCATTGATGCTACGCTTGACGGTCGAAACTTTCGGAGGCTTTCTCATTTTCATTTTCTCTCTTTCTTGTCTTACCATTATACATCTATTATCGTCCAATGTCAATAGGGTAGACCAGAAAAAGTTTCCTTGCAATGTCGTAAGGTTCGGAGAGAAAGTTTGGCACGAGATTTGCTAGTGATAAAAAAATGGGCACAAATGCTCATAAAATAATCATTGAACGTAAGTTGTTGCCACATAAGTACTTAGGGCTCGCCGGGGCGGCCCGCCTTGAGCTAAGTCCTTTAGCGGCAAGGCTTTACGTCAAGTTTTTCTTTTTCTGTATATTCGTTCAGTACCCACCCAAACGGGTAGGTAGAGTTTTGGGTACAGCTGTACATAAGTACTCTTTACCCATCGTTCAGTTTCTAGTGTAACGTCGTACACTAGTGTACAGTCGTTCATTCTTCCCTCTTGAAGCTGAACGGGCTGAGTTCAAGATGAGCAACCGCACCATATTGCTTGGTCAGTTCCTCGACACGTTCACGCGAACCCGGCTTGCCAACCGGAACGATCATGGTATCCTCACCCCCTACATAGCGGGGGTCAGACTTTTCCTTGCGAACCTTTCCCAGATTCTTCAAGGCAGTACGATTGAACTTGATAACCTTTTCACTCACGACATAACGCTTCTGGTCAGTCACACCATAGACGTAATCGGTATCTTCTGTGATTCGATCATCTGGGATTTCCACGAGCATCGGCACCGCGATACCCTTGAAGATCATACGGGCTTGACGCTTGGCGTTTTCGATGATGGGATACTTGGTTTTCATTTTCTTTTTCTCTCTTAGGTTCTATCGTTTTCTTGTTCTTGGATTCTATCAAAGTTTTTGTGCTTGTCAATCCCCTCTAACGGGGGTCACATTCTCCATTCCACAAACTTGAGAACGCACACCTTTCCAGGATACTTCGCATCGATATACTTCTGTGCAGTAGTCTTGCTATTGTCTGTAGCAGAGCAACACTGAACAATCGTACCGTCGATTGAAACGCTCCAAATCCTACGCTTCCGAATCTTGGGAAGCGAACCAATGAAACCATTCACACTCATAACCTTTTCCATTTTCAACTCTCTCTTTCTTTCTTCTCTATCTCTTATATCGACATTATACCATGCTCATCTTGAGTTTTCAAGAGAAATCCAGAAATTTTTGTGTCAAGAGATTTTGACAAAACTTTTCGTCATTTTCTTTCTTATTGGCATAGCATTTGCTAAGTCGTCGTAAAGTCTTATGTGGTAAGCACTTACGTCTCGCCCGGCCCGCCCGCCTTGCCCTAAGTTGTTTAGGGACAAGGACTTACGTCTAGTATACTAGGTTCATATCGGCTACCGTTACCCCATCCTCGTATGGTGTACCATCGTCCAGGTACCATTCTCCCTTGCGTTGATACACACGTACAGGTGAATACTGGTTGATTCTATCCTTAGTGGTGCTCGTATGCCACCCCCCACTATTGAGGGTAGCACTATTGTCGGGATGAATATTTACCACATAGGTACTATGCAGCATGATCCCTACGCTACCATCAGGAAGAATTTCCGCATAGGTATTGTTACCAACCTTGCGAGTATCACGATTAGTCTTACCACGAACCATCTTCACTGCTTCGAAGTGTGTCATACTTAAACCTCTTGGTAATCGGTCAATTGATGCTGATTAAATATACCATGCTGTCCGTTGCTGTCAACAACGAAAAACGAGATAACGGGTTTGCCATCCACAATAACTATATCGCTGTCGTTTATGGTAACGTCAGTGCCAGATAGGGTTTTGGCAATCATAACGTTTCCCTGCGATGAGCAATGTTTCAGAGACATAATTCCCTCAGTCGTGAAGAATGGATTGAATAGCGTTACCCACTTCGTGGGCAGTGTACGAGATGAAACCAGCAAAAGCAATCAAGGCAAACAGCTGAACGTATTCGATAGTCGTAATCATTAGATTCTCTCTTTCTTATTTGTCTATTATACAGTATCGGTTATTGTGTTGTCAAGAGCTAAATCTAAATTTTGTTAGATTGCCATTTCCTTCCAGCGGTAAAGCAATTCGGTTGCAATAGCCTTGATATGATCGCAAACAATCTTTCGCAAGGTATCGTTGGATTCTGGAATCCTTGAAAGATACTCTTGCTCACGACGAAGCATGTTCTGAAGTGTACGATTGTCGATTTGTGTCATTTCCATTTTCGTTCTCTCTTTCTCTCTTACTTCTTATATCGACATTATACCTACCCATACTTGAGATTGGAAGAGAATTCTTTCCTTACATTTTCGTAAGGTTAGTACAGCAAATAGCGTGCCAATTGCCGTAAGTCGTTATCTGTCAAGTACTTACGTCAAATTCGGGCGGCCCGCCTCGTCCTAAGTGCTTATAGGGTAAGGCTTTAGGTCACCAGATATAGTTATTGCCCACACCCAGCTTATTCAAGAATTTTTCCACCTGAGCAAAACTATTGAACCAAGCGAGGGTATACGAGTTGCTTTTCTTGTGCTGCACAACCTTCCACCCATCCTTATCGTTTCCGCTTACTTGAATTGTCATGATTTTTTCCTTAGCCTACGTACCAATCGTTCCCGTTCTCGTCTTTCATCCTCTCAAGCCCAAGCTTACGGAAATGTCGATCCTGAAGATACTGATCAACAAATCCAAAAACTTGAGCAAAAACCCAAAAGCCTACATTACCGATCACATAGAGCGTACCGAACATAAGAGCAATCGTAACGATCCACATCAGGGCGATAACGAGCGTTGTCATAATTTCCTTCTTTCTTGTTTCTCTATTATATAGTATCGGTTATGGTGTTGTCAATAGGTGAATTTAAAATTCCCCATCGTCAAGGCCCGGAATATAGTCAGCCTCGTCAGCACAAGCCTCGCATACCATATCGTAGTAGAGAGCGTTCACGTTATTGAGAATCTGATTTTCCGAACGAATCCACACACCATCATGAATCATTTCCTTCGGCTCAACCTTGAACGATGATCCAGCTTGAATCACTCGCACCTTATGCGAATCCTTACCGAAAACCTGTCGAACACCAGCCATCACCTTGTCAAGCGTAATCATTTTCTTTTCCTTTATCCTATCGTTCTCTTGTGCTTTCATTATACAGTATTTATCGACCATTGCAAGAGAAATCTTTGGATTTTTTAGAATATAATTTCATGCCAAACAAATATTTTTTATTTTTATCGTAAGTATATATGTAGCAAGGAGTTACGTCGAGCGGGGCGGCACGAATTCGTCATAAGTCCTTATCCTATAAGGCTTTACGTCTAATACTCTCCAGTATCCTCAGATACCTCTTCTCCAATCACCTCGCAGTGTTCTCCACAGCTAGGGCAGATACCGTAATCAACTTGTGCGAAAGTCATGTTGCAACCGCAGCAGTCAGAAGTGAAGTAGACGGTAACGACGTTTTCCATGGTTCTTTTCCTTTTCTCTTGTGTTGGCTCTATTATACAGTATCGGCTATTCCGTTGTCAATACCTTAGTAGTAAAGAAAATCTCGCACAACCTCACCATCACGAGCAACCTCGATATACTCTCCCTCGTCACCCATCGGGAAAAAGTATTCGATATATCCGGTAACATCGTTAGCAATATCGCTAGCAAGAGCCTCAGCGAGCAACTCTCCACCGATACGAGCAACACCCACCAAAGTATCGGGGCTGGTCGAATCAGCACCATAGAGGAAGTTTTCGAGTTCGTTGCGGTTGTTGATGATGATCATTTTCTTATCCTCTCGTTTATCGTTCTCTTATTCTTATATCGACATTATACCATCCCACACTTTACTTGCAAGCGGAAAGTTTCCTTACATTCTCGTAAGGTTTCTAGAGCAAGTATCATGCCAATTCTATAACTCATCGTAAACCCTTACCATATAAGAACTTACGTTCAATCCGGCGGAGCATATTCGCCCTAAGTCTTTATCCCATATAGGGTTAGGGGGTTTTTTCGTTTGTTTATACTTTCAGGCAAATTTCTTGAAAAACGCCGGGTGGTACATAAGCAGTAGGGAGCCTCATATATAATTGGCCGGTTTAATAGCCACTTATTATTTATTTATGGTTCTTTCCCAAACTATTGAAACCTGCTTCGATATTGGATCATAAACTTGAATCAACATATTATTAGACCCTTTATGAAACCAGTTTCTATTTAAAGGAATACTGAATCCGTGTCTGGGGCTACCAACCACCGGAATTAGCGCTGGCCTATACTGATTAGCCCACTGACCAGTTACTACCCTTCCGTTAATAACCACTCTAACAAGAACCGGAGAAGCTCCTGATCTTTCACTAAAAGCCCATCCAGCAACTCTATCTAATCTTAGATATCCTACTCTAACAATCGGAGAAGGAATAGTAACTTTAGATGATACTACAGAGGTCCAAGATCCTGTCTGAGAGTCTCTAGCCTCAACACTTATAACATGTTCCCCTATTGTCAGACCCCCCAGATTAAAAACAAATGACCCACCAACCCCGGTCCATACAAGGCCCCTATCTGCACCATCTATTATTAATCGTACACAAATACTAGAGTTCGGAGAGTTAAGATCTTTAGCCCATCCGCCTATACTCCTTAGATTCTGACTAGTTATAGCTCCAGTTGGTAAAAGATTGCTATCATAAGGAATCCCCAGCACACTTGCTACACAGGCTCCCAAATTCAACTTTCCGTTAGTTGCTACTTTACCAAACAGTTCCGATACCTTATCCACAGATGAGAATATAGCACCCTTAACTTCCGACACAGTTAGACTAGGCTTAATAGACTTCAATAGAGCAACCGCTCCAGCAACCATAGGAGCCGCCATACTAGTTCCACTCAAGTATCCATAATTGTTCCATGGAATAGTAGACAACACTGCGCTTCCAGGAGCAGCAAGATCCACAGTAGTCGCACCATAATTAGAAAATGAAACTAAACCATTAGAATAACTACTTAGAGCCCCCACGCTTATAATATTTGTACTATCATAACAAGATGGATACCTAAGAGTAATATCATTATTGCTACCATTATTACCAGCAGCCACAGTCAACACTATTGCAGCATCATTCAATCTATTAATACCCCCGTATAACATATTACTGAAACCAGTCCCCCCACCCCAACTATAATTAACTACTACCACATTTACTCCATAAGTATTCTTCATCATACTAATATAATCCATAGCTCGAATAGCCCCACCAGTATCACCCACTCCCTTATCGTCCATAAACTTTAAAGCCATCAAACTCACATTCCAATTAATTCCCGTGACCCCCAAGCTATTCCTCCCCTCTGCACCAATTATGCCAGCCACATGAGTTCCATGTCCATATCGATCCTGAACATCATTGCTGTTATTGGCAAAATTCCACCCATTAACATCATCTATATATCCATTGTTCTCATTATCTATTCCGTCTCCAGCTATCTCTCCAGGATTAGTCCATAGATTATTCTTCAAGTCCTGATTAGTTAAATCAATACCACTATCTATAATGGCCACAACAACATCTTTCGAACCAGTTCCGTATTGCCATGCTTGTTGAGCCGAGATGCTTTGCAAACCCCACTGATCATTAAATCTAGGATCGTTAGGAGTTACTGATAATAATGTTTTATTCTCTAGAGACTCCGGACCAGTCAACTTCCATGCTTTTGTCATTTGGTTTCCTACCTAAATAGAGAAAAGATTAAATCGTGCGTTCCTACACCTTTACAAGTTTTAGTAGAAGAATTTGAAAAATCAACAGAAAATTTAATTATTCCACAGTCACGCTTTTGGCTAAATTTCTTGGTTTATCCACGTTGCAATCTCTTAAAACCGCCGAATGATAAGCAAACAGTTGAACTATAATATTACTTAATAGTGGACACAAAGCATCAAGAGTATCAGGAATCTGAATTCCATAATCCCCGACATACTCGTCTCCACTATATACTGTTATAATTTTGCCCCCACGAGCTTGTATCTCTTTAATATTATTTAGTATCTTATCATACTGTTGTTTATTATTTGCCAGGACCATAACCGGCATCTTTTTGTCTATCAAAGCTATCGGACCATGTTTCATTTCTGCAGCAGGATATCCTTCAGCATGAACATAGCTTATTTCTTTTAATTTAAGAGCCCCCTCTAGAGCTATTGGGAAATTATATTCACGCCCCAGATACAAGCAGTTCTTTGCCATACTAAATTTTTGTGCTAATATTTTTATTTCATCGTTTAATAATAGTGTTTGATCCATAAGCTCCGGCAAATCTTTAAGTCCCCCAATTAAAAGCTTTCGATAGTCTATATCCATCTTCTTATAGGTTTTATATTGTTCCATCCACAAAGCTAATAAAATCAAACTTACCACCTGATTAGTAAAAGCCTTCGTACTTGCAACACCAATTTCCATTCCAGCCTTGGTATATATCCCAGCCCCTGTTAATCTTGCTAAAGACGAATTTACCACATTACAAATTCCAATAATAACCGCCCCCTTATCTTTAGCCAACTCCATAGCATTTAATGTATCTGCAGTTTCCCCACTCTGGCTAATGCCTATAACAACATCGCTCAACCCTATAGCTGGCTTTCGATATCGGAACTCACTAGCATATTCTACACTAACCTTAATGCCAGTAAACTCCTCTATATAATACTTACCCATCAATGCAGAATGCCACGAAGATCCACAAGATATTATGGTTATATGTCTAGCCTGACTTAAAACATCTTCAAGCCCCACCAATCCCCCCAATTTTATTTTATATCCATGCAATCGCCCACCCAAGCAATCTTCAACCTTCTTTGGTTGCTCAAATATCTCTTTAATCATAAAATGATCATAATTCCCCTTCTCAATATCATACAATTGATGCTCCAGCTTAGATATGTTACAAGATGAGACCGCCCCTTCAATCATATTATACATACTTAAACTATCACCTACTCTACAAACAGTATTATCTTCCAAATAAACCAACCTATCTGCATAATTAACTATTGCGATAGGATCACTAGCCACAAAATATTCCCCATCTTCTTTTCCAACCCCTATCACCAAAGGACTTCCTTTTCTAGCTACCACCAGCTTGTGTCTATTATCAAGCTTTCTATCCATGACTACGATAGCGTAAGCCCCCACAACTCTCTCTAAGGCCAATTTAACCGCCTCAAATAAATCAGGAGTCCCATTTACCAGATAGTCATATATTAAATATAAGAGCACCTCAGAGTCAGTATCCGAAACAAACATGTATCCTTTTTCTTTCAGTTCCTTTTTCAACGTCTCATAATTCTCAATAATTCCATTATGAACAATACCTAAACGATCATCCATAGAAACATGAGGATGAGCATTTCTTGAGCAAGGTTTTCCATGAGTAGCCCACCGAGTATGACCAATTCCCGTATAGCATTCAGTTTCAAAATCTATCCTATTATTAATCAAATCCCCCACACAACCAGCTTGCTTCTGCACAAATATCTTATCTCCAATAATATAAGCAACTCCCGCACTATCATAGCCCCTATACTCTAGTCTTTTCATTCCATCAAGCAAAAAGGGCAAGCATTTCTGCCTGCCCCTATATGCAACTATTCCACACATAAATTACCTCTTAATATCTATATGCCCTATGAAGATCATAATGAATAATAGGAGTCACAGTATACTCGACTCGTGGAACAACATACTCTTGAACAACTGGCCTAACTACCACTGGAACTACTACTGGTTGAACAATAATTGGAACATAATAATATCCAACAGGATAGTTTTGCTGAACCACCGGTGGAGGAACAACTTGTCGAACCATTGGTCTCCAGCAGCATTCAAAAGAAAAAGCTTCTGATGCTACTAATAGACTCAAGATAAAAACTGATGCTGTTAACAAATTTCTCATAATATCCTTTCAATTTTCGCTATTAATTTGAACGGTACTATTCTTACGAGGACGACCACGCTCTTTCTTCAAATTCAACTTTCTTCGTTGACGCCTAATCATAGCGGTAGTAACATCCTGACCAACCATTTGAGATAGCTCCTTAGCCAAAGTCTCATCATTCATGATTCGATGATTATTGTTGATAAAATCTGTTTCTGTATTTGTCCACTTTTTATAATTAGCCATATTTCCCGTTCCTTTTTGTAAATAGTAACAATTCCGATTTAGCCAAATATTGACTAAAAATTCGCCAACCTTATTATATTAAGTATTGGTTAGTTTCACGCAAGGAGAAAGATATGAGTATTCAAGATTTAAATCTGGCCAACTCAGTATTGGAAGTTAAAGCCTCCGGCAACATTCAGGATTTTCTACAAGACCTGAAGCTTCCAGAAGGCAAGAGTATAGCCGAATTACTACATGACAATACGGATCCTAATGGCACAGAAAAAAAAGACTCCTAAAATATCAATCAAGAAAAATACTAAAAAGCCAAAGACCATAATTCCAAAGCATTCGTTGCCTAATGGAGTTACTGAAGAAGAATTTTTAAAAGTATTAGATAATATAGCTCGTCGATTAGGTCACCGATTCCGATTTGGATATCATGACTTTGACGACATGAAACAACAAGCGGCCATATTCGCCATAGAAGGTTTAGAAAAATATGATAATAGTCGTCCCCTAGAAAACTTCCTATGGACCCACGTAAGAAATCGCCTCTTTAATTACAAACGAAACAATTACCAGAGACCAGACAAACCCTGCTTAACTTGTCCCCTTTTTGATAAAACGTATCAGTGTTCCCAAAATCAATGTTCCAAATATACAGACAAAGAAGAATGTGAACTATATAGCTCATGGAGCAATCGAAATGTTGCAAAGAAGAATATTATGCAGCCAACACATATTGAGCACGAAGTTCATTCTCATCACTTAGCTAATGATGATTTTACTAATTTGGTTCAAAATCAAGAGATTATCAAGTTTCTTGATGCTAATATTAAAAATGAGTTTAGAGAGAGTTACCTAAAATTAAAACACGGAACCAAAATTTCTAAACAATATCTGGTCAAACTCCAAAAACACATACTAGAACTAATGGAGAATTCAGAATGGCATCAGACGATACGCCAAGAAAAAGAGGACAATTAAGTTTAGGGGAAGAGCAATTTATACGAGATAATTTCTCTTCTATGGATATAGATGAGATAGCAAAATCTCTTAATAGAAATGTTGCTCCTATAAAAAGATACATAACCGAAAATCAATTGGTGATTTCGGAAGACGAAAAAAATGATGTTGAATCTTTAAAGCAAAAACTTCATACTAAAACCTTTTGGAGCGAAATTAAAAGACAGTTTGATGATAGTACCGGCGAACTTCAGTATTTTGAAGATACTTGGGTAGGGTTGATTAAACAGTTTCGTGAAGACGTTTTACCAGCTGAAGAACTTCAAATCAAACAATTTATCACTATCGATATTCTTATCAATAGGAGTATGAAAGAACGCAAGCGACACATAGCAGAAACCGATAAGTTACAACGATTGGTAGATAAGGAATATGCAAAAGACGAAATTGATAGAGATATTCCACGGCTAGCTAATTTAGAAACTCAATTAAGTTTTGCAAGAAACAGTATTGCTAATTATACAAATGAATATACCAAACTACTTAATGAACAGCAAAAAATTAGTAAAGACCTTAAGGCCACCAGAGAGCAAAGAATCAAAAGAATCGAAGACGGTAAAAGCAGCTGGGCTGGTTTAATACGAATGTTAGAAGATGAAGAAATAAGAGAAAAAGAAGGACGAGAAATGGAGATTCTTGCCCTCGCTACCGCTAAGTATAAGGAAAAATTAGAAGGATATCATAATTATGAGGATAAGAAAATAGACCGACCCATACTTACTCCTGAGAGTGTTTTAAGAGAGGAAAATAATAATGAATAAAACAGCTATCATAACAGGAATAACAGGACAAGACGGATCTTATTTAGCAGAATATTTATTGAGTAAAGAGTATAGTGTTATTGGTCTTTACAGAAGAAGTAGTATTAATAATTGCGAAAGAGTTAATCATTTACTAGATTATGAGAATTTTAGTTTGGAAGAATTTGATTTAACTGATCCTAGTGATTGTTCAAGAATTTTAGAAAAACACCAACCAGATGAACTATACAACTTGGCGGCCATGAGTCATGTTGCAACCAGCTTCCATCAGCCGTCTACCACTTTTGAAATAGATACTATCGGAGTAATTAATCTGCTAGAAGGTATAAGATGTCGATCTTCTCATACGAAATTCTATCAGGCTAGTACCAGTGAAATGTTTGGTAAAAATTATTCAATAAATAATAATGGAGAAAAATATCAAGATGAAGATACTCCTTTAATTCCTCAAAGTCCATACGCAGTAGCAAAACTAGCTAGTCATCGAATGCTACAAATATATCGTGAGGCTTATGGACTATATGCTTGTTCAGGAATCTTATTTAATCATGAGAGTCCACGACGAGGTGAAAACTTTGTTACGAGGAAAATTACCAGATATATAGGGAAATTAGTTAATAACAAGATATCAAAAAGCAATAAGCTGAAATTAGGTAATATACTAGCTTCTAGAGATTGGGGTCACGCCAAGGATTTCGTTCAGGGAATGCATATGATGCTAGATAATGATATTGCTGATGATTATGTTCTATGTACGGGGAAAACTCATACGGTCCAGGATTTTTTAGAACTATCATTTAAAATGGTTGAACTGAATTACAAAGACCATATCGAAATTGATTCTGAGCTATATCGTCCAGCAGAAGTTAATTACTTAAAGGGTCGATGTGATAAAGCTACAAAAAGTTTGGGTTGGGTTCATCATACTTCGTTTGAAGAACTTGTTAATGAGATGGTATCTAGCGACATAAGATTATTATCATGAGGGATTTTCAAGATCCATTATACAAAAAGTGGAGAAAAGAAGTTTATAAAAGAGACAATCACCAATGTCAGTGGCCTAATTGTTCTATAAAAAAGAAGTTGAATGCTCATCACATTAAAACTTGGGCAGAATATCCCGGTTTAAGATTCATTGTTGATAACGGAATAACATTATGCTATTTACATCATAAAATGATCAAAAATATGGAAGCTTTGTATGAAGGTGTATTCTTTAAAATCATTAGCGATAAAAAGAAACCTCCTAAGAATAAATGAGTTTTTATGAAACACGATAACTTTACTATTATTGTAGATACCAGGGAACAGCAGCCTTGGACCTTTGATAATTATGCTACAGCTAAAAGAAAGCTAGATACTGGAGATTATAGCATAGAGGGTCTTGAGCATCTTCTTGGAATTGAAAGGAAGAAAAGCGTAAGCGAGTTTGCTAATAATATTGTAGAAAGTCGTTTTAGCGACGTTGTTGAAAGATTAAGTAAATTAAAATATGCTTTTATATTATTTGAATTTCATCTAGAAGATGTTTTGATATATCCAATAGGATCTACCGTTCCTAAAAAATGGTGGAACAATATTAAGGTTAGCCCAGCCTTTATTATGAAGAATATAATGGAGCTACAACTATTACATAACATTAAAATATGCTTTTGTGGGTCAGCATCTAATGCGGAAAAAATGGCAGAGTACATACTTAAAAAGGTAGACCATCTTGAAAAGCTCCCAAAAACAGATATTTGAAAATGCTTGGCTAGGACTAGGCAATCTTGATGATCTTGAGATATCTAAGAATCTCATGATTCATAGATCCGAAAAAGACATAGAATTTCCAGACGCTCATTTATTAAGAATACTAAGAAATCCGCATTATATTGGTTCAACATGTAAGCTGCTATTTAATATAGAATTGCATCCTATACAAATAGCTATTATTCAAGAATTCTGGATACGAGCATTCCCAATGTATATAGCTAGTCGTGGTTGGGGTAAAAGCTTTTTGCTAGCTCTTTACTGTGTTCTTAAAATGACATTCTATCCCGGTACTAAAATAGTAGTAGTGGGTGCTGCTTTCCGACAGAGTAAGATTATCTTTGAATATATGGAGAACATATGGAGAACTAGTCCTATACTTCGTAGCATATTTAATGGAAATGATGATGGTCCGAGAAGAGACGTTGACCGATGTACTATTCGACTTGGCGATAGTTGGACAACAGCTATTCCTATGGGTGACGGAAGTAAGATCAGAGGTTTAAGAGCTCATATTATTATAGCGGACGAATTTGCATCCATATCTCCAGATATCTATGAAACAGTAGTGTCGGGCTTCGCGGCAGTTAGTGCTAGTCCAATACAAAACGTAAAAGAAGAAGCTAAAAAGCAAGCTATGAAAGAAGCAGGTATTTGGAATGAAGAACTTGAGCAGCTTCAATATAAGATGGGAAATCAAGCTATTATATCTGGCACGGCGGATTACGATTTTAAGCATTTTGCTAGTTACTGGAAAAGATACAAGGCAATTATAGAGAGCCAAGGAGACGAGCGTAAACTAACAGAACTATTTAAGGGAGAAGTTCCTAGTAATTTTAATTGGAAAGACTATTCGATTATCAGAATGCCTTATGAATTAATTCCAAAAGGATTCATGGATGACAAACAAGTTAGTAGAGCGCGAGCTACAATTCATAGCGGTATCTACAATATGGAATATGCAGCGTGTTTTGTTACAGATAGTGAAGGATTTTTCAGAAGAAGTTTAATAGAAGGATGTGTAACTTCAGACTCTAAGCCAATATCTATTGGAGGAAAAACCGTTTCATTTGATGCTATGATTAATGGTGATCCAAAAGCTCAGTATGTTTATGGGATTGACCCAGCGTCCGAACAAGATAATTTTAGTATCATTATTATAGAAGCTCATTCGGATCATAACAGAATAGTATATTGTTGGACTACTAATCGTAGTAACTTTAAAGAAAGACTGAAGACAGGACTAGTAAAAGATCACGACTTTTATGGATTCTGTTGTCGAAAGATTAGGAATCTAATGAAGATTTTCCCTTGTGCTCGCATAGGATTAGATGCTCAGGGTGGAGGTGTGGCTATAGAAGAAGCTTTACATGATCCGGCAAAGCTAGAAGATGGAGAAAATTTAATTTGGCCGATAATAGATCCAGATAAAAGTAGAGATACAGACGATCAGGCTGGCTTACATCTTATTGAATTGGTGCAGTTCGCCAAAGCGGACTGGACTGCCCATGCTAATCACGGACTAAGAAAGGATCTAGAAGATAAAGTATTGCTATTTCCTAGATTCGATAACTTAACCCTAGGATTGGCGCTAGAGAGAGAAGGAAAAGATATTCTTGAAAGCGAATTAAATCCAATCTATGATAGTCTAAGCGAATGTATCTTAGAGATTGAGGAGCTAAAGAATGAGCTTACGACCATAGTAATGACGCAAACTAGTACTGGGCCGAACGCTAGAGATCGCTGGGATACTCCAGAGGTTAAAATGCCTAATGGTAAAAAGGGAAGATTGCGCAAAGATAGATACAGTTCTTTATTAATTGCTAATATGATAGCCCGACAGATGACAAGAACTCTCAAATCAATAGAATATGATGTGGTTGGAGGCAAGGCTAGTGAAATGGTATCCCATAACGGTCAAATGTACAAAGGACCAGAATGGTTTGTTAATGGCGCTAATGATGATATTTATACGGGTATTTATAGAGAATAAGTGTATATGATAAATATATCTTATCTAATTCAAATGCAATACTATTACAATTAAAATAAATTATGGCTAAAAAGAAAACCAAAGCAGATGTGATCCAAAACGCTAATACTATCCCCGAGGATGCATATGTTACATGGGGAGACGATTTGGCCAGTAAACAAGAAGCTTTGAAAAGATCTTCAGCTTCTCTAGATGAATTTACCCTGGTTCAAAAAGCAGAAGGTATGCGTAGATACGGGTTGGACTATTCAAATCTGGACGGGGTTACAGGTAGTCGTCCAGGATTTACTCGCACAGACTATGACTATTTTAGACCAGATGAAGCAGTACCTAAAAAGCTAAAAGCTATTCTACAAAGAGCAGAAGACATTTATCAAAGAGTTGGTTTAGTCAAAAACGTTATTGATCTCATGGGAGATTTTGCCACACAAGGTATAAGATTTTCTCATAGAAACAAAAGAATAGAAAGATTTTATAGAAGATGGTTTAAAAAAATAAACGGTAAGGATAGAAGCGAGAGATTCTTAAACAACCTTTATAAATCTGGAAATGTCGTAGTAGACAGAAGAACAGCAAAAATTAGTTTAAAGGTTACTGATAAGCTATATCAGAGTCTAGGTGCTGCAGATTATCAAATTTCAGACATAGACAATATGCCAGTAGATAAAAGGGAAATTCCTTGGAGATATACTTTTATTGATCCTGTTTTTGTAGACGTTGTAGCTGGTCCATTAGCTGCTTTCGTCGATAAAAAAACTTATGAATTACAACTTCCTGGTAACTTAAGAAATCAAATCAATTCCCCAAGAACAGATGCTGAAAAACAAATACTAGCAGGTCTTCCTAAAGAGATACTTGAAGCAGCAAAGACCCAACATGGATACCCTCTTGATCCAAATAAGACTCTTGTATTTCATTATAAGAAAGATGACTGGCAAGCTTGGGCATTTCCAATGATATACGCTATCATGGATGATTTGACAGTGGTCGAGAAACTAAAGCTTGCTGATATGGCAGCGCTAGACGGCGCCGTTTCTAATATAAGAATTTTTAAGCTAGGTAATCTAGAACATAAAATAGCACCAACAAAAGCAGCTACCGCTAAGCTAGCTCAGATACTAGGAAATAATACTGGTGGCGGTACTATGGATCTTATTTGGGGTCCTGATATTGAATTGTTAGAATCGAAAAGTAATGTTCATCAGTTTTTAGGAGAAGGCAAATATATACCTCATATGAATGCTGTGTATGCTGGTCTTGGAATTCCTCCTACATTAACTGGAACCTTCGGAGCAGCTGGTACAACAAATAATTTCATTTCATTAAAAACGCTAACGCAAAGACTACAGTACGGAAGAGATGTTCTAATACAATTTTGGGAAAACGAAATTGCTATAGTACAAAAAGCTATGGGTTTCAAATATCCAGCAAAAATAGAATTCGATAGAATGGATCTTAGTGATGAGAATAGCGAAAAAGCATTATTGATTCAACTAGCAGATAGAAATCTTATTAGCGATGAGCTACTACAAACTAAGTTCGGATTTGATCCAGATATGGAAAAGTCTAGACTAAATAGAGAAGGTAGAGAAAGAAAGAGTAATAGAATGGCAAAAAAAGCTGGTCCTTGGCATGATCCACAATTAGAAAATAGCTTAAAGAAAATAGCTCTACAAAGCGGGACCGTTACTCCTAGTCAAGTTGGACTAGAGTTAGACAAGAAGAAATCTGGAGAAAAAACTGGATTAGAACTAAAAACTCCTCCAGCTTCTCCTATCGTCTCTCCTTCGAAGTTGGCAAACGATTCGCAAGAATCGTTGCCTCAGGTGCCAGGGCAAGGCAGACCGAAAATGTCAAAGGACACCGAACAAAGGAAAACAAAAGTTTTCAAGCCACAAACTGGAGCGAGCATAATGATTTGGGCGAGTAAGACCCAAGATAAGATCAATGAAATAATCAACCCAATTTTACTTGAGTTTTATAGCAAGAAAAATCTAAGAAGCTTAAGCTCGGTCGAATTCCAAGAAGCAGAAGAGATACGCGCCAAAATACTATTCAGTTTACAGCCAATGTCAAAGATAGATACCGAATCCGTAATGACCGCGTTCTCAAACATCAACACATCTGCAACACATGATAGAATTATAGAATATAAAAACTGGCTTAAGACTATCGAACAAGCACTAGGTCAACCGCTTTCTGTTGAAGATCAAAAGCAGGCAAAGGCGTCTTTTTATAGCTTGGTGTATTCATCCTAAGAATAGGAGAAAAATATGAACATTTTTGAGCAAGAAAAACTTGACGGTCTTTCTGAAAAACTTCAAACATCAGCATCTATATCATATGCTTGTGCTGTTAGTCCATCCCTAGATCATCATAAGCATAATATTAAAGATATAAAAACATTGGCTTCTTTAAGTGATTCTGATCTGTATTATGTCCAGTCTATTCTTGTTAGCTCTTCATGGAATAAAAATGACGATATTTTTGATAAAGAAGAAGTATGGGCAGCTAGAAATACTCCAGAAGATAAACCCACTAATCTTGAACATGATGAAGCTACTATAATCGGTCATATAACTTCTAACTGGCCAATTACAGAAGATGGCCATTTAATAGCTGAGTCAACTCCAGTAGATAGTTTACCAGAAAAGTACCATATCCTTACAGGTTCTGTAATATATAAAGCATTTTCTAATACAGACCTAAAAGATAGAGCAGAAAAGCTAATAGCAGAAATTGAGAATGGCTCTAAGTATGTTAGTATGGAGTGCTTCTTTAAGAGTTTTGATTATGGACTAATTAATAAGATTAGTGGGGAATATAAAATATTACCTAGAAATGAAGCTACTGCATATTTAACAAAATTTTTAAGAGCATATGGTGGACAAGGTGAGCATGATAATTATAAGATAGGTAGAGTATTGAGAGAAATTACTTTTTCTGGTAAGGGTTTTGTTAATAAGCCAGCTAATCCAGATAGCATAATTTTCACCAAAAATATGTTTGAGGAGCCAGTCATAAAAAATTCAACCGAAAATTTTGAAGATTTATCGATTGCGGGTGTATTTGATAATCAGACCAACCTTAATGTGGAGAATAACATTATGAATTTAGAAAATATTCAAGCAGAAGTAGCTGAACTTAAAACTAAAATTGAAGCTATGACAACTTCATCAGCTGAAGTAGTTAAGGAAGCTTATTCGTTAGCCTCTGAGCTAAAAGACAAGGTAGCTGCTTTAGAGATGGAAATTAAAGCTAAAGAGCAGACCATCGCTGAGCTAACAGCTTCACAAGAAGCCGTTGCTGCAAAGAAGGAAGAAGCTACCAAGATGGAAGAAGAGATGATGGCTAAAAAAGACGAAGACATGAAGAAAACAAAGTCAGATCTTGAAGCCGCTCTTGAAACCATTGCTGGATACAAGGCCAAAGAAGAAGAGATGGTTAAAAAAGAGAAGAAGATGAAAAGAGCTTCTGCCTTAATGGAAAACGGTCTAGATGCCGATGCCGCTAACGCTACAGCTGATAGATTTGAAAGTATGGACGATGAAACATTTGCTGCTATGACTTCTCTATTTGCTGGAAAGATGCCACCATGGCTCGAAAAGATTAAAAAGGGCGATAAAGAAGAAGACGATAAGACAGACGATAAAAAAGAAAAAGCAGTAAAAAAAGACAAAGAAACTGAAGAAGAAGAAGATGCTATGATGATGAAACGCAAAGCATCCGAAAAAGAAACTTCAGAAGATACAGTTGATGCTTCTGTTTTAGAAACAGCAGAAGTAGAAGCTGGGGTTAATCTTGGTGTTGGCGGAGAGGCCCATTCAGGCGTTGAAGCAACACGCGCAGCATTGGTAGAATTCGTTTCCAGCAGACTCGGTAAGAAACACTAATTACTATAGGGAGAATCTAAAATGGCTCTTAAACCACATCGTGTTGAATCATACACAGACGTTTCAAATTTCATGGACGTTGCTGCCGAAAGAGGCGGTATTGTAGTTCATGTTACTTCTGGTAGTGGATCATCTCTTGATGACGGCGGCGCTACTGTTGCATATCCAACAGGAACACCTTCCGGCACCAAGCCAGCTGGTCTATTACTAAATGACGTTGTCAGTTATGACCTAACTAGACAGCATCTAAACTGGTACCGTGACGAGGTTCCTGTAGGTTCGAAGGTAACTGTCCTTCGTCAGGGACAAGTTGTTACAAATATGGTAGCTGCCGTTTCTCCAACCGCCGGTGCTGATGCCTACTATGATGCTAGTGGTAATCTCACTACAGTTAGTACAAACAGCACAAAAGTTGGAAGATTCCTTGGTAGCAAAGATGCCGATGGTTACGTCAAAGTAGATATCAATATCACCTGATAATGGAGAAAACTAAACATGTCAGCTAAAACTCAGAAATTTCAGCCTACACCAGAATTAACAGACCTACTTGTTCGTTCTGGTTCACAGAATCGTGAAGTCGCTCTAGCAGCTAATGCAGAATTTGCAAAAGCTCTTGAGCTTCCATTGAGAAAAGGTTTACTCAGTGGTGATATTCTTGATGGCATCTTCGAGCCAGTTAAGCTTGCTCAAGGCGCTACTCCAGAGTTCCCATTGGACTTCCTTGCTCCTGGAACAGAAAAAGACTTTGTGGCATATACCATTCCAAACCATGGTTATATTCCAGAACGTCATGTTGAGAGTGATTATGTCATGGTGCCAGTATATGATATCGGCTCCAGTATTGACTATCTCCTCAAGTACGCTCGTGATGCTCGCTGGGACGTTGTTGGTCGCGCTATGGAAGTGCTAGAAGGTTCATTCGTCAAGAAGATGAATGATGACGGATGGCACACTCTACTAGCTGCTGGTGTTGATCGTAATATCGTTGTTTTCGACAGCGATGCTGCCAACAATCAGTTCACCAAGCGTCTAGTTAGTCTCATGAAGACAGTGATGCGTAGAAATGCTGGTGGTAACTCGGCTAGTAATAACCGTGGTATCCTAACAGATCTTTACGTTTCACCAGAAAGCATGGAAGATATCCGTAACTGGGGCATCGATCAAATCGACGAAACAACTCGTCGTGAGATCTATACCGCTGCTGACGGCACACTAAACCGTGTCTTCGGTGTTAATCTTCATGATCTAGACGAACTAGGTGTTGGCCAAGAGTACCAACTATTCTATAGTAATGTACTCAATGGTTCACTACCCGGTAGCAAGAGTGAGATTGTTGTTGGTCTTGACCAGCGCAAGAGTGATAGCTTCATTATGCCAGTTCGTGAAGAAGTTCAAATCTACGAAGACGAGACACTACATCGTCAGAAGAGAGCTGGCTTCTACGGATGGGCTGAGCTAGGCTTTGCTGTTCTTGACAACCGCAGAGTTCTACTCGGCGCTCTCTAATAAGATCGCTTATCATTATCTGATAAAAGAAGTAAGGGCTGGGCTTAAAACCCCGGCCCTTCTTTTTTTTCTAATCCCGCATCTTCTGCCATAAGGTGTATATCTATCTAAGTATGGGTAGATAAATATATTTACAATAACATTATAGGCTAACTACTATGCCAGCAAGTAAATATGACTTCTCTATAGAGCAGGGAACGTCTTTTAAATTAGCGTTGACCTATAAAGACTCAAATAATACTCCTATCAATATTACAAATTGGTGTGCTAGACTTGTTTGGACAACCGATGATGGAATTACACAAATTTTTTCTACAGCTAATATTGACTATAGTATTTATAAATTTGATATAATAGGAGTTGATGGAAAGTTATTACTACAGATTCCGGCCAATACAACAAATGGATTTCTTTTTAATAAGGCCAAATATGATTTGGAGCTAGAAAGCCCCCACGATATGTATAATGGTGGAGGAAAAGAAATTATTAGATTAATATTTGGAACAGTTAAAATTACGCATAGATTTAGCGAAGATAACTCTTTATTGGATTGTCAAACATGAGTGAATTTACCATAGTAGTTGATAGCGTAGAAGCTAATATTATATCTATAGAAACAAGCTTTATAGATAATATAGGAGTGGTAGAAATTGAAAGATTTTCTTCGCCCAGTGTAAATATATTAGGTAGCTCTGCTATTATTGGAATAAATGATTTACCAGATATTCCCTTTAGTAAAATTACAGGCGATATTGATG
>Ga0164293_10001034_pt1 | contig 23323 bp, 15 predicted proteins | sample GEODES118metaG_FD_111487 | JGI IMG/M metagenome (GOLD analysis project Ga0164293, IMG submission 111487) | Eutrophic lake water microbial communities from Lake Mendota, Wisconsin, USA - GEODES118 metaG | ecosystem: Environmental > Aquatic > Freshwater > Lake | place: USA: Lake Mendota...
CAAACCGCCGCCGCATCTGTTCAAGTATATCCGTAACTGCTTCATGATAGGGTCGGTGGAACGACGATATGCGGTGCTGCACCTCCTCTAAGGTAAATTGCCGGTTCCACAATTCACCCTCGCCCAACAATCTTCGGGGAATAAGGCCAAGACCGCCGCGTTGTTTGACCCCCGGCGCGGGATAATCGCTACGCCGCGCCCCTTGAACCATTTCAGTGTCAATATCCTGTTCGTCGCGGTTCAAATCGATCCACGCCCGCGCGCGGTGCGCCATGATGACAGGATATTCCAACTGGACACAGCGCCGGGTCAGCACGTCAGCATATCTGTCCTCAAGCCGCAATAGCGCAGCCGGCGGCAACCTTAACGCATCGAACAGCTCGGATGGATAGTCACGCCCAGCATGCGGCACAGACAGCAGAACAGGCACAGAAGGTATTTCCGTGCCCCATTTTGCGAATCCGTCTATATCCGTCCGTGCCATGCTTTCCCTGAGTTTCTTATGTACATGATTGGCAGATTCTCAGCAAAATAGGAAAAACAAAATACTGCGATTATGCAGCGGTCGCAGAATAGCAACTGCGCTGCCTTGGAATGCATTCTGACTGGCTATTATCCTAACTTTGCATGCAGAAGGCGAACAAGCCCAGCTCAAAATCCTTTCCAAACCAGTCCATCTCAGGGAACCTGCTGTCAAAGTCGAGCGCCTGTATGCGAGGGAAAGTTTCGGTGAACTGAAATAGGCTTGAATGATAGGGCAAGCCCAGCTAGAGGCTGCCGCAGAGTGGGCGTATAGCTCAGTGGTAGAGCACTGTGTTGACATCGCAGGGGTCGCAAGTTCAATCCTTGCTACGCCCACCATATTCCCCTTTGCGATGTCTCTATTCATTATCTATCATAGCTCAACCGGAGCAATAGCTGCGGCTTGCGGCATTGATGTTCCATCGCTAAGCCCATGGCATGAACTTAGCATCGCTTCTCGCCCATTTTACGAACGGCGCAACGCCTCACAAAATCTCCATTCCGCCAAGCTGGCATCAAGGACGCACATCCTATGGCGGCCTGAGTTCCGTCCTGGCCTATCAGGCGGCAAGGTTGGCAGCAGATGACCTCCCACCCCTGCAATCGGCCCAGATCGCTTTTGTTGGGCCTCTGGCGGGTGAAGTAGAGGTGAGCGCCCACATTCTGCGGCGCGGTAAGAACACCGCTTTCATTCAGGCCGAAATATCCGGTGCTGAAGGCGTGGGCCTGACATGCAATTTCATTTTCATGAACCGCAGGCAAAGCCATTTGGATTACGTGAATATCGCGGCCCCGAACTTTCCGCTTGTTCCAACCGACGATGTTGTGCGCAGCGGACCACCCGAGTTTTTCACGGGTCATATGCAATATCCAGATAAGCGGCTGGAGCTGGGGATGGCGACCAATCGGCTGGCAAGCTGGCATCGGCTGACCGAGCATGATGGGCTTGACCACATTGCCGAGCTTATTTGCATTGGCGATGCCCTGCCACCATCGGCCATGGGCCTCATGACCGAAAAGGGCATGGTGAGCTCAATGAACTGGCAAATCAATCTGTTGACCGATTCTCCGACCACCGAAAATGGCTGGTGGTATCTATCTAGCGAAACGCACCACGCCGCCAACGGCGCAAGCAGCCAATATATGACAGTCTGGAACAGCGGGGGCGAAGCGGTGATGACGGGTATGCAATCAGTGGCTATTTTTGCCTAAGTAGTTGGCTTTGTAAGAACCAAGCGCATGGCCAACAAGACAAAGCCGATAACGATAAAATTATCGACAAAAGTTTTGTAAAACAAACAATTATCAGTTGTAACTAGCTTTGCGGCACCGTAATTCAACGCCGCTATTCGCTGCTTTTGCTTCGCCGGCCATGGCTTAGCCTAGCGCTGCCTGTTTTTCTTCGGCGAGGCGGTCAAGCTCTGCGCGGCTTTTCTTCTCGCTGGAGGATTTGAGCTGCCCACAAGCTGCCATGATATCGCGGCCACGCGGCGTACGCACAGGCGCACTGATACCAGCTTCAAAGATGATGCTAGAAAATCGCTTAATCCGCTCGGGATCAGAACATTCATAGTCTGCGCCTGGCCATGGATTGAAGGGGATCAAATTAACCTTGGCAGGCAGTTTATACTGCCGAATAAGACTGACTAGCTGGAGCGCGTCGTCGTCGCTGTCATTTTTGTCCTTCAACATCACATATTCAAACGTGATCCGTCGCGCGTTGCTGACACCGGGATATTCTGCACACGCACGCAGCAGTTCATCAATGCCATATTTGCGGTTGAGGGGCACCAATTCGTCGCGCACATCCTTAACCACCGCATGCAGCGACACCGCCAAGTTAACGTTAATCTCCTCGCCTGCGCGCGCCATCATCGGCACGACACCCGACGTCGACAGCGTGATACGGCGACGCGATAGGCCCAGGCCATCGCCATGCATAACAATCTTCATCGCGTCACGGACATTGTCAAAATTATAGAGCGGCTCCCCCATGCCCATCAACACGATATTGGTCAGCATGCGGCCATCAGCAGTGTAATGGCCGACATCGTCATCCTCATCCTCGTCGGCAGATGCAAATGCCATATTGCCCTTCGGCCATTCGCCCAACGCATCGCGTGCCAGCATAACCTGACCAACAATTTCACCAGGCGTCAGGTTTCGCACCAGCCGCATAGTCCCTGTATGGCAGAAACGGCAATTGAGCGTGCAGCCAACTTGGCTTGAAATGCACAATGTCCCGCGATCCGCGTCGGGGATGAACACCATTTCATAATCTTGCGCATCATCGGTGCGCAAAAGCCATTTGCGCGTTCCATCGGATGACACTTGCGCTTCAACCACCTCCGGCCGGCCAATCACAAAGCGATCCGCAAGCCAGGGGCGCATCGTCTTAGCAATATCGGTCATCGCCTCAAAATCTGTGACACCGCGATGGTAGATCCAATGGAAAACCTGCTTGGAACGGAGCTTGGCCGCCTTTTCATCCAATTGCGATTCTTCAAATAATTGCCGGATTTGAAGATGACTCAACCCCATTAGGTCAATGCGTCCATCGCTGCGCGGGGTAATGGCGCGCGGCGTGACTACGGGGTCGATATGGCCGGGAATCTGCATGATAATCGCGCCTATAGTTACGTTGCCTATGAAAAGCCAGCGTTGCCACACCCCCCTAAAGAACATCACTATCAGGGATGAGGTAGGTTTGGCTTGTAATAGCTTTAGGTGCGAACGCCGTTATCTAACCGGGCCGTCGTTATGCGCGCTCGCTTTGCCCGCCTCCATCAATGACCAACGTTTCGATGCCGTCGCGGATCATCACAAGGCTCCCTTGTGACAGGCTGGGCGCGATGGGCGCGCCGAACTGTACCATCGGGTCGAGCCCAAGCAACAACCCGCGCAGAACTCGGGCAGTCATCCCATGACAGATGATGAGCATATCCTGATCAAAAGGTAATTCGCGCAACCAATGCAATAGCCGTTGCGCCACATCTCCATAATATTCGCCGCCTTCGGGCCGGACCGAAAACAATTTATGTTCGACGTCGACGATTGGGCCGATTTCAGCGGCAATGTCAGCATAGGTCCGGCCTGACCAAAGTCCGACGTCGATTTCAAGCAAACGGTCGTCTCGGTTGGTCGTGTGCCAGTCCGAATTAATTTCTTCTGCAATTAAGGCAATTGTTTGCAGCGCGCGGCCTGCGGTAGATGACCACAATTGCGGCCGAACGTCCGGACCGAGATATTCCGCCAACGCGCGGCCCATTTCGCGCGCTTGCACGCAGCCTTCCCAGGTCAGCGGCGTGTGTAATTCGGCCTGGCCTTGCATCCGCGCCACCTTGTTAAACACTGTCTCCCCATGCCGCGCGATGAAAAGCCGTCGATGATTTGTTGAAATGCCCATGTTGTCCTTATTCCACAGGATTTTGTTCGAAGCAAAAGCTATCAGCTTGCCCTAATGGTCAAAGCGGTTATGGAAGATTCGGCATAGAAATAGGGTTTTTTGGTTGGTTTGCAGACCGCCCAGCCCGATAAGGGGAATTTGAATGAGAGCCACGATCGAACGCGCGACCCTGCTGAAAAGCCTGAGCCACGTCCAGTCCGTAGTGGAGCGGCGCAACACCATACCAATTTTGTCCAATGTCCTTATCGAAGCAAGCGAAGGCGGCAAAATCAAGCTAACCGCGACTGACCTTGATTTGCAGGTCGTCGAAACCTTTGCCGCAGACGTCGAAACACCGGGCGCCACAACGGTTTCAGCGCATACCTTGTTCGAAATCGCGCGCAAGTTGCCCGATGGTTCTCAAGTGCAGCTGCACGCAGCCGATGGTCGGATGGCCGTCAACGCTGGCCGCGCGCGTTTCTCGCTCGCGACCCTACCGCGCGAAGATTTCCCAACGATTGCCGAAGGTGACTTGCCGACATCGTTTGAGATCCCTGCAAGTTCGCTGATCCAGATTATCGATAAAACGCGCTTTGCGATTTCGACCGAAGAAACACGTTATTATCTCAACGGTATTTTCCTGCACGTCACCGATGATGCGGAGCCGGTTTTGAAGGCAGCGGCGACTGATGGTCACCGCTTGGCGCGCGTGACCTTGCCACGCCCTGCTGGCGCAGAAAATATGCCCGACATCATAGTGCCGCGCAAATGCGTTGCGGAAATCCGAAAGCTGCTCGACGAAAGCGGCGACAATGTTGTCCAAATCGACCTGTCGGCGAGCAAAATCCGCTTCACCTTTGACAGCGTCATCCTGACATCAAAACTGATCGACGGCACGTTCCCCGATTATAGCCGGGTCATTCCTACTGCGAATGATAAATTGCTACGTATCGACCCTAAGGCTTTTTCACAGGGCGTCGATCGCGTCGCGACCATCGCCACGGAAAAAACCCGTGCCGTCAAAATGGCACTCGATCAGGACAAAATTACCTTGTCCGTCACCAGCCCCGAAAACGGCACCGCAGCCGAAGAAGTGACTGGCCAATATAGCAGTGAAGGCTTCGAAATTGGTTTCAACGCGCGTTATTTGATGGACATTTTGGGTGAAATCGAAGGTGATATGGTCGAACTCCACTTGGCCGACGCCAGCGCACCGACCTTGATCCGTGAGAATGATAAATCAGCGGCATTATATGTATTGATGCCAATGCGGGTTTAATTTCGGGATAATTCTCGAAAATTCAGTTTCTTAAGCACCTTCAGCATGACGGCTTGGGCTTATATCATGTCCTGGCCGTCATGCTGAAACTCAAGGCTCTTCGCCTAAAACATGCCCTTAAGTTCCTATCACTCCGCGGCCTCCGCCATCATTACGCTTTGCGGGCCACGGATCACCGTGCCGGGCAGTGCGCCAGTCATATGTCCGTCACGGAACGTCACCACACCGGACTTGATCGTTGCGACATACCCCGTCGCCCTTTGCAGCAAACGCTTACCGCCAGCAGGCAAATCAAACGCTAACCAAGGTTTTTGCAATTTCAGCCTGTCAAAGTCGATAACATTGATGTCCGCAAGAAAGCCAGGCTTCAACACGCCACGGTCATTAAGTCCATATAGCCGCGCAGTGTCATAGCATTGCCGCTTCACCGCGAGTTCAAGCGGGATTGTTCCCGCTTTACGGTCGCGAGCCCAATAACTCAGCAGGAACGTCGGCGCGGCGGCATCGCAAATGGTACCACAATGTGCCCCGCCGTCTGATAAGGACGCTAATGTATCCTCCGCCTCCAGCAACTCCTTAGTGAACTCCAGATTGCCGTCCATATAGTTAAGGATCGGCAAATATAACATACCATTGCCATCATCCGACATCAGCTGATCATACGCAAATTCAGCGGAGTCTTTGGCTGCGGCACTAGCAAAACCAAACACGCTTTCTTCGCGTGTGGGCTCATAGCTAAAATCGTCCGTCAGCGGAAATTGCATTGCCCACGCGGCGGTGACGAGCATGAAAAATGGCGCCATATCAGGCGAAGGTGGCGGTAGATTTTCTTCGGCCAACAATTGCGCCTTAAACGCGGGGTCGGACAACTTCGCCTTTTGCGCGTCCCAGCCAAGGTCTTTAATCGCTTGCCAGCTTGGTTTACGCATGAATGGATGCACTGTGCCGCGCCAGTTCATGATGACACCAATGCCCCGCAGACCAATCGCCGCGACGATGTTTGCGCCATTATCATTTGCCGACCGCATCGCCGACATCTGATCCTTCCAGTGCATTTGCTTAATGGGTGATTGCAGCATGGTGAATACGATCGGCTGGCCCGTTTCTGACGAAAGCCGATGCATCCAGCCGAATTCATCCCATTCCGGCAACAAATCGGATGTCAATTCAAAAACGCCATGTCCGGCGCGCGCCATCGCCCGGCCAAGCGCCAGCAGCTCCGGTTCGGTCGCTGTCGTACCGGGCACAAGTTCACCATCGATAGACTTATGCAAGACCGTCCTCGATGTGGAAACGCCAAGCGCCCCCGCCCGCACACCTTCTTCAACCAATCGTCCCATTTCGGCAATATCTTCCGCCGTTGGTTCTTCATTATCGGCGCCGCGCTCCCCCATAACATAAGCGCGCAACGCGCCATGCGGAACATGCGTACCGATATCTACAGTGCGCGGCAGGCGTTCGAGTGCGTCCAAATAATCAGGAAAACTCTCCCAATCCCACTTCATGCCTTCGGCCAGAGCTGTTCCAGGAATATCCTCTACACCTTCCATAAGGCCAATCAGCCATTCATGCTTCTCCTTACGCGCAGGCGCAAAGCCAACGCCGCAATTGCCCATGACCACGGTAGTGACGCCATGCCAGCTAGATGGTGCCATTTCTTTATCCCAAGTAGCTTGGCCATCATAATGGGTGTGAATGTCGACAAATCCGGGGGCGACAAGCTTACCGGTCGCGTCGATTTCTTGACGGCCCGCTGCACTGATTTGACCAACAGCAGTGATAAGGCCACCATCGACTGCAACATCAGCCACAAAGCTTGCTGCGCCCGTGCCATCCAATATAGTTCCGCCGCGAATAACCAGATCATGCATGCCGACTCTCCTCTTTCCTCGGAAGGAGCGTATCAGCTTTAATCGTTTAGTTAAACCTCTGCATGTTGTGCAAACAAACCGTTCGTATCGCGCCCAATCGAGACGCAGAGAGCTGTGCGTGTCTTTTAGATGTCTCGGCCGTGTCCGACACAAAGAGGTTCCGGACTTTAGCTTATCCTCTACGACGCCTTCTCTATTTAGCTTTACGCCCCGCCAACAAACGCAAACGGAGCGCATTCAGCTTGATAAAGCCTGCTGCATCCTTCTGGTCGTAAGCGCCAGCGTCGTCTTCGAAAGTCACAACCTTCTCGCTATAAAGGCTGTTGGGCGACTTACGTCCAACAACGCCTGCAAGGCCCTTGTAAAGCTTCAAACGCACGGTTCCCGACACATGCGCTTGGCTATTGTCTATCGCGGCCTGCAGCATTTCGCGCTCGGGTGAAAACCAAAAACCGTTGTAAATCAATTCGGCATATTTGGGCATCAACTCGTCTTTCAAATGCGCCGCGCCACGATCTAGAGTGATGCTCTCAATGCCACGATGCGCGCGGGCATAAATCTCGCCGCCAGGGGTTTCATACATGCCCCGCGACTTCATGCCCACGAAACGATTTTCGACCAGATCTAAGCGCCCAATACCATGCTTGCGACCCAATTCGTTTAAAGCCGTCAGCAAGGTTGCAGGCGACATGGCTTCACCATTGAGTGCAACACCGTCGCCTTTTTCAAAATCAATGGTGATATATTCGGGCGTATCGGGTGCGTCTTCGGGATTAACCGTGCGCGAATAGACATAATCGGGTGTCTCGTCCCAAGGATCCTCCAGCACTTTACCCTCTGATGAGGTGTGCAGAAGGTTAGCGTCGGTCGAAAACGGACTTTCGCCGCGTTTGTCCTTTGGCACGGGGATTTGGTGTTGCTCAGCCCATTCTATCAGGCGCGTACGACTGGTCAGGTCCCATTCGCGCCAAGGCGCAATGACCTTGATATCGGGGTTGAGGGCATAAGCTGACAATTCGAAACGCACTTGATCATTGCCCTTGCCGGTTGCGCCGTGCGCAATGGCATCAGCTCCCGTTTCCGCCGCAATCTCGATAAGCCGCTTTGAAATCAAAGGCCGCGCAATGGACGTACCCAATAAATAGTCGCCTTCATAACGGGCATTGGCCCGCATCATCGGAAAGACAAAGTCACGAACGAATTCTTCACGCAAATCATCAATATATATATGATGGTCAGGCACGCCCATGAGCACAGCCTTGGCGCGCGCAGGCTCCAGCTCTTCGCCTTGGCCCAAATCGGCGGTAAAGGTGACGACTTCACAGCCATATTCAACCTGCAGCCATTTCAGGATAACGCTGGTGTCGAGACCGCCCGAATAGGCAAGAACGACTTTCTTGATGCTGTCTGTCATATCAAAGTTATTCCGAAGCTGAATTTCTGCGGCGCGACTATCAGCTTAGGAGCGTTTGGACAACTCCCACAGCGCCAAAATCCAAGAAATAGGAACTTTGCAGCGGCGATCATATGTTTAGCCAAAATACGACTATTGCGGCGCACAGTGCGTAGGCAATGATAATTCTTGTTCCTATTTAGCTTTATCATCCTGCTAACCCGATACATGACACGCCATCGAATTAACGGCTCCTTCCGTTTTTTCCTTTTGTCGATGCGCAAGTGCGGTTAGGGCGAGTACAACAAACAGAAATCTCCCCAGGCACCGTTTTTACTGGAGCCAGACTATGACAAAATATGTAACGCGCGCCGGAATTCGGATTGCTGCACAGCTTGTCGAATTTATCGAGAGCCAGGCCCTTGCCGGCACGGGCATCGCTGCAGATGCTCTTTGGCTTGGTCTATCCGACATACTAGGGCGCTTTGTGCCACAAAACCGTATGCTGCTGGCCAAACGCGACGATATTCAGACCAAGCTAGACGCATGGCACCGCGCCAATCCCGGCCCAATTACCGACATGGCAGGTTATCAATCGTTCTTGCGCGAGATTGGCTATCTGGTCGCCGAGCCTGAGCCTTTCCATATTGGCACGCAAAATGTCGATGCTGAAATTGCCACGATGGCTGGGCCACAGCTTGTGGTGCCAAGCCTCAATGACCGCTTCGTCCTAAACGCCGCTAATGCACGTTGGGGCAGCCTGTATGACGCGCTGTACGGTACCGACGCCCTTCCGGTACCTGCCGCACGGCCAGGTGGCTATGACACCGATCGTGGCGAGGCGGTCGTTGCTTATGCGCGCCATTTTCTTGATACGGCCATTCCAGGTTGGCAGGCAGCTTTGCATGGCAGCGATAATCCCTATTTCGTGGCAAAGACGCTGACCGGTGACACCACGCGTTATTTGTTCAAACATCACGGCCTGCACATCGAAATCGTGGTCAATCAGAAGCACCCTGTGGGTGCGACCGATTCTTTGCATATCGCTGACGTCATCCTTGAATCCGCACTAACGACCATTGTCGACTTGGAAGACTCGGTCGCAGCGGTCGATGCCGATGACAAGGTAGCCGCTTACAGAAACTGGCTTGGCCTAATGCGCGGCGATTTGGTTGCAAGCTTTGATAAGGGCGGCAAGACAGTCACCCGCGCGCTTGAGGTAGACCGCGTGTATGACGGCCTCACACTCCCCGGCCGCAGCCTGATGTTTGTCCGCAATGTCGGGCATTTAATGACCAATCCAGCGGTATTGCTAGCGGACGGCAGCGAAGCGCCAGAGGGTATATTAGACGCTTTGTTCACATCGCTTTGCGCGCTGCATGATCTTAAGGGACTTGGCACATATCGCAATAGCCACACTGGCAGCATCTATATCGTCAAACCCAAAATGCACGGCCCCGAAGAAGCCGCGTTCACCAACAACCTGTTCGATGCGGTCGAAGATGTGCTTGGCCTCGCACGCCACACAGTCAAGGTTGGCGTGATGGACGAAGAACGCCGTACCAGCGCAAATCTTGCCGCATGTATTCACGCCGTTCGCAACCGAATTGTTTTCATCAACACCGGCTTTCTGGATCGCACTGGTGACGAAATGCATACGGCCATGCACGCAGGCCCCATGATCCGCAAAGCCGAGATGAAAACATCATCTTGGATCCAAGCTTATGAAGCCCGCAATGTCCAAATCGGTCTTGCCTGCGGCTTCAGCGGCAAGGCGCAGATCGGCAAAGGCATGTGGGCGGCGCCCGATATGATGGCCGATATGATGGCGCAGAAAATTGGGCATCCCAAGGCTGGTGCAAACACGGCATGGGTGCCTTCACCCACCGCAGCGACATTGCACGCAATGCATTATCACCAATTGGACGTGTTCGCCCGTCAGGCGGAACTTGCCAAGGAAGCGACGCCCGGCCTTGAGCCGCTGCTGACCATTCCTGTAGCCCCCGTTGGTCATAACTGGTCAACCGAGGAAGTGACGCAAGAACTAGAAAACAACGCGCAAGGTATATTGGGCTATGTTGTGCGCTGGATTGACCAAGGCGTTGGCTGTTCCAAAGTCCCCGACATTCACGACATCGGTCTGATGGAGGATCGCGCCACGCTGCGCATTTCGTCCCAGCATATCGCCAACTGGCTGCTCCACGGCATAGCGACCGCGGCGCAGGTGGACGCCGCGCTTACCAATATGGCAACCAAGGTCGACACCCAAAATGCAGGCGACCCGCTCTACGAAAAGCTAGACGGAGCGAGCCTTGCGCTAAAGGCCGCCCGCGCGCTGATATTCGAAGGCGTCAGGCAACCCAATGGCTATACAGAGCCACTCCTGCATAAATTCCGGCAGGAGAAGAAAGCAGGGGCCTAACGTGCCCCGGCTTTTTTGAGATGCTCGGCTTTCCAATCCATCGCCCGCCGGACACGTTTTTCAACCGACGGATGTGAATAGAATATCGCCTCTTGCAGTGCCGACGGCCGCGGATATCGATATTCGGCGGTCTTCACTAAAGCACCTGCCAATGCATCCGGCAAATTGACCGTGCGCAGCGAATATGCATCCGCCTCGCTCTCGCCGGTGCGGATGACCCCGTTAAGTACAGGCTGCGCAAAAATGCCGAGTACGGATACAATCAACAACAAGATCGGTAAGCCTTCAGGGTCCTCTACCTTTGCTTTGCTGCCAAACAGCGCCGCTACGCGATTAAACAAGCGGTCGGCGAGGAAAAAGCCGAGCATCGCGATAAAGACTATAATGAAGACCGACCGCCAGACATGGCCTAGGACATAATGCCCAATTTCGTGCCCCGTGACCGCCTTAACCTCATCCAGCGACGCCTGTTTCAGCGCGACATCCGAAATCGCAATCCGCGCCGAACCAAATACGCCCGAAACATTCGCGGTGAAGTTGTTCGATTGCCGCGATCCGTCAAACATTAACACGCGATCATGTGGAATTCCTGCTTCATCGGCCATTGTAAGCAGCGCTGTTCGCACCGGGCCTTCTGGAACCGGCTTATAGTCATTGAAAATCGGTTCGATTAACACCGGCGACAGCAAAATCGTCGCGGCAGCGGCAAATGCGGCCAAACCACCAGACCATAGCCACCATTTTTTGCCGGTTCTGCGGATAAGCGCGTAGACTCCCAAAAAGAAAAGTCCGCCAATTACGGTCGACAGCGCAATGCCAATGGCATCTTGTGTAATAAAGTCGCCAAAAGGTTGACTTGTGCGGCCATAGGATTTTTCAAAACCCCATTCTTCGTAAATGCCCCATGGCAAGCTGATCAATGCGGACAGCAGGAAAAAGGCCATACAGACCAAAAATGTCCGCAGCGCCCAACCCCGATTTTGCAACTTCGCCGATAGCCGCTCTAGCAAGCCAGTGCGCACGAATATCCATGTAACAATGGCAGTAACAATAAGCCCGCCCAATAGCATCCAATGGGTAGCGATCGTATAGTCCGCGGCCTTTTGCAACGCCTCGGGTCCAAGACCATCAATATAACGCGCGGTTTCGACCGCCGGATCAAATGCCATAGATATTCTCCCCCTATTCACTGTATTACCTAAATGACACAGCATGTAAGCGCAACAGCGTAAATCGCGAGGGACAATTCAAGTCCGGATGAAGCTTAGGCCTTAAGCGACGGCGTCGATAAACCGCTCCGCATCCAGCGCCGCCATGCACCCGGTGCCGGCACTTGTGCATGCCTGACGATAGATGTGATCCATGACATCGCCACAGGCAAAGACACCAGGAACGCTGGTTTCGGTTGCTTGCCCTTCGAACCCGCCGCGCACCTTTATGTAACCGCCCGACATATCGAGATGGCCTTTAAAAATGCCTGTATTCGGCTTGTGGCCGATGGCGATGAACACGCCATGCAGGTCAATATCTTCGGTGCCGTCGCCATCGGTCGCAGCGATCCGCATGCCGGTGACCCCCATCGCGTCGCCCAGCACTTCATCTAGTCGGTGATTCCATTTGATCGTCACCTTGCCTTCTGCCTCACGCGCGAAAAGCCGGTCCTGCAAGATTTTCTCAGCCTTTAACTTGTCGCGGCGGTGGACCAGCGTTACGTGGCTGGCGATATTGGCGAGGTATAATGCCTCTTCCACAGCCGTATTGCCGCCGCCAATCACGGCAACTGGTTTGTTGCGGTAAAAGAAGCCATCACAGGTGGCACAAGCCGATACGCCCTTGCCCATGAAGGCTGTTTCGCTCGGCAGCCCGAGATATTGCGCGCTGGCACCTGTCGCGATGATCACGGAGTCTGCGGTATAGTCGCCAGCCCCACCCGTCAGTACAAAGGGCCGCTTCGAAAAGTCGACCTTCTCGATATAGTCATTTTCAATGCGCGTACCAAAACGTTCGGCATGCTTGCGCATCCGTTCCATCAATTCCGGACCCATAACCCCCGCATCATCGCCAGGCCAATTGTCGACTTCCGTCGTCGTCATCAACTGCCCGCCAACTTCAACGCCGGTGATCATCATCGGCGTCAGGTTCGCGCGCGCAGCGTAAACGGCGGCGGTATATCCTGCAGGGCCGGAACCAATGATGACGACAGGGGCGTGGCGATTTTCGGTCATATATTGTCTTTCTGATTCTATTGAAGGCATGCATAGGCGCTGGCGCGTTGCTGGCCAAGGGTAGCACCGGACTTATCCCCATTAAATTAGGGCTTCACATGTCCGCAGGTGCAACCTATCAGGCCGTCATCATTCAGAATATGAGGAGCAGTTCATGGCCAAAGTCACGGTAATTTCACGTAACGGCGAAGGTCGCGAAGTCGAAGCCGAAAACGGCCTGTCGCTGATGGAAGTGATCCGCGACAATGGTTTTGACGAATTGCTCGCACTTTGCGGCGGCTGCTGCTCCTGCGCGACCTGCCATGTGCATATCGATCCTGCCTTTACCTCCCTTTTGCCCAAGATGAGCGCGGATGAAGACGATTTGCTAGACAGCACCGATCACCGCAATGAAACCTCACGCCTGTCGTGTCAGATCCCTGTCAGCGATGCGCTCGATGGCTTGATCGTGACCATCGCGCCTGAGGATTGATAAACAGCTGACGTCACTCCCCTCCCTCAAGCGGGGGAAGGGGCTCACCCTCGCAACGCGCTGCTGAGTGGTTCCTCAATGACAGGATATCCATGACCGTCGGGGATGCATAGCCAGCTTCCATCCGCGCGTTTGTCGATATAGGTAAGCACCGTCGACACAGGATGCTCCGCCGCATGCGCGGCCGCAGCGTCAAAATCACCGAACATCGCCAGCCGTTCAAGATTGCGCCGCGTGGGGAAGATGATTTTTATCTGATCTTGGTCGGCCTTTTCCAGCACCTCTGCCGCCGTAGCCCAAAACAGCATCCGGTTCTCGGTCTGATCAACCGTCGCAACGGGCGTGGTGTCGCCTGCATCCACCAAATAAAAACGCGTATCAAAAACGCGGCTCGCGTTTTCAAAGGCCGGCGGCCGCCAGCGTGACCAGGGCACAAGCTGATCAAAATCCGGTGCCCAACCAAAACGATTGCAGACAGCCTGCAGACTTTCGCCATCATGCAATGCCGCGCGCGCCGCAACGCAATCGGCGGCATCCGAAACGCCGGAAAGACCCAGCGCCAGTCCGGCTTCCTCGATCGTCTCGCGGATTGCCGCGAGGCGGGCGGCGGCTTCATCCAAAGGCAAGGACGAACACAATTGCTGCGCATAATCAAAGTCGGCAGGGTCAACTTTGCCGCCGGGGAAGACCGCAGCGCCGCCGGCAAAAGCCATGGCCTTGATACGCTCGACCATCAGCAGCAAAGGCGCGCCTTTACTGGGGTTTTTGCGAAAAATGACCATGGTCGCCGCAGGCGTTGCTATGGGAAGCGGTTCGCCGCTGATCGGATGGTTGCGCAGTTCAGATTCCATCGGATTACTCAAGCATGCTTTCGAACAGGTGAGAAGCGGAAAATCAACCTAGCGCCCCTAGTGCCTTGCCTGTGATTTTGTGTCGTCATCCCGCAAACAGGCCGCAAATGCCAAGCGGTGCAGAATACAGCAAAAGCCTGCCTTGAAATTCCATCCTTTTTGCCCCACGACCCAAAGCACGCACCCACTTGCGCTTTAAGAACAAATATGGAACAAGCTGAACTATGTCACTCACCCACATCAAGGTGCGCGGTGCGCGCGAGCATAATCTCAAAGGCGTCGATATCGACCTGCCGCGCGACAAGCTTATCGTCATCACGGGCCTGTCGGGTTCCGGCAAATCCAGCCTCGCCTTCGACACCATTTATGCCGAGGGGCAGCGCCGCTACGTCGAATCGCTCTCCGCTTATGCGCGCCAGTTTCTGGAGATGATGCAGAAGCCCGATGTTGAGCATATTGAGGGCCTGTCCCCCGCCATCTCGATCGAGCAAAAAACGACCAGCCGTAACCCGCGTTCCACGGTCGCCACGGTGACCGAGATTTACGATTATATGCGCCTGTTATGGGCACGCGTTGGCGTGCCCTATTCGCCCGCAACCGGCCTGCCGATCACCGCGCAAACGGTCAGCCAGATGGTCGACCGCGTCATGGCCTTACCCGAAGGCACCCGCGCTTTCTTGCTCGCGCCCGTGGTGCAAGGCCGCAAAGGCGAATATCGCAAGGAACTCGCCGAATGGCAGCGTTCGGGCTACACCCGCGTGCGCATCGACGGCGAACTTTACGCAATTGAAGAAGCGCCCGCGCTCGATAAGAAATATAAGCATGACATTGAAGTTGTCGTTGACCGGATCGTGGTCAAGGACGGCATTCAGCAACGGCTGGCCGAAAGCTTTGAGGCGGCGTTGAAGCTCGCCGATGGCTTGGCCTTTGTCGACTTGGCCGACACCACAGTGGCGGAGCTGCAGACCCAAAATGCCGATGGCGTCCCCACGGCCTTTGGCGAAGCGCGCGCGACATTCACGCCTGCATCAACCAATGTCACCGGCGGCGCGATGAAGGGCACGGGCCTGCCCGCCAATCGCATCGTCTTTTCCGAAAAATTCGCCTGCCCCGTCTCCGGCTTTACCATTGCCGAAATCGCGCCGCGTCTCTTCTCCTTCAACGCCCCGCAAGGCGCCTGTCCGGATTGTGACGGCCTTGGCGAACGGCAGGAATTTGACCCGCAATTGGTGGTCCCCAACGAACATCTGTCCTTAAAGAAAGGCGCGATTGTGCCTTGGGCAAAGTCCAACCCGCCCAGCCCTTATTATATGCAAGTGCTGTCCAGCCTCGCTAAGGCTTATGGCTTCGACCTGGATACCGCTTGGGAGGATTTGCTCCCCGAACAAAAGCTCATCATCCTCCATGGCACCGGCGGCATGGCGGTGGAGTTGACGTTCAAGGACGGGCGCAAGGAATATACGGTGCGCAAGGCGTTTGAGGGCGTCATCGGCAATCTCAACCGCCGCTTGTTGCAAACCGACAGCGCGTGGATGCGCGAAGAATTGTCGAAATATCAGACGTCACAGCCGTGCGAAACCTGCCACGGCGCGCGGTTGAAGCCCGAGGCGCTTTCGGTCAAGATCGCCGGCGTCGACATCGCCACGCCCACGCGGATGAGCGTCGGGGACGCGCTGGAGTGGTTCGGCAGCGTCGACCAGACATTGACCCAACAGCAGCAGCAAATTGCCAAGGCGATCCTCAAGGAAATCAACGAGCGTCTGGGCTTCCTCAACAATGTTGGGCTCGATTATCTCAACCTCGATCGCACCAGTGGCACGTTGAGCGGCGGCGAAAGCCAGCGCATCCGCTTGGCGAGCCAAATCGGCTCCGGCCTTTCGGGCGTGCTCTATGTGCTGGATGAACCGAGCATCGGTCTGCACCAAAAGGATAATGACCGCTTGCTCGCCACGCTGCGCCGCCTGCGCGATTTGGGCAACACCGTCATCGTCGTTGAACATGACGAAGACGCGATCCGTACCGCCGACTGGGTGGTGGACTTGGGCCCCGGCGCGGGCGTCCATGGCGGCACGGTCATGGCCGAAGGCACCTTAGCCCAAATCCTGAAGTCGAAAGACAGCCTGACCGCCGCGTATCTGAACGGCACGCGCGAGATTGCGGTGCCCAAGACCCGCCGCAAGGGCAATAAGAAGAAGCTGACCGTCCACAATGCCCGCGCGAACAACCTCAAAAATGTCACCGCGAGCATTCCTTTGGGCACATTCTGTTGCATCACCGGCGTATCGGGTTCGGGCAAGTCAAGCTTCACCATCGACACGCTCTACGCCTCTGCGGCACGCAGCCTGAATGGCGCGCGCGTCATTGCGGGCGCGCATGACAAGGTCACAGGGTTGGAACATTGCGACAAGGTGATCGACATCGACCAATCCCCCATTGGCCGCACGCCAAGGTCAAACCCCGCAACCTATACCGGCGCGTTCACCAACATCCGCGATTGGTTCGCGCAACTGCCCGAAAGCGCCGCGCGCGGATATAAGCCGGGGCGGTTTTCGTTCAACGTCAAGGGCGGCCGATGTGAAACATGCAGCGGCGATGGCCTGATCAAGATTGAGATGCACTTCCTGCCCGACGTTTATGTGACGTGTGAGGAATGTAACGGCAAACGTTACAACCGCGAAACATTGGAGGTCAAATGGAAGGGCCTGTCGATTGCCGACGTGCTCGACATGACGGTGGAGGATGCGGTGGAGGTGTTCAAGGCCGTCCCCCCGATCCGCGACAAAATGGCGATGCTGGCGGAGGTGGGCTTGGGCTATGTCAAGGTCGGGCAGCAGGCAACGACGCTATCGGGCGGCGAAGCGCAACGCGTCAAACTCGCCAAGGAACTCAGCCGCCGGTCCACCGGCCAGACGCTGTATATTCTTGATGAGCCAACCACCGGCCTGCATTTTGAGGATGTCCGCAAACTCCTCGAAGTGCTCCACCGTTTGGTGGAACAGGGCAATAGCGTGGTGGTCATCGAACATAATCTCGACGTCATTAAGACCGCGGACTGGATCATCGATCTAGGCCCCGAAGGCGGCGTGAAAGGCGGCGAGATTGTCGCCGAAGGCACGCCCGAAGATGTCGTGAAGGTCGCCGCGAGCCACACGGGGCATTATTTGAAGCCGATATTGGCGAAGGCAAAGTAGCTTAACTCAACAAAGCCCGTCCATCGCTTTTTTGTGAATGGGATCAACCTCGTTTATCAACGTCATTAGGCATGACGCCGCGTCAGAAACTTGATGAAGCGTATATGCAGAGAAGGTGGTCACGTCACCAATACTTTCGGAATGAGACTCAATTTGAGCCAGTCGTTCCATTGCCTTCACGCGCGCACCATCGAGAGCCGGATAATCTTTAATTATCTTGTCTACCTTTGGCTCCAAACCCGAGCACCCTGGATCTTTGAAGGCTAAGAAAATGTCCAGCACCTTTCTAATTGCGTTGGGCATCAAATATGCAAAACGTTCGAAGCCGGTGGGGTCATCAGACAGCGATTTTACCAAGCTATAAAGATAGTGATATTCTGACTCATAGTCACGAATGAGTTTTGGCATCTTCACGATAGCAGATGTTCGTACTCCCGCCTGAGAGATACCTGTTTCAACAAAAAAGAAATCCGCCAAGTCCTTTTCTGATTTCCGCTGAAGCCACTTTTTCATTTCTCGCATAAAATCGAGGTTGTGGGTCATTATAAAAAGCTGCGTGGGATTGGCAAAATTCTGCCTCACGATACTTACCACGTGGGTCATAGCTCTAGCATCAAGGCTAGAAATAGGATCGTCCAAAACGATCACGAGATCTTGAATTTTTCTGCCCTCGGAATTCAGCGCTGTGCGGAAGTAACAAAACGCAATTGCCGTTTTTTCACCTTCACTTAGAGGCTTTCGTGACTCCTTGCCGTCCCTGCATATTCGATAGCCCTCTTCAACGGCTTCAACTGAAATATGCTTATGACCGAGGTAGCCGTGAAGCAACGCGTTCAACTGATCTGCTGCTGGACCGTGAGTCCTAAGCTTGGCCCTTAGTTCAGCGATTTTTTGTCTAATTTCGATAACAAGATCTGCCGCCGCTTTACATGCTTTTTCAGATTGTTCAGAAATTAGCTTTGCCGACTCATAGGCGCCCTTTTCTTGAAAAAGGTAATGTCGTTTAAGCTTTAGCTTGGCGTTTTCCCGTTCGTTCTCAAAATTATCTATGGCCGCGTTGTTCGCCGTGATTTGGCTATTGACTGTGCTTACAGCATCTACAAATGACCTATTCCACCCTTCAGCACCAAGCAACGAGGCTGCGACCACTTCATCCGGCTTGGTTCGCTTTCTCCCCAACTGCTCACTCCATTGTGATGCAGTAGCTTCTGCATTTGCCACAAGTGAATGAACTACCGCCTTAGCTTGATCTATCGACGTTTTATGCTGCGGAAGTGTTTCTGCAGCTTCGTTCAACTGCTCTCTAAAATTGCGGCAACTGGCAAGAAAATCGTCCGCCATCGCGCTAGCATTATCTAAAATTTCGGAAAATTTTCCGAATCCCGATTGAAGCGCTTCTTTTAAAGCTTGTGCTCGATTTTCGGTGAAGTCGTTGCCGCAAAACAAGCATTCGCTTTCATCCTGATGCAAATGCAAACCGGCATTTACCCAGTCAAGAGCGTCCTTTCTACGTTGAAGTGCCTCGATAGAAATATCTGAAACGAGTGACTTTAACGCCAATTGAATTGCCACTTGGACGCTATCGCCATCTAATGAGGTTGAGATGTTCCCGACCTTTTCAGGAAGTTCAGCACGGGTAATAGTCGTCCTAAGATTCTTGATATCGTCTTCGGATAAGCCGTCTTCGGGAGTAAGCTGCAAACTGGCATAATCTGCCTTCAGATTTGCGGCGTTGTAAGTTCTGCCCACGCCAAGTTGCGCAGCGATTAGTCGTGCCCCATCAGTACAAAGCGTTGCAAACGCCTTGTTATCCGATCCGAACTGGGTTGATTTCAGAACATCATTATTACTAGCTTCGGAAAGTTGCGCTTCGAGCGCCGATAGCTCCTTAGCCAATTCCGCCTGCTCTTTACCCAGATATATAATGGGCCGAGCAGTCCCTTCTTTCCACGTCAATGATCTCTCAATGTAGTCTTCATTGAAAACCGCAATATGCCTGTTGAGAGCGCAATCTAGGTTATCGTGGGAAGGCGAACTCCCATTGCTGAGTACAAACGAAAATTCAGCGTTGTCTGGTAAATTTTCATTTATTCGATCCTCAGAAAGCATACCTAATAGACGAGACAACGTGGTTTTACCGCAACCATTAAATCCATATATTAAGTTAAATTTTCTAAATCTATGAGTAAAATCTCCAACTTTAATGTCAGAAAAAACACCCGCGTTCTTTAAATGCCTAATGCTTTCAATTTTTGGTGTTGGCATTTTCACCTCGCTAACAAATGTAAAATGCATCTCTATTTTCAAAAGACTAAAAATTTGTTTACACTCGTTCCAATTATGGAGTTAAGGCAACAATTGTGAAAAATCCCAACTTGCGTGGTTCTATTAAGAACTCTCTACCCCGCCCCACACGCCCCCTCGCCAACGCAAGCTTGGCCGTGTAAACACTTCCCATCACGCCCCTGTCACGCGCTGGTCATCTTGGTCTGCGATGGGATGGCACGCTTTTTGAGGAGTATCGCATGCGTAAACTGACATCCGCCCTTTTGGCGTCTTGCCTGATCACCGCGCCTTTGTTGGCGCATGGCACGCCTGCCCCTGCTCCCACACCTACTTTCGCGCCCGCCAAACCGCCGATCACCACCACCGAAGGCTATCTCAACGCTGGTGCAGCAGAGCTCGCAAGATTGGAGGCGGACAAACCCAATAATAATAAGGCGCGCAATGTCATCCTCTTCATCGGTGACGGCATGGGCGTGAGCACGTTGACCGCTGGCCGAATTTTTGAGGGGCAGCAGCTTGGCCTCGACGGCGAATCTTATGTCGCACAAATGGACCGTCTGCCGCACACCGCCTTGGTCAAAACTTACTCCCACGACGCACAAGTACCCGACAGCGCGCCGACCGCGACCGCAATCGTCGCGGGCATCAAAACCAAAAATGGCGTGATTGGCGTGGGGCCCGAAGCCATTGAAAATGACTGCGCCGCGACAGCGCCGTTTAAGGTCCAATCGCTGTTCGGCATGGCGGAGGACCGTGGCCTTGCCACCGGTATCGTCTCCACCGCGACGATTACCCACGCAACGCCCGCCTCCACCTACGCGCACACCGCGCAGCGCGATTGGGAGGTCGACGCCAATATGCCCGCCGCTGCCAAGGCCGCTGGCTGCAGCGACATTGCGCGGCAGATGATCGAATGGCCGCATGGTGACGGGCTTGAGGTCATGCTGGGCGGGGGGCGGCAGCATTTCATTCCGGCGACAATGGCAGACCCCGAATATGCCGACAGGAAAGGCAAGCGCGCCGATGGCAAAGACCTGGCCGCTGGCTGGGCCGCCGCCAACCCCAAGGGCGCTTATGTGTGGAACCGCGAGAGCTTTGCTTCGGTTGACCCCAAGAAAACGACTAAGCTGCTTGGCCTATTTGAACCATCGCATATGCAGTTTGAGGCGGACCGGACAGCAGCTGGCAATAAAGAGCCATCGCTCGCCGAGATGACAACCAAGGCAATCGCGATGCTGTCCAAAAATCCTAAGGGCTATGTCCTAATGGTCGAGGCAGGCCGGATTGATCATGCCCATCATGGCGGCAATGCCCGCCGCGCTTTGCAAGACACCGTTGCCCTGAACGCCGCACTAAAGGCCGCGATGGATGCGGTTGATTTGCGGGACACGTTGATCGTCGTGACATCGGACCATAGCCATGTGTTCACCATGGCTGGCTATCCTGAGCGCGGGAACCCGATCCTCGGCGTGGTCTCTGCACCTATTGGCACGCCGACCTTGGCGATGGATGGCAAAGGCTACACCACCTTGGGCTATGCCAATGGCCCCGGCGCGGTCAATGCGGCCGAGCGCCCTGACCCGTCCAAACAGGACACCGAGGCGCTTAACTATCGTCAGCAATCGTTGATCAGCATGTTCGCCGAAACGCATGGCGGTGACGACGTCGTCGCCCGTGCGGCAGGACCAAAGGCGCATCTGTTCAAGGGGACGATTGAGCAGAACACCATCTTCCAAATCATGCGCGCGGCACTAGGTTTCAAATAGGGGCGCGTTTCAAATAGAGCGGTATTGCATTCCGCCCAGTTCGCTTAATGCTCGATAGCTTCGGCACGTCCTGCATGGGCCGATGGCGGAAATATCATTGGGCTTTACCCAAGGGGCGATATACGGGCGGATGATGACTGGCCTATCCCCTGTCCTGCGCGAAGCAACCGCTGCCCTTGAAGGCATAAGCCCAACACCGCGGTTAGACGCGGAGTTGCTGTTGGCGCATGCGCTGGGCCTTGGTCGGTCCGCGATGCTGCTGCGCCAGCATGATTTAACCGCCCCCGAAAGCTTTACCGACCTGCTCGCGCGCCGCGTGGCCGATGAACCTGTGGCGTATATCACGGGGGTCCAGGCGTTCTGGGATCTTGAACTATCAGTCACGCCGGACGTGCTCATCCCCCGCGCAGACAGCGAGACGCTGCTCATGGCGGCGATGGATTGGTTTAGCGCCAAAGACCGCCCCATGCGCATTGCGGACCTTGGCACCGGGTCAGGGGCGCTGCTGCTCGCGGCCTTGTCGATATTCCCCGACGCAGTGGGTATCGGCATCGACGCTAGTGCCGGCGCGCTTGCGGTGGCCCGCAACAATGCCCAGCGTTTGCAATTTGCCGACCGCGCTCGATTTGAGCAGCGCGATTGGACGCAGGCAGGCTGGAGCGAAGGGCTTGGGCCGTTTGACCTCATCTTATGCAACCCGCCTTATATTGAGGATAGCTACATACTCGCCCCGATGGTGTCCGTGCATGAACCACACAGCGCCTTGTTTGCCGGAGCCGACGGCCTGAATGACTACCGAATCCTCATTCCGTCATTGCGCGATTACCTACATCCGAGCGGAGTCGCATTTTTTGAAATTGGTTATAATCAGGCGGATTCTGTGTGCGCTCTTGGCGCAGAATTGGGCTATCTGACTGAATTACGACATGATTTCGGCGGTAATCCGCGCGTCATTCGCTTTTCGCTTGGAATCGAAGAATAGTAAGACTAGGACAGTCAGGCATCGCAGCAAAAACTCCGATTTGATGATTTTTGCAACGCGAAGCCGCCCCCCAGCGCAGATGGACAAAGTATAAGGGTCAATGTTGACCCTTGCGCAACCTAAACCGGGTTCAGGGGCACCATGCAATTGAAGTGCAAGAAAAGAGGACGGGTCAGCCCTGATGAATACCAACAACAGGCAGCAGCAGAACAACAATCGTCGGCGCGGTCGCAACAATAACAACAACCGGCAGCAAAATAACAATCGCAACGGTTTTGACTATCAGAACCAGATTGATAACCGGGCGCGCGGCAACGCAGCGCAGATGTTGGAAAAATATAAAAAGCTGGCACAAGATGCGCAGTTCAACGGTGACCGCGTGAATGCGGAATATCATCTGCAATTTGCCGACCATTATTTCCGCGTACTCGCCGATTTCCGTAGTCGCCAAGAAGCGCGGCAGGAACAGCAAGGTGAACGCCGCCCTCGTGACGATGCGCGCGATGACAGCCGCGATGATCGTGATGATTGGCATAATGACAACCGCACGCCGCATTACGAAGATCAGCCTTCAGCCGGAAATGACGATGTCGAAGACGCTTCTGATGCGGAAACCAGCGACATAGATTCGCACGGTCAGCAACGTGAGACGCGCAGCCGCCGCCCAGAACGTAGCGA
>Ga0164293_10001036_pt1 | contig 23309 bp, 23 predicted proteins | sample GEODES118metaG_FD_111487 | JGI IMG/M metagenome (GOLD analysis project Ga0164293, IMG submission 111487) | Eutrophic lake water microbial communities from Lake Mendota, Wisconsin, USA - GEODES118 metaG | ecosystem: Environmental > Aquatic > Freshwater > Lake | place: USA: Lake Mendota...
CTAAGTATCCAAGAATTTGTTAAAAGAATCGAAATTAACATGGATCATTTACGAACGATCGCCAAGGATGGCTATGTGGATAGTGTCAGTAATATTCTCATTAAAGCACTCAATAATATGGACATAACAGAACGGCCCTTACATTGTACCGACCTGAAACGTGAAACCGTCTATATTAAAAACAATGAAAACTGGAATAAAAGCACAGCGGACGAACCACTGATGAACGGTTTGATTAACACCATTGAAAACAAACATTATGCCGTTGTAAAACATTATGTGCAAACAACCCCGGCAGCAAGAGAACTTGACACACCGGAATACAATTTTTATGCAAAAGCGTGTGTGCATGCGCTCGGCAACTACGAAGACCATGATAAATTAAACAAGAAAATCTACAAGAAGGTATTACCGGAAATAAAATTAGACAAATCCGTCATAAAATGAACAAACTTAGCATAATACATAAAATATCGGTTTATGTATTATTTATTCGGCGACGGCAGCAACATATATTCTGGCTAATACACATAGTTCTTTACCAGGCGGGAAATATGAATAATCTTACTGTTATTGGGAGCAATCCTCGACGGTATCCATCGCTTAAACTTAGAGTGGAATATGCACTCCATAGTAAGGGTACGTTTAAGATCCACATATTTATCTTGCTCGATATTCTGGAAATCTTCATCGTCATCGCTTTCTTCAATGTAGTCCAGATTTTCATTTTCACGGATGTTGCGAAATAGACGATTCATAAAAACACTGGTTTTATAATCTTGTATGTATGCAATCCCATAATATTCGAGAGAATTCTCTTTTCCATACGCATATAAGTGGTAAATATCATATTGCACGTCCGCCATTACTTTAAAAACAGTACTTTGGCGATATTGCGGTTTAAATAAATCGGCGGTGTATTTCGACATATGCACGGGCTCGACTTTATCTTTGCACGCCTGTTTATTGATTTCCACATTAGAAACAATTTTCATATTCAACACCACATTGATGCTCGGCATGATAGCATTTGCAGTACGATACTGAATATGATGTGTCTGGTATCCAATCGTATCTACAATGTTCGCAGGAATCACAGAAGATATAATTGCATTGTACGTATTCAGCCACATGACAGGCAGCCTGAATAATACCGTAATATTACTCGCCTGAACGGCATCGAGAAAATCCTTAATATAAAACAATTTCTCGCAAAACGTCATTTTAGTGAGCGGAATGCCTTTGTAATAATACATATCTTCAATGACAAAATACGATAATTGGGTGGCTTCGTCCAATATGGTGGTTCCATATAAAATCGTCCCTTTGCCAAGAGGGTTGTGGTCTTCTTTCATAATACGGGTCGATTTCACGATTTTTCGTTCTTTGTTTAAATCGAATATATAACAAACGTCGCAATCGCGATAGAATGTAAACCACGCATAGTTTTTTTTGCCCACGGGTATGGCCAAAGCAACATTATAGTCGGCAGAATAGCCCTTTTGCGATATGGTTTCGTACGAATGGTCAAAGTCTGGCATTCGTTCAACCAAGTGATACATTTGATTTGAAGTAAGTTCCATGATAATCGAATATTATGATGGACCAGATGATGTATAATATTGTACCGTTACATTTATATCAGTTACATATGTAATTTATACAAGCAAGACATGTATAGAAAAATACACCTAATGCTTGGAACGTGTAGACCGTGCTCGATGTTTATGTGTAGTTTTGCGTGTATGACGCGAATGCCTTTTGCGCGATGATTTTTTTGCGCGTCGTCTTCTTCTTGACTTGGCAAGACCACCTTTAAATAATTTGCGTTTGATAATTGGCGGCAATTCTTCCAAATCAATCGGCTCGCCATTTATATCTAATGGCATTTCTCCATTATTGGAAGAATTTCTTGTATACGGTACATGCATTCCTTCAAATCGTGTATATATTGGACTGCCTGTTTTCTTCAAAATTTCAGTGGAAGGCTCAGGACCCTGGGTCATTGGTTCGGGCGTGGATGGGGTGGATGGGGTGGATATTTTTCGTTTTCTATTTTTCGCGTTGAATGCTCTCTCCGTTTCACTATCATAGTCTTCGTCAAGAATCGTAGCGTCAGTTTCGTAACCAGAATCATCATCATCATAATTAGGCGTTAGCATACTTTTCGATATGATAGTAAATATTATATAATATCATTACATTTGTTCTTCCATAAATTTGGTCAAATCATCGTCCATGTGTTGTATGTCGTTTTTGCTAATGGACGACGAAGACTGAATAGATTGTTGCATTTCCTCCATCATTTGTTGATACTTGGTAATCTGCGTATTTACTAAATCTTTTGTCTTTTTATGCGTATATGTATTTTTCAAATATTCCCACCCACTATGACAACAATAAATTATGAATAATGATATGAATATATTAAGTATAACATGAAATAGTGTATCGAGCATGCCTGTATATATGATTGACAGAATCCTATATGTCGATTTTAACGTGAAAGTCGCAAACATAAAAATAATAAAGCGAACCAATATAAAACTTGATGTGTATATAGAGTAAGCATGTCACTCACTGTTCTAATTATCGACAAAACTGGCTCGGTTACTGAGCAAACAATTAAAAAGTTCGACGAAGCCGAATTATATAAAAAGGCGGGGCTAAAGTCGTCGGCCGGATTTAAAATGTATACTGAATGGGTAGTTCCAGAGTTGAATGGAAAGTCGTATCACATTTGCTTGTATGGTAAGGCGGATGGACGTGCAAACAGCGAAAACAAATATGAATTTCCGCCACCCGTCGACACTGTTCTGTTCTTTGGCAGCTGTATTTTGCTAGCTAAAGGTGCAAATGATGCGTATGTGAATTTAACCGAGACAGAATGGAATTCGATTTACGACTATTTGCATGGCGGGTTTGATGATATCGGCGACGAAGACGACGATGAGGAAGAAGACGACGAAGACGATGACCTGCCTCGTACCAAGTCGGGTTACGTGAAAGACGATTTTGTAGTCGATGACGATGAAGAAGAGGAGGAGGAAGAAGAAGAAGAGGAAGAAGACGAAGATGAGGAGGAGGAAGAAGAGGTCAAGCCAAAATCAAAGCGTAAGCCGGCGAAGAAGGCGGCAAAAGCAAAGCCGGTAAAGCCAGCGAAGCCATCAAAGAAAAATCAAAAGCCACAAACAGTATTTGTAACCATGGAACAGCCACAAAATTTCTTGGAATGTACGGGCGAATTGAGCGAAGAAGAGTACATTTAGACAATGATGTGTATTATATAATTAGTCCCATTGTATGAACGACATACTTATATCTTGACATAATATAACTATTATGCCAAAAAATCGTGTAACACAATCAAAATTAAAACATACGGCAAAAAGAACAACCGTGCCCACCCAGAAAAATACGATTACACGGAAAAATAAACTGTATATTGGCGGCGGTGTACCCATTGCGGAACAAATACAAAGCGTAAAGCACCGAGATGATTTTAGAAGTATGTTTAACAATACATTTCATGTTATTTATAAAACACAAACCGATCCAGAACCATCAAAATACGAAGAAAGTGTAAAAGAATTGATGCGCTCCATGAAGCGACTTAGAACAGGTATTAATACATTGATACCGATTACAACTGATTATATGCCACTTAATAAAAAAATATATAAACAAAGTGTCACCCCATTAATAGGTTTTGTACCATTTTTGTGTATAATAATACGTCATTTAAAAAACGTACAAGATGTCCGTCGTATATTCATAGAGTTTAAACGAAATTCGGGAAATGTAAATTTGGTGAGTATTAAAGGAAATATTACCGCACTGTCTGTAGCAATCGAGGTTGGAAATATTTACATTATAAAAGAATTAATCCAAATAGGTGCGGATACAAATAGTTTGACAGAGGCATCTCAAACACGATTGCAACAATTAATTGCAGCGGAGGCAGCCCGCACAACGCAACTAATTGTCGAGCCGGTTGTAGAGCCAGTTGTCGAGCCAGCTACCGAATTTGTACATGTAAACAGTTTAACAAATCAACCACAAATAGATGAACCGATTAAACAAAAGAAGGAACGACGCCAAAAAACAGTAGAATTGCAAAACTTATCTATGCAACAGACACCAATGCCACAAATAACTATTCTAAATACACCAAAACCTGCTAATGTAAAGTTGTCATTGCCATTTGAATTGCCTGGCCAAACTGGCTATCCATTAAACGCCATTCCTGCATTTTGGGCACCCATTTTCAATAAGACTCCCACTGAATTGATTAGTTTGAGAGACAAAATAAGAGACGCCCTCGCATTAGATAATGTTATACCCATGGAAAAGAACGAAATGCGAAATATATGGTCGATTTGTGAAATGATTCAAACCATGATACCGACATATTATGTTCCTATAAAAAATGCCCCCTATTGGATTGGTGACACTATGTATGCGGATAAACCCATCGATTTTGCACGATTTAATATGACATTATGCACATGTTTAATTATTTTTGGCATATTATCGGATAGAATGACTGGACAAGATTATGAATTCATTTTTAAAGGGGGGAAGGCGATACAATTAGTATTGGGACAAATCTCGGGGAATCCACAATATATAAGCGAAGATATAGATATATTAGTAAGACCTGCGCAGGGAATAGTATATAATCGAGATGTGGCTAAAAATTTGGCATCACATATAGGTTATCTCATTAAATGGTTCTTAACATACATTGAATTACCGACTGAACTGTTAAAAGATGATACAAAAACGGTTTCTCTCACTATAGCGGTTGCATTGCCAGACGTTCAAGATAACGCCGTGTGTGACACAACTGCTAAAAATAACCCAAATATAGTAAAAGTAAGTTACAATAAAGTAGCAACACGAATTTGTAAAGCATTCGCCGACATCGATTTCAAAGAAACCCCTGCAGAAGTATCCACCTATTTTAAAACAACCCACAAATATCCCTTTTATATAGAGGGACTACAAACCGATGTGTTGTTTATTTGCCCAAATATCGGTTCATTAATCGATGAAAAGATTTATTTGTATGCAAAATATATGAAATTTAAATTATTATTAGAAAAGGGTGAAAAAATACTAGACGAAGGATATGAAACCATTAACCTTAAGAACTGCAAGTTTTATATGGACAAATTTGCGCGGGCAATAATCGCACTTACATTAGGATTGGTACGTTCGAGACAACCTGGTCTACTAAATGCCGCATTATTGGGTTACCAAATGAAATTTGTAGAGAAACGCATGGAGTCCCATAATATACCCGACCCACTCAAAGCCGAAATAATGAAGGCGTTGTTTCCACAGAAATCTGGCGAAGACGCATAATATGCGCCGCATTCAGCACATCATGTTCGTGGTCGCGGCCGTTGTAAAATTGATTCATATAAACACTTATTTATATGAATCAAAATAAAGGTAAATCGCGTTACACAAACAATATGCACACTGTAGAAAATCCCACACAGTTTCGTAACAATATTTGCGCAAAGTTAGCGCTCGTTATTGAAGATGAAACATTAAGTACCAATCTTGAAAAAGGTGTATTTAACTATGCGATTAAGGAAGGAAGTAGTAAAAAAATAATCAAGAAGTGGGACAACCCGCATTTTGTACAATTATATTTGGACCGGCTACGAAGCATTTATATCAATTTGAAAAACGTCGAATTGTTGGAACAACTCAAAACTGGCGAAATAACTCCACAAACACTAGCATTTATGACACACCAAGAAATGAATCAAATGCGGTGGAAGGAATTGATTGAACAAAAAATAAAGCGTGATGCAAACAAATATACTACAAATATCCAAGCATCGACGGATATGTTTACATGCCGCAAATGCAAATCGAAGAGGTGCACCTACTATGAATTGCAAACACGTAGTGCAGATGAACCAGCAACTATATTTGTAACATGTTTGGATTGTGGTAAAAACTGGAAATCGTAATAATTTGATGCGAATCTAAAAAATCATGCACGCAAATAACTTTTGATATCTTTATAATAAAATATATTACCTTTTTTTCTCTTTATAAAAAACACCTGATTGTGTTGACAAATTCTGTCGTGAACATATTTTAGTTTAACAAACATATTTATTTGAGCTAGAACAAATGCATCTAATACAATAATATGTGAATGTTTACAAAATAAGCCATTCATAAAATAAGGGGAACCTCCAGTTAAAATTACATTTACACTTGAATTAACGGTCTTTATTTGGTCATTTAAGTCGACTATTTCATCTGTGTTTAATGTTATGCTGGGGGAATTCTGTATATTATTATGTATATCTGTGGTATCATATGTTCTGTCGTTACTTTTAAAATTTTCCTTGTTTTGTCTAGGTAAAAGAAGATTTTGTATGTTTTTCGGGTTATCTACGTATTTTAATGTTAACTCGTGAATCAAATAATCAAATTGCTGTTTCCAGCTTTCACAAATCGAGTTAATGTTAAGACATGATATAGGCATTGGAAATATACAGACATTTGATGGAACTAAATTATATACGATATCAGTTTGGTTTATGTCAAAAAAATCGCAAAATAATTTTTTATAACTTTTAAATTCTTTCAAATATAATTTTAAAGTGGGGTATTTACGTTTGAGTATAGTAAAAAGAGGTAGATAAATGGCACATTCTGCTACCCAGTGAAAGAATGCATCGTGGAATAATGTATCTATAATAAGGTAATCGGATTTATCAGTGTTCTGTATATTGCTATCAACTTCTACAATCCATTTATTATGTGAACATTCTAATGTTATAACATTTTGTATCTCGGTATATTGATATATTGATTCTGTTAATATATCAATATTATCAAACGGTTCGCATATTTCTATCATATCAACCGTATATCATGTATGAATATTTTAATATGTGAAAAAATACGAGAAAAAATATATACAAACAAATAATTATCGACTGCATTACATAAGTATCTCCAAATCTTCCATGCGCCAATATTCACATCCACCATTCGGCATGGGTCGCTTGATAATAAAGGGTATTTTTTTCTCGTTAAATTCTTTGGATGCAATTACATAGTCATCGATGATATTTTCGTCAACTTCGACGAGTGGCGTTGCGCCTGCACCTAACTGCGCAGCTCGCTCGCCGATGAGTTTCGCTTTTTCATATCTAGTGATAAACGGCACCGACTTATGTAGCGGGTCAATAATTGCACCGGATTCATTGCGGGTCACTTTTGTCATATTTGTAATCTCATCATAATTGTGCGATTTCATTTCGGGGTGGTAATCTGCAATCACTTGTGTGTGCAACGATTCGTCGAATTTTTGTAAATAGTTTTCGTCGTCATCTGTATCTTCGTCAGGTTCACTATCATAATCGACTATGCTTACTTGTTTATTTTGTAGACCCGCTGTTGTTTGAGTGGCAACTTTACCAGCAAAACCAACATCTTCGTCGTCACTATCGGCAGCGGCGTCTTCATCTTCAGTATCGTCTGCATCATCGTCTTCGGTATCGAGTGCATCGTCGTCATCTGTATCTGCTGCGCCCGGCGGAGGCGGTGGGCGAACATCATCATCGCTATCATCATCGATATCGTCTTCTGTATCTTCGGCGGCGTCAACTGGCGGCGGAGGGACAAAATTGTCGTCATCGCTATCCATCGAATTCGCGACGGTTGGGCGGGTAGGTTCAGTATCATCGGTCGCGTCCATTTTCGATAAGGTTATAATATATACATATCTTATTTTCTAAATAATTAAATCAATTTTTCATCTATAGCAAATATAACACTGCAACCCGTTTATTTATGTTGATTCGTTTTCCATGTGGTATCGCAAACCGTGCAAATATATAAATATTTCATGTTTGCGTCATCGTAGCGAATATACACAATTTCGGGGTTAGTAAACGGCTCGGTCACGTTCGACTTGCATTTATCATTGGGGCATTTCATGGTGAAACTGCGAGGCAATGTTGGGTCGTGTTTTGTGTATTTGTTTACAATTCGCGATAAATGTTGTTCGGTGTTATTCGACTGAACATCCAAAATACAGCCACCATCTTGCGCAATGGTTGTATCAACATGTTTGCAATTGCGACAATAATGTTCGAGCTTATTCGGGTCGTCTACATTCACACTGATATAATACATGTTATCGCATTGTTCGCAAAACTTCATTTTAACTCTATATATAATAGGAAGATTATTTTGCATAACGATGCTAAACGAATATCAATTTTTCGACAATACACGTGTAAAGATTGTGTAAAATACACGTAAATTGCATCGGCGAGTGACACCCGAAAAATTGATTTATTGAAATGAAAATAAAAATATGGTATTAATATAACCTATCAAAATGATGGAGTCAAGTAACACTGAACCATTATCTAGTTCCAAAATAATACCGCATATTACTGATTATCGAGATGTATTCGATTTCTTATCAAAACATCTTGCTAAAAAGAAAACCGATTCCAATGCAACTGTAACTATTACAAATACGCGCATTGGAGACAGTAATGCTGGAATATCGGGCGGATCATATAATATCACGGATGCAGAGTATCCTACCTTTTTGGATTTGTACTATCGAGATGTACTCGCCCAAAATAAAAAGGAATACTTGACCGAAAAACAACGAGAGAATGACGGGCCCATATTAGTTGACTTGGATTTGCGTCACACATATGACACAGACGAGCGACAATATACAAAAGAGCATGTCGACGACCTTGTTGATATTTATTTAGAAGAACTGAAACAAATATACCAGATGGATGACAGTACTGCATTCACCGTGTATATATTTGAAAAGCCAACCGTGAACCGGGTGCAAGAGAAAAACTGCACAAAAGACGGGATTCATATGTTGATTAGTATACAGGCCGACCATGCGGTCCAGCAGATTCTGCGCAAGCGAGTTATGCCAAAAGTAAAGGAGGCGTGGTCGGAGTTGCCATTGATTAATAATTGGCAAGATGTGTTTGACGAAGGAATCAGTAAAGGTACCACGAATTGGCAACTTTATGGTTCACGCAAGCCAGGAAATGAACGTTATCGATTGACGCGTGTTTGTAATATCACAGTTGACCCGGCAGACAATGAGATTATCAATCGCGATTTCCCGGTATCGAAAATAAATATGGAAAGTGAAATCCATAAGTTATCTGTTCGATACAAATCCAACACGGTACTGTTTATGCGAAACGATTTTGTAAATGAATATAAACAATTTACAGATGCGTCGACGCGTAATGTAAACCGTCAACAAACACCTGGCACGGCTGCTGCGGCTGCGGAAATCCAACATCGTGCGGATATATTAGACGATATTAGTACGATTGCGTCCATCCGCAATAAAGATGAGTTAGAGGTCATGGTAAACAATTTCATTGAAGTAACGGAAGGCTCTGTAAATGATTATCATTTGAAGACAGTGTATGATTACACCATGATATTGCCCGAAAAGTATTATGGACAGGGGTCATATGACAGATGGAAGCGAGTCGGGTGGGTGTTACGGAATACCAGTACCAAATTGTTGATTGTGTGGATTGCGTTTAGTGCAAAATCAAGTACGTTTTCATACAGTGGCATCCCCGAACTCTGCGATACATGGAGAAAGTTCGATTTGCGATTGCATGGCGGATTGACCAAATTGTCGTTAATTCATTGGGCAAAAACGGATGCACCTGAAGCTTATGAGAAGGTTTTGCATGGTACGCTCGATTATTATATTGAACACACAATCACCGGATTCAATGCCAAAGAGCGAGTACCCGATTTCGATTTGGCAAACGTATTATACCAAATGTATAAGCACGAATATGTATGCGTGAGTGTTACAAAAAACATGTGGTTTCGGTATAAAAACAATCGATGGGAGGAGATTGATTCAGGTACTACACTGCGACTTGCTATATCCAAATCTTTGCGTACGTTGTATAATCAAAAGGGGTCGACAAGCATGGCCGATGTAGCAGCTATTCCAGTGGATAAGGCGATTGATTTGGAGAAAGATGCAGATTTTGAGAAAAATAGGTCACTTAAAATATTGGCGATTAGCAATCGATTAGCGAATACAAACGATAAGAAAAATATAATGACAGAAGCGAAAGAGTTGTTTTATGATGGCTCATTTTTAGAGAAAATGGATACAAACCCTTATTTATTATGCTTTAATAATGGTGTCATTGATTTCCGGGAAAAATGTTTCCGTAAAGGTCAGCCTGAAGATATCATTTCATTGTGCACCAATATCGACTATGTTCCATTGAATCCGTCAAAGCATAAAAAACTAATGGATGAAATTCACGATTTTATGAATAAGTTATTCCCCGACAAGGCACTGTGTAAATATATGTGGGAACATTTGGCGTCTACGCTAATTGGTACATCGGCAAATCAAACATTTAACATGTATATTGGTGTTGGGTCGAACGGAAAATCCGTATTAATGAACTTGATGGAAAAGGTATTGGGTCAATATAAGGGCGACGTTCCAACCACATTAGTCACGGAAAAACGTGGCAAAGTGGGTGGGCTTGCTCCGGAAATTGTGCAATTGAAAGGTATACGGTATGCGGTAATGCAAGAGCCTAGTAAAGGCGATGTGATTAATGAAGGTATGATGAAGCAGTTGACGAGTGGTAAGGACCCGATTCAGGGTAGAGCCCCGTATATGCCCAAAACCATTTCATTTATTCCGCAATTTAAATTAGCGGTTGCATGTAATGCACTGATGGGTGTCAAGGCAAATGACCACGGTACATGGAGACGTATCCGTGTAGTTCCGTTCAAGTCATTATTCACAGAAACACCGGTCGACGACGACCCGGATAAGCCGCATCAGTTTATGTTGGACAAGAACATTGAGGAGAAATTTGATGAATGGAAGGAAGTATTTGCGGCGATGTTGGTAGATATTGCATTTAAAACGGGCGGTGTGGTTAACGATTGCGACATTGTCATGTCAAAGAGCAACGAATATCGCCAGAGTCAGGATTACATATCTGAGTTTATTCGTGATCGTATTACAAGAGACGCGAATGGGCGAATCAAGCAAATGGAGTTGAACAACGAATTCTCGATATGGTATATGTCGAATTATGGTGGTCGTGGGCCAAGTCCAAAGGAATTACACGAATATATGGACAAGGAGTTTGGACGCAAGCGTCAACAAACATGGTCAGGTGTTCGTATTAAGTATGAACGTGATGAATTGCCAGCGGCGATGGCAGACAATGCGAGCGACGAAGCAGAAGATACGGATGACGGGATAGATGTTGAGAATTTATAATACGATAAAAACATATACAAAAGAAAAATGATACAATAATATATAGTATTGTATCATTATGTGGAAATATAAGCACTTTGTTGCAAATGAAGAGCATAAAAAACAATTAGAAAATCAAGAAAAATGGCGCCAAAAACAATTGGACATTTTTTATCGTAATGGCAGGCCGATATATACGATGCAACTTGATACAATGCATCTACGTAAACACAACAATCCTCTTTTTTTTGTCGAAAAACAAATAATTTACGGCTAAAATTATTCAGGTTGAATCGCCTAGTACCACCTAATCATTTCGGTCAGCCGCAGTGCCGGTAATCATTGACCCGGCATAATGGCCAACGTTATATAAAACCATTTCAATATAATAAATGACAAACGGATATGCGATTAATAATAAACTAAATCCGGCTTTTACATACATGTTAAGTTCATATTTAGTAAACAAGTAATACAGCACAATTATGATGCAAATATAATAAGCAAAGAGTAGGAATGTGTTTAATCCGGTTAACGTGTTTACTGTTTGTGCTTGATAAATATATTTTTGTTGGAACAAGAGTTCACGGTCTTCAATATCCATTTGTATTCTATACAATAGACTTATACTTTACTATATCTACTTATTTCACTGGGTGTATTTGGTGATACAATATTTTTGTTATATTTCAATCGTTCTATAACAAACCCATTCATGTTACCAAACGGCGCCTGATATGTGCACTTACGAGAGGTTGCATTCCATACAATATTGTTAGAGGAATCGCAGCACGCCGCACCCATGCACCCGCCGATATCAATACTGCCTAACAAATCTCCGGACTTTGCCGCCGCTTCTTGTTTTTCTTTGACTTGCTCGGGAGTATCAACTATTGGTTTATCTAAATGTAATTCATTATAATTAAGATGCGACCGTGCTTGTAGATTTGAATAAAGCATAAATATTTTAATAGCCGCTGCTCCGCCAACGATTAATATCAACGTATATGATATAAACCCCGGTAGAAAAGGTAACAGACGAAACCCAATGACAATTACTAATATCACGAACATGGCTAAAACAAATATATATAGTATTTCATTGTAATGCTCTGTGCGCAAACGTTGGTTCTCATTGAATTCTACCATCCGTTTTTTAGTAATTAGATTGTCCTCGACACGTTGGATGTTGGTCTGTATGCGTGCGTTCTCATCATCGACCATAGCTTTCACTTCCTTTTGTTTTAACAATAGTTGTTTATTTTTTTCATCCGCATTTGCACTGATTGTTTGAATCGTATTTAATCCATTTGTCACCGAAGTTGTGTCAATGTTCGATGTATTCGTTCCAAGTGACGATAAGATAGATTGTATAGTTGTTAATATAGACTGGATACTAGTTTGGTCTGGTGCGGTTGTGGACATTATATATTACTACTACATTTTTCTACATAAACATTGATAATACGACTAAAGATGCAACTGCGATAGAACCAAGAATATAGACTTGGTTATTTGCATCATTTAATAATGCGGAATCGCGAAGCATTTCATCAGCGGCACTAGGTCGTGTCTTGCCGTTGGTTGGAATATATTTTTTATATTTTGGATTTTCTTGTAGTTTTTCGTTGTTGTTTAATCTAGTGGAAATATCATATGAATTGAGAATTGCCTGGTTTCGTCCAGTTTCTAATAAACCAATATTCGCTTTAATTGTGTCTACTTGTGAAACCGCGGCATTAACATCAAACCCTTCAGTTAATGTTAGAGCATTCATTGTAAGAGGAGTATAACGCGTATAAGGAATATATGGCATTACTAAATAATATTATATGCTATTGTGATATAATATTGTTACTAAATGTCGATGAAGATATAGAATACCATAGAAGTAGCGAGCGCAGTCAATAATATATTTGTGTATATGGCATTATCGTATAATTGCTTCTTTGTCGCATATCTGGAAGTTTTGCCAACGTCGTTGTTATTTGCGTTATTTAATTCTCGTGTATGTTGTGTTAGTTTGGTATAATCGTTTTGTACCGATTTATAGTTAGCGACAAGTTTCGCATGAGTTGTATCTGCAGTATCATTGGCGCCATATTGAGTAAACCCTTCGCTCGATTTACTAGTAGATGGTTTAATCATATCAATATTCGTGTTTGTCACCGACTTTTGATAATTGGCGTCTTTGTAAATATCTTTACACTTATTTTTCGTCGGGTCTATGCAGGTTTTATACTCATTGTCTAACTTATTTTTATTATTATTTTCAATATCATATGTGGCTTTTTTTTCTTGAAACACGGAATAAAATGGGGCACAGTCCTGTATATTGTCCTTGCAATCATTGTCGTATTCGGTTTGTTTTTCATCTAACATATCTTCCTCATTCTCACGGCCGGCGATAAGTGCTTTAAGTTTATCATGTTGTTTTGTAGAACATTTGCGGTTATAATTTCTAATACACGTATTATGTTGTTTCTTTAAACTGAACAACTCTGTCTCGTATTGTGTCAATTGGTTCTTTTGGCTTTCTATTAGTTCCTTTGTATCTCTACATGCTTTTTCACGATTATCATAATATTCCTTTTGTGTTATTAATGTAACCTGTGCGGATTTGACTGGATTGATTTTATTACGAATGTTACTTGCTTCAGTCTCGATGTTGGACTTAGCCGCATTTGCGGTTTGCAGGTTTGCATTTAATGCTGGTATAGTTGCACTTAATGTATTTATCTGGTTTTGTATTGGTGGTATTCGAGAATTAATATTATTTACTTCATTTTGGAATCTACTTACCAATGGACCGAAAGTCCTTTTATTGAAAATACGTGTAAAAAAATTACCACTATTTGCTCGACTTGCTGCATTGTTACGCTGTTGTTCAGCCCTTCCTCGTGCTTGTTCTAAACTTGATTTTTGCTGGTTAAGAAATTTAATATTATTATTGGCTGCATTTAATTCATTTGTTCTTTTATTTACATTCATAACGACCGGCGGCTGTTTTTGGTTAACAGTGTTTAATTCTGCATTATATTTGGTATCATATCCTGACAATTCGATTTCTTTCGGGGGGTAATATGCATTAAACTGTGCAGTAGTCATCGTTTTATCAAAATTTTGCATTTTTATTGTTTATTCTATATATTAGATAGAATAAAATCCGTGTAAATTACTAAATCAGGCATTACACATATTCTTTTTTTGTAGGTCCTCGTTTGTTGCAATATAACCTTTTAAATCTGCAATTTGCTTTTCCTTCTCTGTTATTCTTTTCTGTAGTTTATCACAATAGGCTTTATGTGGGTCACATGTCTTCAATATTTTCGTTTTTTTTTTGATATTTTTATCATATTCGGTTATATTTCTTTGAGTATTTTTAATAGTTTCGTCGATACCCATGCATCTATTTTTATGATTATTACACACATCATATGCGTTTTTAGCGGTGGTATATGCCGGTTCTAATTCTGCCACGATAGCGAACTTGTCGTTATATTGTTTATTCAGGTCATCACATAGTATTTTATTGGCCAAACTACATTCAATATGCTTTGCATGTGAATTATTCAAACCGATTGCAGAACCGGAAACCGCAGTATTTTGAGTGATTGTGTTCAATCCTTCAATGATAAATCCAGTAGACGGGCGTATAGGTTTTACATATTCGTCTGGTACAAATGTTTGATAATTATATGTTTTATTATTGGGGTTTGAAGAACATATATTGCACTGTTGCATAATCGGTTCAATAGTATATTATAATACGTGTATATTTTTACCACGACTTTGTGTCATATACATTGCTATATGCTAAATTTACAATAAACTTTCCAAAGTTATATACACTATATTGAACCGGATAAACGATGAACGGGTATGCAAATAACAGTATCAACATAAACAACTTCTTGTAGTATAATGTGCTATACCTAAACGTCCCGTACGTGTAATATGTATAATATATCAAAAAACTATAGTAAATGAAAAATAAAAACACATTAACCCCATATATGTCATTGGTTTGGCGTTGTTGATATACGCTTTTCTGTGAATCCGCAGAATATTCTTCTTGTTTTTGTTTGTATGTTGTTAAACTGTCGCCTGCTAAATCTGCCATATACACTGTTCATAGATTTGAATACGGTTTATACATTCGAATTTTTCAATCGAAAAATCATAATTGCGGTGATTAGTATGCCGGCACTTAAGTTAACCGCGGCGAGTAGTGAACGATTATAAAAGTACACTGTGTTTTCGAGGCGTTTCATGTTTGCACCGTGATTCATGGCTTGTTTTTTTGCATCTATGTCCGTTGGTGTCATGTGTAATTATAATATATATCAACTTCATATTATAATTATTGATTTTTTGCAATAAAAACGATGGCGGCCAACACACCAATACCTAAATTCATGGTGTTTGTTATGGTTTCTGCATATATAGCTTTCATACCATTATAACGTAATTCTGCACCTGAATTCTTTAGTTCGGTATTAATTAGTTTTCCATTCGGGTCCCGCGCTTGACTTACAGAGTCTCCAAACGATTTACGTATTGCGATTTTAAGCACATAATTTTTATTATTCGCACTACATGATGCTCGACCAGAAGTACCGCTGCCAGATTTTATATCAACTGACCATGTTTTGCCGGTCACATCTTCATATGTAAAGACAAATTTCTCGGTAGCATTTATTAATTTTACATTTAATCCGTTAAATTCGCCGTTCGCGTTTACGGATGTGCTACCACGCTGTATTTTCAAATCGGGCGAATACGCATAAATGTTTCCGTTCGGTGAAATAGTAATACCATCTTGTTTAAAAATTTTTCCGCGAATGTTACTACATGTATATGGATACCGTACGGTCGTACCAGTAGTCGTTTGAAGTAGCGTGTTGGTTTTTTTGGCAGCACCTGCATTTGTTTTTTGACTAGTTGAATTACTAATCGCATTCGTTAAATTATTCCAACCCTGTCTATATTGGTTTGCATACGAACGATTTAAATCACAAAAATTGGCGATGCCCTCGATGATTTGTGACACTTTTTTATCATTTTGTTCATTTTTATCAGTTGGTTGATAAGAAAAAGGATATTCACTATATTCAACAGACCCCATTTATACATCAATGAGAAATTAAAACAGGACAACCTAGATTTCATGCATTTTATGGGTGTAATTGGATAATATGTTTTGTTTAAATGATGGTCTTCTCTTTTATTTTATAGGGGTCATCTCTAAAATAATATTTATTTTCGTATTTTTGCGCGGATTTAATTATTCAAGGCCGTATAAGTGGATTAGATGTTAACGCTTACAATTTTCCCCGTGAAATAAATTTTTATCTATTTCTATATCCGGGGTTTCCTTGCCAGATTCATAGTAGATAAATGGATATCTATCTTTATAGCTATGAACCATTCCAGGTTCATATCTATTTTTAGAAGTTCTATGCAATATTCCAAAATTCTCTTTGGGAATACCATGTTCGGCTAATTGTAAAATCCAATCTTCAGATTCAGTATATCTATTTGCAAAATTTGGATATTGTAATAATTTTATATATGAAGAGCGAGCCCACCAAAAGTTGCCAGAATAATGAAATATGAAATCATTACATTTAATTCTATCTATATGACTACATAATTCACATCCGCAAGTATATTTATTTTCCAATATTTTAATACTATTTTCCCATTTTTCAATTACAAAATACTCCATCATGAAGGTCCAATCATCACTTGGACTATTTTCATTGTGTGATATTCCTCTATTATGAATATACATAATTATGGATTCGGGTTGTTCATTATCGCAAAATTTTTTTAAACTAGATGTAGTAACTCCTTCATTACCTGATTGTTTGTTTACTATTATTTTTACCTTTGGATGATTTATTATATTATCACATGGAAAATTTATATCACTAACATATCCAATATAAATTGATTTACATCTATCCAATAACCCGCTCTTTTTAATTTTTTCAAATTGGCGCTGAATAATATTTGTACCTCTTGTAATTTTATTTTTATCTATAAAAATATGCCAAAATATGTAGATAGACATTTCTAAATCAATAGCTATTTTGTTGGGCTCCATTATAATATATTTATAAAAATATAATGTTTGATGGGTTTTGGTAAATATGTACAATAATGTGTTTGATAACAATGTTTTATCGATTGTTATCAAAAAATACAAAAGTCCGCAATAATTTATGGTTTATTTTATTATTAATGGTTCATGAAATACTTATACACACACTCTATAATATTCGGTGTTCAGTGCAGTCGCGCTTTTTCTGTCATATTTACATACTTCCCCCGGACGTAAACAAATCGCCAATGATTGCGGGTCGAATCGCGATACTTCGGGCAATTGTTTCACAGACATCAAATTAAATCTTTGTTTCAATGTCTCGACTTCGGTGGTGGATAAAATCTTCGCTTTGGGCACTAATGTATGTTTCAAAATGTTATATTGCAAACGCTTAATGTTATGGATTACAATGAAAATGCCGTCATGCTCGTACAAATAATTGATTTTGGCAACAATAGTATCATTCGGTTCATCTTCGGTTACAATAATAAGACAGTCTTCCTTGGTTAATACGTTTTCTATGAAATAGAGGTCTTCGATAATATCATCTAAATCTGGCTTCTTTATCTGTTTCGCTTTCAAGTAATATTTAATATACACTTTTCTACTATTTGTACTATGGGTTAACAACATATCTAACTGTGTATTTTTATACATGGCGTCTACTTCATTAATACTAAAGGTACTGTAATCATCGGTTTTGTATCCTTTTTCTGTTAAGATTTCCACCAACGTATTTCGTGAATTATATACAGATAGGATTTTATTACTGGAAGCACTCATTGTGTAATATACTAATAATTGATACTTTATATTTTTTACAAACTATCAATTTTTCACCGCGACATTCGCATTATACTTTCTTTATAACCATTCCCTTACTAAAATCGAAAGAATTATCGGCAGCGGCTGGTTCGGGTGCGTCGCCGCTTGTTTGTGGTTTCATTTTAATAGGAGCTTGACCTGGACCCGAAATTGTAGTTGAATTCGTTGCGTCCACTTGGTACTGTGTCGTATTAGATGGTTCTGTCATATCATTACCATTTACAATTTTAATATTAATCGCAGGCATATTTGTAGACTCTGCTGGTTTATTTGCATTTGCTTGCTGTACCGGTTCATCGTATAATGGCTGAAATGACGGGCTGCTGTATGCAAAATCGCCTGGTCTGTATATATCTAGTTCAGTGACTACCTTAATCGTATCGCTCATATCTAATCCAGCTGTATCACGTGTTTCAATGGTAATAAATTTATCACCAATATTTTTAACCCCCCATATTCTGCCTGGTTTTGAATCGCCTCTAAATATCACTGATTCCCCGACATAAAACCCTGCACCCCGACCGGGCGGAGGATAATCGGGTGAACCAGGAAATACTAAGGGTGGGGTCTTATCTGGAGGTGGATAGTCAGGTGAACCTGGGAATACCATTGACCCGGGTTGTGAACTATCTGGGGTGTTAGGATTATACACAGGTGAATTGGGATTGTATGCAGGTTGGCCGTGTTTTTCAGGAACATACGGCGAATTAGGATTATATACAGGTGAATCGGGGTTTACCGATTCCATCAAACGTTGATATTCAGCGTCTGTTGGTTGATATACATTATCCAGGTTTACCGGAGAGCCAGGTGCAAATGGTATTGAGTCGGGTGACTTGGGTGCAAATGGAATAGAATCTGGAGATTCCGGTGCAAACGGGATTGAATCTAGCGAGCCAGGCGAAGACTTGATACTTTCAGGTGTCGCAAGTTGGTTTCCGGCATATCCTTTACTCAATATTTGTTTGATTTGTACTACAAGTGAGTTCGGGGTGTCCGCTTTGTTTTTCGTAAGTGCATTCAAGTTGTTCGAAAAAGACATATTTTCTATTTGGTCAATATTGTCTTCTGTAATAATACGCATTTGAACATTAATGGCCTGTAATTCATGGACCAACAACTTAAACGAATACGGTACTTCAATAACACTAAAACTGCGGCCGAATTTGCTTACGGTTTCAATATTCATTTTACTACTGTCAACATTGTCAGTGAACCGGATAGGTCCATCTGCCATTGGACTCATGAATAAGTTCTTCGCCGGATTATAAATAGCAATCATACCGGTTGTATTGCATATAGCGATTTTGTACTTGTCGCCGCGTTCCATCATAGACTCCTGTAAAAATGCACTTGCGCCGTGTGATATGACACCATCACGTTCCATCTCACCTATACGTAACCCACCGTCATTTGCTCTACCACTCACCGGTTGTCTGGTAAGTGCCGTTCGTGGGCCCAATGCACGATAATTAATCTTATCTTTCACCATGTGTTTCAGGCGCATATAATAGTTGGGTCCCATGAATATTTCCACTTCTAACTGTTCGCCGGTCATTCCATTATATAACACTTCGTTTCCACTCGAATGGTAACCCGATTTACATAATAAATCGCCAAAGACCCCGATTTTGGAACCATCATTATTAAACGCAGTGCAATCGCCAAACGCTCCATACATGGCACTGGCCTTTCCGGTAATCGTTTCAACAAATTGGCCTATGGTCATACGGGATGGAATCGCATGTGGGTTGATAATTAAATCGGGGCGAATACCGTTTGCCGCAAATGGCATGTCGCGTTCAGGTACCACTAAACCGATGGTACCCTTTTGTCCAGCACGCGACGCCATTTTATCACCAATGTTCGGTATACGCTCTTCACGGACTCTTATCTTTGCAATACGGGTTCCTTCTTCTCCTTCGGTGATAAATGTTTTGTCTACAATGCCGAGCTGCCCTTTCTTTGGGGTTTTCGACGCGTCCACCTTCACGTCGCTCGCCGCAGAATTCGATGTAGCCATTCCAATCAACACAGTTTTGTCGTTTAATTCCGTATTTTCTTTAATCATTCCATGTTTATCTAACTTACTGTAATCATATCCGGGTTTTGTGCCAATAACATTGTGCTGCATTTCAATATTCATGAACGTGTTTTCGACAGTGGCATCGCTCGTTTTACTCTTCTCTTCGTGCATTTCATAAGTGCTGTAATACGTTGTGCGGAACAAACCGCGTTTTAATGCTCCTTCGTTTACTAAAATCGCATCTTCCACGTTATATCCAGTATAACACATCACTGCAACAATCGCGTTTTCACCATATGAATTCTCTTCGTTGTTAATATGCTTCAAATAACGAGACTTAACCAATGGGACCTGACCGGAAACTAAGACAACCGCGGTTTTGTCCATACGCACCTGGTGATTGGTATGATACATAGATACGGCTTGTTTGCTTTGTCCACATGAAAATGAATTACGGGTGGCAGGATTATTTTCAGGAAAGTTAATCAAATTACACATTGTACCGAATATGAGGGATTCGTGTATTTCGACATGTGTGTGTTGTTTTTGTTTATCTTTCGCCAATTCAGCGGCGTTCATTGCAATAAGCGAACCTTCGGTCTCACTCGTATCAATATAGTCAATAATGGCCTTTTCCTGTAGAAATCGCGCCAACTTTGCAGGATTCGACTCCACATCGATATTTTCATACAGTTCGTGTAATTCGTACATGGTGTAGCTGTTCGGGTTAAATCCTTGTACCTTTTTACGGTTGAACCCGGTAATCAAATCGTTCCATGTAAACTTATCGTCTTCCAAATATTGCTTGATTTTCGGTGTATCATATGACATTTTGTGGGTTTCATCGTCGCGGTAAAATATGGGACGACATACACGACCAGCATCTGTGTATATAAAAATGGTATTCATCTTAATATCGAACGAAACACTCGTGTAAATCGGGAGTAAACCATTGCGGCGGAACAACTTTATTTTTTGCACTGCGTCCACCGGCTCATAAACTGCTCCAGTCCAATATCCATTCACAAAAACCTTTGTCAACGATGCCAATAATTTCGGCGTGCATTCTTCTAATAACTTCATACTTACCTTTTCACGTAACCATTTTATAATGAGTTCGCGCGAATATCCCTGACTGATATATGTTGTAATGGCCAAGTGTTTATGCAATCCAATATTTCCACCATCTGGGGTATCAATCGGGTCAAAGAATCCCCACTGTGTATTATGTAATACACGCGGACCGACTACTTTTACACTTGCATCCAAGGGCAGATTTGTTTTGCGCAAATGACTTAACGCGGAATTGAAGGATAAACGATTCAAATCTTGCACAACACCGATGCGTTTCGTATGTACCTGAGACCCCCAGTTCCCTTTGAATGCCTTTTTGAATCCGCTTTCCACAATTCGTTCACCAAATACTTCCTTGTATTCTTTCTGGATTAACCCGTACAAGTTATCGGCATACAATGTTTGATTGAAGAAAATTTTCTTTTCAAACTGCTGATGAATGTGTTTTTGTTGCATCGAATAATATTCGCGGAACAAATCATACATTAATGACCCGACCAACTCGATGCGCTTATATTTGAAGTTGTCGCGGTCAGTGGGTGGCTCGACGCCAGTATAGACCGACAATAACCGGAATACAATATATCCCAAGTAATACGCCTTTTGTGTAAAATTCATTTCACCCACATGTGGCAAAAAGTAGTCGGCTAAAATCTCGAGGGCATGTGGAACAGTCTTACCCTTTGTCAATGTGGCAATGTACTTTAATGCATTTACCTGATTCAATATACCTCCGGCATCGTGTACCGACGGTATAAACAAATCAATCATGTCAGGATGTTTCTCTAAATCAAGTAAGCAGGTTGTTATGATTTGTTTGTCGCTGATTACACCAAGTGCGCGAAACACAATAAACAATGGCACTGGCTTGCGAACATTCGGTATATTCACCACAATGTTCTTGAATGTGAATTTGTTGGTTGGCGCCATAATTTTGACCGATAATGTTCGAACGGGTTTGGATACGTTTTCCGATACGGACCGGATTTCGGCAGAATACAAATACGTGTCGTCGTGAACGTCGCGAATATACAACATATTGTCGCCAAACTTTTCTTGGGAAACAACGGTTTTCTCTTTTCCGTCAATAATAAAATATCCGCCCACGTCGTTCATGCATTCGCCCATCGTATGGCGTACTTCCCTGGGTAATCCCGACAAAATACAATGGTTTGATTGTACCATGATAGGAAATCGACCAAAGAATATTTTTTCTAGAGTGAGGGTGCGCTTTTGGCGATTCGACGTTTCCATCGATTTTGCAGTGGCCTCTTTAAACAACGCCATTTCCGCGGGCGTTAGTTCGACCGCCGTGCGTTTTGCCTGTTTTCGGCGAAGCGGGCCTTTTCCAGAACCGCCTTCGGTTTTGTTTTCATCACCCACTTCGGATTCGGTTTCTTCGCGAATCATGTCTTCGGTACCCACCACAGTAGGCAATTCCCCGTCTTCCAATATATCGATGAATACAACTTCCACGTCATAATGAATCGTTATACCGTATGTCATATTTCGTAGACGCGCCTCATTTGGATACATATAATGCGCATTATTGTCATCATATATCACAGGCTTACCGAAATATATTTTGCTGCCGTCTTTCCCACCAAAATACATGATGCACTGGGAACGATAGTCATCGATGCGTTCATCATAACGCGTTTGTATTTTTACCGGATTCTTTTCATTGAATATTTGGAATATACCCTGCTTAAAAAAGTCATTGTAAGACTCAATGTGGTGTCTTACTAAAGATTGTGGATTATCTTCAAAATATTTGTTTATCACTTTCCATACGGTAGTATTATCCATATGTCCGTCGTATATAAATTATACTATATATTTTTATGTTATTTCATGTAGATTGTATATCCGCGTTGAGAACTATGTGAATCACAATTGTAATTTTGTTTTATAGGGTGTAACACCTGTAAATATGGTGAATGAATGAATATTTAGTAAAA
>Ga0164293_10001037_pt1 | contig 23286 bp, 17 predicted proteins | sample GEODES118metaG_FD_111487 | JGI IMG/M metagenome (GOLD analysis project Ga0164293, IMG submission 111487) | Eutrophic lake water microbial communities from Lake Mendota, Wisconsin, USA - GEODES118 metaG | ecosystem: Environmental > Aquatic > Freshwater > Lake | place: USA: Lake Mendota...
GAAAGTGCCGAAGGGCGGACTCGAACCGCCAACCTGAGCGTTATGAATGCTCCGCTCTAAACCGGTTGAGCTACTTCGGCGAGGGGACAGAGTCTAGCGGGTTTGCGGGGGGCGCCGCCACCCCTGCGGGAACCGCCTCAGGCCGTGGCCATCGCGGCCGGAACGTGCAGCCAGCGCGCGATCGCGGGATCGCGCGCCGCGTCGGGGTGCTTGCGCGCGATGGCCGCCGCGACGAGCCCCATGAACAGCGGCTGCGGGTGCAGCGGACGGCTGGTGAGTTCCGGATGGAATTGCGCCGCGATGAAGCAGGGGTGGTCGCTTGTGGCCAGTTCCAGCACCTGCATGATCGGTTGCGTGGGGTGCTTGCCGCTGAAGTGCAGGCCGGCACCCTGGAGTCGGTCGATGAACGCGGGTTCCACCTCGTAGCGGTGGCGGAAACGCTCTCGCACCTTGGTGGCGCCGTAGAGCTGCGCGGCGAAGGACTCCGGCTCGAGCGCCACATCCTGGCCGCCGAGACGCATGGTGCCGCCGACGATGCCTTCCAGTTTCTTCTGGTCGGGCAGTTCGCTGATCAACGCGTTGGGGGTGGCCGGGTCGAACTCCGTGCTGTTGGCGTCGCGCAGGCCCAGCACGTTGCGCGCGTACTCGATCACCGCCATCTGGAAGCCAAGGCAGATGCCGAGGAATGGAAGCTTGGTGGTGCGTGCGTGCTCGACGCAGCGGATCTTGCCCTCGACGCCGCGCTGGCCGAAGCCGCCCGGCACGATGATGCCGTCCATGTCGCGCAGCGTCTCTCGCACCTTGGCGGCGCTGTCGAGCGCGCTGGTGTCGAGCCAGTGCAGCTCGACCGAGGCATTCAAGTGGATGCCGCAGTGCTCGATCGCCTTGTCGATGCTGGCATAGGCGTCGCGCAGGCTGGCGTACTTGCCCATCACGCCGATCTTCACCTTGCGGCTGCGCGGGCTGGCGAGTTTCGCGCTGAAGTCGTTCCACGCGCGTCGAGCCACGTCCTCGCGGGTCACGTCGACGCGGTCGTGCAGGCCCAGGATCGAGAGGATCTCGCGATCGAGCCCGCTGGTGCGCATGGCGTCGGGGATCACGTAGATGCTCTCGCGATCGTGCATGCTGAAGATGCGTTTCATGGGCACGTTGCTGAACATGCCGATCTTCTGCATCACCTTCTCGTTCACCGGGTTCGTGGCGCGGCATGCGATCACGTGCGGCTGCACGCCGCTCTCCATGAGTCGCTTGATGCCCAGCTGGGCGGCCTTGCTCTTCTGCTCGCCCAGCGTGGCCGGCTCGAGGATGTAGGTGAGGGCCACGAAGCAGGTGCTCTCGGGGCCTTCCTCGAAGGCGAGTTCGCGCAGCGCCTCGATGTAGAAGCCGTTCTCGTAGTCGCCGGCGGTGCCGCCGACCTCCACGAAGACCACGTCGGCGGGCGTGCCGTTGGGGCCGCCGGTCATCGCGAGTTGCCGCAGCTTCAGCTTCACCGTGCCCGTGACGTGCGGAATCATCTGCACGTCGCGGCCCAGGAATCCGCCGCGTCGCTCGCGGTCCAGGATCTCGCTGTAGATCTGTCCGGCGGTGATGAAGTTCTTGCGCGAGAGATCCTGGTCGAGGATGCGCTCGTAGGTGCCGAGATCCATGTCGGTCTCGAGGCCATCCGAGAGCACGAACACCTCGCCGTGGCGGAACGGATTCAGCGTGCCGCTGTCGACGTTCAGGTAGCCCTCCATCTTGATCGGGGCGACCGCAAGGCCCTTGTCCTGCAGGAGCTTGGCAAGGCTGGAGCTGAAGATTCCCTTGCCCAGACCGCTCATGACGGTGCCGATCACCACCACGTACTTCGTGCGGCCCTTCTGATAGCCGGGAGGCGCAGGGCTGAACCACTCGCGCTGTTCGTCACTGGCCGAAAACTGGGCAAGAAACCCGCTCTCGCCTGAGTCGGGGGGGGTTGGGCTTCCTTTGGAGGGCACGCTTGATCGTACCAAGGCGGGGTTCCGGTTCAAGATCCGCTGGGACGACTTTCAAAGATCGCGAAGCCGATGGTCGGTTGGCCTGTACGAATCCGGAACTTCCCGCGAGGATGCCACCCATGCGAAGCCTGTCCGCCGCGTTCCTGTCCTGTCTCGCCACCCTGTCGGCCGTGGGTGCAACCCACGTGGAGGACTACGGCTGCGAGTGCCTCGCGCACCGGTTGGAGGCGCTCCAGCCCGCGCGGCGCACCGACCGTCCGGGGCGCTGGGTGGAGCCAGGCAAGGGCAAGTTCGATCCCGCGACCGGCGCGGACTTCCGGCACTGGCCGCCCGATCGGCTGGTGGACTACCGCAAGATCCGCGTGGAGCTGAAGGTGGCGGACCTGGCGGTGCGCAGGGCGGAGGGCGTGGCCACGCTCACGGTGCGGCCGATCGCCTCGCCGGTCGAGTCGCTGGCGCTGAACGCGGAGCAGCTGAAGGTCTCGAAGGTGACCGTGGGGGGGCGGGCCGTCGAGCACTCGAGCGACGGGCATGTGTTGGGACTGCGCTTCGAGCCACCGCTTCCGATGGGCGCCGACAGCGACATTCGCGTGGAGTATGCGATCGAGGATCCGCAGATGGGCCTGACGTTCGCGCCGGCCTATCCCGACCGGCCCGGCTATCCGGCCGAGATGCACACGCAGGGCCAGAGCGAGTTCAACCGCGGTTGGTTCCCGTGCCATGACTTTCCGAACGAGCGCCAGAGCACCGAGCTGGTGGTGGACGTGCCCGAGGGCGTGATGGTGAGCGGCAACGGGCGACTGGTGAGCAAGAAGACCGAGGGGGGCCGCACGGTCTGGAACTGGCTGCAGGAGAAGCCGCACGTGGCGTATCTGGTCAGCATGGTCGCGGGCGATTTCGCCGTGGTTCCCATCGAGAGCAAGCGCAGCGGCGTGCCGATGCATGTGTGGGTTCCAAGGGATCGTGCGGGCGACGTGGTGCGCACCTACGGACGCACGGACGAGATGATGGTGCTGTTCGAGGAAGTCTTCGGCCAGAAGTACCCGTGGGACCGCTACGACCAGCTTGTCGTGCGCGACTTCGGCTCGGGCGGCATGGAGAACACCAGTGCGACCACCATGCATCCGGGCGCGATCCTGGACGAGATCGCGGCAGCCGATGACGACATGGAGGGTCTGATCAGCCACGAGCTGTGTCACCAGTGGACGGGTGACCTGATCACCTGCAAGAGCTGGGCGCACATCTGGCTGAACGAGGGATGGGCCACCTACGGCACGAACCTGTGGTGGCAGCGCCGCGACGGTGACGCGGGCTACTTTGACGCGATGCTGGATTCCAACGGCGTGGCCGGCGGCGACAGCACCGAGGGGCCGGTGGGCATGGTGAGCCCGATCTACGGGCATGCGAGCGAGACCTTCGGTCGCGCGCCGAATCCGTACCCCAAGGGCGCGAGCATCCTGCACATGCTGCGCGAGAGGCTGGGCGACGAGATCTTCTTCAAGGGTGTGCGCGCATACTTCGAGAAGTACAAGTTCGATGTCGTCGAGACGGACGACTTCCGCAAGGAGCTCGAGGCCGCGAGTGGCCTGGGCCTCGAGGGTTTCTTCGACCAGTGGTGCATGCGTCCTGGGTGCCCGAACATCACCGTGAAGGCGAGCTATGACACCGCGAATCGCATGCTGCGCGTGACGGCGGACCAGACGCAGAAGATCGACGAGCGCACGCCGGCGTTCGCGGTGGACACGCCCGTGGCGGTCAAGACGGCGTCCGGCGTGAGGACCTTCCCGTGGAGCTGGCGCACGAAGGCCGACACGCTCGAGGTGCAGCTCGACGGACCGCCGGAGTGGGTGGCGTTCGATCCGCGGCTGGCCACGCTGAAGACGCTGAAGCAGGAGATGCCGGTGGAATGGATGCGTGCGCTGGCGAAGGATGGGCCCACGACCGCGGCACGGCGGCAGGCCGTGCAGTTCCTGCGCGGGAATGCGACGCCGGACACGGTGGCGGTGCTCGAAGCGATCGCGATGGACCCGGCGCAGCGGCGTCGGCTGCGTCAGGAGTGCGTGGATGCGATCGCGGACTTCCAGTGCGAGGCGGGTCGTGCCGCCATCGCGCGCATGATGGAGAAGCCGCCGGAGCCGCCGCGGGTGCATGCGAGCGTGGCCAGCGCGCTCACGCAGCTTGGCGACAACGGCAAGGCGATCGCATGGCTGGTGAAGACCCTGCAGGAGCAGAAGAGCTATGCGGTGCGCGTGGCGTGCATCAACGCGCTCGGCAAGCTGGAGGCCAAGGATCAGGTGGAACTGCTGCTGAAGATGGTGGACGAGCCGAGCCGTCAGCAGGAGATCCAGGGTGCGGCGTTGCGCGTCCTTGCGGGCTGGACCGAGGCGAAGGCGATCGAGCCCGCGTTGAGGGCGGCCGCGCTCGGGAACTTCGACCGCGCGCGCCCGGCGGCGATGGATGCGCTGTCGAAGATCTGCCCGAAGGAGGAGGACAACGCCACGCGCAAGCAGGTGATCGAGCGGCTGGTCGCCTGGATGGACGATCCGGAAGGGCGCGCACGCAATGCGGCGTGCGAGGCCCTGGCGAACCTGAAGGCGAAGCAGGCGCTGGACCGGCTGGATGCGATTGCGCGCAGCGATCCGAGTGCGGAGCGCCGCGATCGTGCGGCCGAATGGGCGAAGCGCATCCGCGGGTGATCGCCCGGGGTTCGGCGCTCACGGCCTTCGACGCCGTCGGATCATGCCACACAGGAAAGCAACCACGCCGGCTGCAGGTGACGGCAAGGTGAAGCGCAGGTCACAACCGAAGCCGGAGACGCCGCCTGTCGAGCCATCGCTGAATGAGGCCAGCAGCGTCAGGCTGTAGGTCCCGGCCGTGAGGGTGCCACCGTTCGAATAGGTGTCCGGCCTCGAGTAGTTGAAGATGGTCTCCTCGCCACGCCTGAGGATGCTCTGGACGGTGGCTTCGGTCCAGAAACCCACGCCGCGCAGATTGCTGATCTCGTAGCTCGTCGTCTCGGTCACGGTGAAGACGGCGTCGAGACGGATCGTGGCGGTCGCACGACCAAACGCGACCGGAAATGCATTGATCGCCGACACGTTCCCTGCAAGGCTCGCCCAGGGCACGGCGCCCAGGCCGATGTTGGAACTGTGACTGGCAGAGGCGAGGGCCCGCTCGAAGTACGGCAGATCGGGAATCCACGGACCCGCGCAGGCAACGCGCGTCTCCCAGTTGCCGAGCAACTGGTTCGAGGTGGCGATGTCCGCGGCGAAACTCGGTGCGATGATTGCGGACGCTGTCCGTTCCGCGCTGATCCAGGCGATGTCCGCGTGACTGGATGATGCGACGAGCGTGATCGACAGGATTGCGAGAGGCCGTCGAGGCATGGGGGATTCTCCTTGGTGTGCGCGGCGGGTCGCGCCGTGGCGCCAAGCATCGCTCGGCGTTGCGGCCGGCGCCACAGCTTGAGACCGATTTGCCGCGACTCCGCGTGTTGACACGAGGGCCGGCCCGCCGTGGCTGGCGAGGATGCGTCGACCTGACCGCTGCCTCCGGTCGCGGTTCAGCGTCGGGCCTGAAGCGCCGAGAGCTGCTCCGGCGTGTCCACGCCGTGGAACCTCGCCTCGCCGATCGCCACCGCGATGTCGTAGCCGTTCTCGAGCACGCGCAGCTGCTCGAGCTGCTCGGTGCGCTCGAGTGGCGTGCTTGGCATGAGCACGAAGGTCGGAAGGAACGGTCGCCGGTACACGTAGAGCCCGACGTGCTTCAGCGGCTTCACCGCGTCCGCCGCGCCATCGCGATTGAACGGCACCAGCGAGCGGCTGAAGTACAGCGCCCGGCCGTTCGCGCCCACGACCGCCTTGACGATGTTCGGATTCATCGGGTCCTCGCCCGGCATGAACGGGCTCGCGACCGTCGCGACGGGCACTTCACGCCCGGCCCGGTCCAGCGCATCCACCGCGAGCTCGATCAGCCGCGGCTCGATCCGCGGCTCGTCGCCCTGCACGTTCACCACCAGTTCGCAGTGCAGGTTCGCCGCCACCTCCGCGATCCGGCTGGTTCCATTCGGGTGATCCGCCCGCGTCAGGACCGCCTCGAATCCGGCCTCTCGCGCCGCCCTCGCGATTCGCTCGTCATCCACCGCCGCGATCACGCGCTGAACGCACTTCGCCTCGCTGGCGCGGCGCAGCGCATGCACGATGACCGGCGTGCCCTCGAGCAGGGCCAGCGCCTTGCCCGGAAAGCGCGTGCTTCCCCAGCGTGCCGGCACCACCGCGATGACGCGCTCGCCGCCCGCGGGAGCGGGGGCCATCAGCCCGCGATCTCCTTCACGAGCGCATCGACCTGCTTGCGGCGGTCGCGGATGTCGCGATAGGCGATGTTCTTGCGCAGGATGTAGGAGCAGATCTCGGCGGCGTCACGCGCGGCCTGCGCATTGCGCTCGCCCTTGGCCTGCTCCATGAGGCTGACCATCAGGTCGTACTTGATGTCCAGTTCGCGCTCCGCGTTGCCCGCGTCGAGCACACGGATGGCTTCCTTGTACTCGTCGACGGCCTCGCTGTGCCAGCCCTGCGCGGCGAAGCACCTGCCGAGCATGTGCGCGGCCATGACCCGGTACTTGGCCTCGTCCTTGGCCTGCTGGAAGCAGGGCATCGCGTCCTCGAAGCGGCCGAGCTCGAAGCGGATGCGACCCACCTCGGCCTTCAGGCCGCAGTCGGTGGGGTACTTCTCCATGCGCTCCGCGAATTCAGCGCCCTCAAGCTCCAGGTTCGCGTCGCGCGCCGCCTTCAGCGAGGCCTGCGCGGCGGCATCAGCCGGATTCGCGGTCAGCTTCTCCTGCGCGGCGCGCACGGCGCGGCGGCTCTGCGCGATCCGGATGTCGCCAGCCGCCATGCGGAAGCGGTACTCGCCCAGACGCTTGAAGCCGTCCATGTAGACGGCGTGTGCCTGGTCCTCGCCCTCGGATGTCTGCTTCTTGCGCAGCAGGGTGGCGTACTTCTGGACGTGCTCCGGAACCTCGGGGCGCTCCTCGAAGTCCTTCTTGGCGCGCTCCAGATTCCGCGCCTCGACGTCGGCGGTGCCCGCGACCGCATCCTGATCGGTCAGCTGCTTCTGCTTCTCGGCGTCCTTGATGTTGGCCCGGAAGCCGCCCTCCTGGCCGGCGGTCTTGTTGTAGCCGCCCTGCTGGATCGCGCGCGCCGCGGTGAGCTGCTTCAGCTCCTGGATCAGCGCGCCGTCGGACGGATCCATCGCGACCGCCGCCTCGCCGCACGCGAAGGCCTCGTTCCACGCGTTGACCGCCGAGAAGAGATCCTTGCCCAGCACCCAGTCCTTCTTGTTCGGCTTCTTCTTCTGGTGGACGCGGAGCAGGTTGAGCACCCGCGGTGAAAGCCACTGGCCCAGCTCCTCCAGCTTGAGCTTGCCGGCGAACTCGAGCAGCTTCATGGCCGCCGAGAGGTTGTTCAGATCCTTCATCCAGATGAACTCGGCCGCGGCGAGCTTGGCGAAGTTGCCGCTGCCGTCATCGACATCCTTGAGTTCCTTGCCGGTGGCGGGCTTGCCACCACCCTGGATGTACTGCACGGCCGACTCGTACATCGCGTTGTGCGCCGCCATGTTGCCCGGATCCAGCTTGATCGCGTTGGCGAACAGCTGCAGCGCGTACTCGTTGTTGCCGGTCTTGGCGATCGCGCCCGCGTGCTGCAGGAACTTCGCGGCCTTCTCGGGCTGCGGCTGCTGCGGCGCGCCCTTGGCGGGCTTTTCCGCGGCGCCTTCGCCGGAGGGCTGGGCACCGTCTGCGTTCTTTTTCCACGGGAAGATCATGTGTTTCCGTCGCTGCGCGGGGAAGGAGGGAAGGTATGGCCATATCCGCAGCCGGTCAACGCGCGGACGCAGCCTTCCGGCCATCGGACTACGATTTCGGGATGGCCCGCAAGCGGCAGATCGTCCTGTACCCGGATCCCGTGCTGCGGCGGCGCGCCAAGCCCGTCGAACGGGTCGATGACTCGATCCGTGACCTCGTGCGCGAGATGTTCGAGATCATGGATGAGGAGGAGGGCATCGGTCTGGCGGCGCCGCAGGTAGGCGAGAGCCTGCGCATCTTCGTGACCGGCCCGCACGCCGACGGCGACCACCCGCACATGACCTTCATCAACCCGGTGTTGAGCGGTTTCGACGGCGAGCTGCAGACCCACGATGAGGGCTGCCTGAGCCTGCCCGGCATCCGGGGCGAGATCCGGCGCCAGCCCCACGCCGTGATCGAGGCCCTCGACGTGGAGGGCAAGCCCTTCCGCATGGAGAGCGGCGACTTCATCGCGCGCGTCTGGCAGCACGAGTACGACCATCTGGAGGGCATCCTGATCATCGACCGCATGACCGCGCTCGACCGTCTGCGCGTGCGCCGCGCGGTGAAGGAGCTGGAGTCGGGTGGCTGACGCGGCACGCGGCGTGGCGTTCCTGGGCAGCGGCGCGTTGGGCGTGCCCACGCTCGAGGCGCTGCACGCGGCGGGCTTGCTGCGCGTGGTGGTGAGCCAGCCGGATCGGCCGGCTGGTCGCGGTTTGAAGCTGGCTCCGACGCCCGTTGCCGCGTGGGCGCTTGTCAAGGGCGTGAAGCTTCTCCGCACCGACGACGCCAATCAGGGTGAAGCGCTCGAGGCGATCCGCAGCGTGGGAGGCCCGCTGGTGGTGGTGGCGTTCGGACAGAAGCTTGGACCGGCGTTGCTGGCAGGCCGCTTGAGCGTGAATCTGCACCCGTCGGCGTTGCCGAAGTGGCGCGGCGCGGCCCCCATCCAGCGCGCGATGCTTGCGGGCGAGGCGCGGATCGGCGTGTGCGCGATCGCGGTGGCCGAGCGCATGGACGCCGGCACGATCCTGGACGCCTTCGAGACCGACATCGGGCCGCAGGAGAACGCGGGGGAAGTCCTGGATCGCGTGGCCGTGGAATCGGTGCCGATGATGCTGCGCGTGGTCGAGCGGCTGCTGCACGGCCAGGGCGAGGGTCGCGCGCAGGATGAGGCGCGTGCGTCTCGCGCGGCGAAGCTCTCGAAGGCCGACGCGAGCGTGAACCTCGACCAGTCGGGCGATCGCGTGCGCCTGCGCGTGAACGGCCTCCAGCCGTGGCCCGGATGCGTGGTGCGCGTGACAGGTCAGGATCTGCGCTGGCTTCGTGTGGGGCCGGCCGAGGGGGCCGGGGCGCCGGGCACGCTGCTGGCGGATGGCGCGGTGGCGTGTGCGCAGGGCGCCGTGCGTCCGATCGAGGTGCAGCCGCCCGGAGGCAAGGTGATGGCGTGGGCGGATTGGCTTCGCGGTCGAAGGATCGATCCGGGTGCGCGCGTCGAGAGCACGTTCCCCTCGCCGGATGTCGCATGAGCCACGGACTGCGCGCCGATGACCTGGACTACCCGTTCGACGAGCGCTGCATCGCGGCGCAACCGGCCGAGCCGCGCGACAGCGCGCGCATGATGGTGGTGGAGCGCGCGCGTGATCGCGTGCATCACCTGCATGTCCGGGACATCGGCGCCTGGCTTCACGCCGGTGACACGCTGTTCGTGAACCGCACGCGCGTGGTGCACGCGCGACTGGTGCTTCGCCGGGAGCATGACGGCCGGCTCTTCGAGGGACTGCTGGCCGCGCCCGTGGGAACCGGCCGCTGGCTGCTGCTGGCGCGTGGAGGGAAGAAGCTCCACGCGGGGGAGCGGCTCGCGATGGTGGGCGAGGATGGCGCACCGGCCGAGGCCGTGACCTGCGTGGAGAAGACGCGCGAAGGCTGGGTGGTCAAGTTCGATGACGGCGTGGACGCGCACGGCGCGATCGAGCGTGCAGGCCGCACGCCCGTGCCGCCCTACATCCTGAAGGCGCGCGGTGATGCGGCGCGCCCCGACGCCTTCGATCGGGAGCGCTACCAGACCGTCTACGCGAGCGACTCGCGCATGCACTCGGTGGCGGCGCCCACCGCGGGCCTGCACTTCACGCCCGACCTGCTCGCGCGGCTTTCGGCCGCGGGCGTGCGCCGCGCCGAGGTCACGCTGGAGGTCGGCATGGGCACCTTCAAGCCCGTCGAGACGGAGTGGCTGGCGCAGCACGCGATGCATCGCGAGCGGTGCGAGGTGCCGATGGAGACGCTTGCAATCCTGCGAGATCGTGAACGTCGGGGGCGCCGCGTGGTCGTCGGCACCACCACCGTGCGAGCGCTCGAGAGCCTTCCCGATCCGCTGCCGGAGCAGGTGTGGCGGGACGAGGCCAGCCTGATGATCCAGCCGGGTTACGGCTTCCGACACGTCGACGCCCTGATGACCAACTTCCACCTGCCCCGCAGCACGCTGCTGGCGCTGGTCGGCGCCTTCGTGGGGCTGGATCGCCTGAAGTCGCTCTACGCGATTGCGCAGCGCGAGGGCTATCGCTTCTATTCCTACGGTGACTGCATGCTGATCGTGTAGGTACATTTCCGGGATGCGGCTCTCCCAACTGCTTGCACTGGTACCGAGCGTGAGGCAGGAGGGGTCGGGCGACGCGCAGGTCACGAGCATCGCGGATGACAGCCGGAAGGTGACGACGGGCACGCTGTTCGTGGCGCGTGGCGGGGCGAAGGCCGACGGTGGCGCCTTCATCGCGGACGCGATCGCCAAGGGTGCGGTCGCGGTGGTCGCGGCGCCTGGCGCCGTGGTGCCCTCGGGCACGCCGGTGCTGCGGGCCGATCATCCCGCGCTGGCCGCCGCGGAAATCGCGCATGCCTTCCACGGGTTCCCTGCGCGCAGCCTGCAGGCCGCTGCAGTCACCGGCACGAACGGGAAGACCACGATCGCCTTCCTGCTGCAGCAGTGCATGGCGCAGGCGGGCAGGAAGTTCGGTCTCATCGGCACCGTGCAGATCGATGATGGCGCGCGAACCGTCGCCAGCGAGCTCACCACGCCGGGCGCGATCGAGCTGGCGGCCTTGCTTGCGCGCATGCGCGACAACGGTTGCGTGGGGGTGAGCATGGAGACGAGCAGTCATGCCCTGGACCAGGGACGCGTGGCGTGCGTCGACTTCGGCGTGGCCATCTTCACGAACCTGAGCGGCGATCACCTGGACTATCACGGCACGATGGAGAACTACGCGGCCGCGAAGGCGAAGCTCTTCGAGGGGCTGGCGCCAGGCGCGACCGCGATCGTGAACGCGGATGATCCTGCCTATGCCCGCATGGTGCGCGACTGCCGCGCGAGGATCGTTCGCTGCGGTTTCGCGGGCGGCGAGTCGCTCGACGCGCAGGTGAGCGTTCTGGAGGCGAGACTGGGCTCCATGCGCGTTCGGCTGGAAGGCCCCTGGGGGCAGGTGTCCGCGCGGTTGCCGATGATGGGTCGACACAACTGCATGAACGCGCTGCAGGCGGTGGCGGGTGCATGGGCGCTGGGCGTGGAGCGCGCGGCGCTCGAGAGCGCCATGTCGCGGGCCAGTGCGCCGCCGGGCCGGCTGGAGCCCGTGACCGATCCCGATGCGCCCTTCGCGGTGATGGTGGACTACGCGCACACCGACGATGCGTTGCTGAACGTGCTGCGCGCGGTACGGCCCGCGCTGCCGCAGGATGGCCGCCTGATCGTGGTGTTCGGCTGCGGTGGGGATCGCGACCGCACCAAGCGCCCGCGCATGGCGCGCGTGGCGAGCGAGTTCGCCGACTGCATCGTGATCACCAGCGACAACCCGCGCACCGAGGATCCTGCGGTGATCATCCGCGAGATCGAGTCGGGCGTCCCGCCGCACCGCGCCGACCGTGTGCGCAGCGTGATCGATCGTCGCGAGGCGATCCATGCGGCGGTGCAGATGGCGCGCGCCGGCGACGCCGTGGTCATCGCCGGCAAGGGGCACGAGGATTACCAGATCGTCGGAACGGTGAAGCGTCCATTCGACGACCGGCTGGTCGCCCGTGAGGCACTCCAGTCCGCGGGGGCTCCGGCGTGAGCTGGCTCACGCCGCAGGAGATCGCCGACATCACGGGGGGGCGATGGCTTGACGCGCCGCCCCGGGCGGTCACCGGCGTCGGCACCGACACGCGCGACGATCTTTCAGGCAGGCTGTTCGTGGCGCTGAAGGGCGATCGCTTCGACGCGCATGACTTCCTGCAGGCGGCCGCCGAGCGCGGGGCCGCGGCGGCGATGGTGCATCGTGAGGTGCCGGGGCACGGTGTTCCGCGGCTGCTGGTGAAGGACACGTTGCTGGCGCTGCAGGCGATGGCCGCCGCGTGGCGCGCGCGCATGCCGAACGCCTGGTGCATCGCGATCACGGGCAGCGCGGGCAAGACCACCACGCGGCGACTGATCGAGGGCGCGTGCGCCGCGATCGGCCCGACCCACGCGAGCCCCAAGAGCTTCAACAATCACCTCGGCGTTCCGCTCACGCTGCTGTCCGCACCCGCGGACTCGCGCTTCCTGGTCATCGAGATCGGCATGAACCACCCCGGCGAGATCGAGCCGCTCTCTCGCATGGCGGCCCCTCGTGTGGCGATGGTCATGAACGCGGGCACCGCGCACCTTGGCGGGCTTGGATCCCGCGAGGCGATCGCGCGCGAGAAGTGCACGATCGCGCGTGGCCTTCAGCCGGCCGGTCTGTTCGTGGTGCACGGCGACCAGAACCACCTGCTGCACGAGGCGTTCCGCGAGCCGTTGCCATCGGGCGGTCGCATCCACGCCTTCGGCACGCGCGGCCTGTGCGCCTTCAGGCTTCGTGGGCGGATCCAGAGCGCCGATGGATCGCAGGACATCCTGCTGGACACCCCGCTGGGCGAGACCACCTGCACCATCCGGCTGCCCGGCGCGCACAACGCCATGAACGCGGTGGGAGTGGTGGCGGCGCTGGCCAGCCTGGGACTGCCTCTGGAGAAGGTGTTCGAGGGCATGGCCACCGTCGAGCCGGCCGACATGCGGCTGGTGCGATCGGATCTTGGGGGCATCGCCGTCTTCAACGACGCCTACAACGCCAATCCCGATTCGGTCCTGGCGGCGGTGCGAACATTCGCCGAACTGGCCCCGGCCGGCGCGCGGCGCGTGGTGGCGCTGGGAGACATGCTTGAACTCGGCGAGGAGGGGCCGGCGCTTCACGCCATGGTGGGACGCGAGCTGGCGACGGCCTTTGCCGGCGGCCCGCCCGACCTGTGCATCGCGTGTGGAGAGCTCGCCCGACATCTGGCGGACGCCCTGCGGGCGGCGGCGCCCGGCGCGCGCATCGAGCGCAGTGCCGACCTTTCCGCCGACGCCCCGCGACTGGCCGCGCTGCTGAAGCCCGGTGACGCGCTGCTCGTGAAGGGGTCGCGTGGCAGCGGCATGGAGCGACTGGTGGCGGCAATTTCCTCCCCACAGGAAGCGAAGAAGAGCGCCCCCGCGGGCCGATGAACCGCCCGGCGCACCGGCATGCTCTTCAACCTGGTTGAACTCTTCCAGAACTGGCTCGACGAACGCGGCCTCTACGCGGTCGTTCAGGTCATGTACCAGCTGGAGTTCCGGGCCTTTCTGGCCGTGATCCTGAGCTTCGTGCTGGTGCGGGTGGCGGGGCCGTCGGTGATCGGCTGGCTGCGGCAGCGCAAGGTCGGCGACAACCCCGAGTTCCACAACCTGACGCTGAACGAGCTCATGAAGGAGAAGGCGGCCACCCCCACGATGGGCGGCCTGCTGATCATCGGGTCGATCGTGGTGACCAGCGTGCTGCTGGCCGACCTCTGGCACAGCATGCCGGCCAAGGTGGCCATGGTGGTGCTGGTCATGCTGGCGATCCTGGGCAGCTTCGACGACTGGCTGAAGCTGAATGCCGCGCGTCGGCAGCCCGGCAGCCGTGACGGCCTGCTGCCGTGGGAGAAGCTGCTCTTCCAGGCGGGCATCGGGTTGGTGGCGGGGTGGTTCCTGTATCGCCACGCGCAGAGCGTGGACGCGTTGGTGCTGAACCTTCCATTCCAGCGCACCTATCCGCCGACCCCGGTCCTGGAGAACTTCACGCAGCCAGCGGTCTCGCCGAACGTGATCGTGCTGGGGGGGATCGGCTTCACGCTGATCGCCGCCTTCATGGTGCTCTTCACCAGCAACGCGGTGAACCTGACCGATGGCATGGATGGCCTCGCGACGGGACTCGCGATCATCGCCGGCATCATGGCGATGGTGGTGGTGGGCATCGCCTCAAGCCCGCGCTTCAGCTACTTCCTGCTGGTGCCGCATGTGCCCGAGGCGCGAGAACTCATGGTGATCGCCGGCGCGATGGCGGGGGCGTGCATGGGCTTCCTGTGGTTCAACTGCCAGCCCGCGAGCGTGTTCATGGGCGACACCGGCAGCCTGGCGCTCGGCGGCCTGCTCGCGGTGATCTTCGTGTCGGTGCGGCAGGAGTTCCTGCTGGTGGTCGTGGGAGGGGTGTTCTACCTCGAGGCGCTGAGCGTGCTCACGCAGGTGGGCGTGTTCAAGATCACGCGCAAGCTGACCGGCACCGGGCGCCGCGTGCTGCGCTGCGCGCCGATCCACCATCACTTCCAGCTGGGCGGCTGGAAGGAGACGCAGACCGTCGCGCGCTTCTGGCTGCTGGGCGTGCTCTGCGCGATGGCCGCGCTGGTGCTGCTGAAGCTGCGTTAGGCGGGCGGGGCCCGCCGGGCTCAGACATTGAACAGGAAGTGCACCACGTCGCCGTCCTGCATCACGTAGGCGCGACCTTCGCTGCGCAGCTTGCCCGCCTCGCGGATCGCCTTCTCGCTGCCGAGCGCCTCGAGGTCCTTCACCAGATAGCACTCCGCGCGGATGAAGCCCTTCTCGAAGTCGGTGTGGATCACGCCGGCGGCCTGCGGGGCGGTGTCGCCCTTGCGGATCGTCCAGGCGCGGATCTCCTTGGGGCCCGCGGTGAAGTAGCTCTGCAGTCCGAGCAGGTCGTAGGCCGCGCGCGCGACGGTGGCGAGCGCGGGCTCCTTCATGCCCAGGCTGTCGAGCATCTCCTTGCGGTCGCTTTCCGAGAGTTCCGCCAGCTCGCTCTCGATCTTCGCGCACACCACGACCACGCCGCCGCCCTCGGCCTTGGCGCGCTCGCGCACCTTCATGACCATGGGGCCCTTGCCCTCCAGGTCGCCCTCGTTCACGTTGGCCACGTAGAGCACCGGCTTGGCGGTGATCAGGCCCAGGCCACGGCCCATCGCGACCTCCTCGGGCGTCCAGGTGCCGCCGCGCAGGGGCTTGCCCTCACGCAGGAAGGCGAAGGCCTTCTCGAGGTACGCCACCTTCGCGATCGCCTCCTTGTCGCCGCTGCGCGCCACGCGCTGCTGCTTCTCCAGATTGGCCTCGACGCCCTGCAGGTCGGCGAGGGCGAGCTCGGTGTCGATCGTCTCGATGTCGCGGATCGGGTCGGGGCCGCCGTCCACGTGCATGACGTCGGGGTCCTCGAAGCAGCGCACCACGTGCAGGATCGCGTCCACCTCGCGGATGTGGCTGAGGAACTTGTTGCCCAGACCCTCGCCCTCGCTCGCGCCGCGCACGAGGCCGGCGATGTCCACGATGCGCACGCTGGCGGGCAGGATCTTCTCGCTCTTGATGTGCTTCGCGATCGAGGCCAGGCGCTCGTCGGGCACGCTCACCACGCCGACATTCGGCTCGATGGTGCAGAAGGGGTAGTTGGCGGCGGCGATGCCCGCGCTGGTGAGCGCGTTGAACAGGGTGCTCTTGCCGACGTTGGGAAGACCGACGATGCCGCATTCCATGGGTGGGTGCTCCGTAGCCCGCGTGCTGCGCGGGATCGGGAATCCTAGCGGCGATCGCGATGGCCCACGCGATACGATCGCCACATGGTCGCCACCGCCAACGCCGCGGCCCTGCGGGCACGCCGCAGGCTCGGGTTCCTCGCCGTCGTGGCGTTGGGGGCGGTCGCGGTGCTCTCGGTTCGACTCTGGGCGCTCACGGTGTGGCAAGGGGAGCACTATCTGGAGAAGGCGGAGTCGCGCCTGGACACCGCCGACTGGCTGCCCACCATCCGAGGCCGGATCCTGGACCGTCAGGGACGGGTGCTGGCCGAGGATGTGCCCGCGTGGGACGTGGCGATCCACTACGGCGTGATCGACGGTTCGTGGGCGCGTGCGCGGGCACAGCGTGCCGCGCGTGCGAGCCTTGGGCGGTCGCTGTGGGCGCGCGTGACCCGCGACGCGCGGCAAGGCGTGATCTCGCTCCGCCTGCCCGACGCGGAAGCCGAACTGAACGCGCTGCTTGATGAGGTCGCACGCCTGTGCGAGGTGCCGCGCGAGCGGCTGGAATCGGAGATGGGACGCGTGCGCGAGCGCGTGGAGCGACTCGTGGAACGGCGTCGCACGCAGGCCGAGGAGGGGAAGCGTCTGAAGCCGATCTCGGAGCAGCAGTCGAGTCACGTCGTGGTGCGGCACGTGCCCGACGCCGTCGCCTTCGCGTTGCGCAAGCTCGCCGACGAGTATCCGGGCACGATCGAGGTGGTCGATGGAACGCGTCGCGTGCACCCCTGGAGCGCCGCGGACGTTCGGCTGGACACGGGGACGTTGCCCATGCCGCTTCGTCGCAGCGGCAGCGTGACGGTGCATGTGCCGGGCGTGCTGGATTCCGTGGTCGGCGAGGTGCGCGATGCGGTGTGGGCCGAGGACAAGCAGCGCCGTCCCTTCATTCGGGAGGATGGCTCGGTGGATCTTGGCGGCTACAGCGAGTCGATTCCGGACAGCATCGGTGCATCCGGGATGGAGGCGGCCTACGAGGACTGGCTGCGTGGTCAGCGTGGTCAGGTTCGCCAGCGTCGCGACACCGAGGCGGTGGAGCGCACGGATCCGGTGCCCGGCAAGGACCTGCGGCTCACGATCGATGCGGAACTGCAGGCTCGCGTGCAGGCGATCCTGAATCCGCGGTTCGGCCTGACCCGCGTGCAGCCGTGGCAGCATGGCGGCAAGGAGACGCTGCCGGACGGGACCAAGCTTGCCAGCGCGGCCGTGGTGATCGAGGTGGAGACGGGCGACGTGCTGGCGCTCGCCAGCTGGCCGTCGCGCGATGATGGCGCCGAACTCACGCCCGCCGAACGGAGCCGCCTGCAGCCTGGCCTCAATCGCGCGGCCGAGGCGGTCTATCCCCCCGGCTCGATCGTGAAGCCGCTGATCTACGCAGGCGCCGTCGCCTCGGGGCGACTGAGCGCGGCCGCCGCGATCGCGTGCAACGGCCACTTCTATCCGGAGTTCAAGGACCGAGCGCGCTGCTGGATCTGGCGGCCCGAACACGACATGGCGACGCACTCGGCGGTTGTCGGCGGCCCGCTGTCGATCGAGGCGGCACTCAGTCGAAGCTGCAACATCTACTTCTTCAGCGTGGCGCAGAAGATGGGTCTGCGTGGCGTGGTGGAGTGGTACCGCGAACTCGGGCTTGGTCGCACGCTGGGCACGGGCCTGCAGGGGCCGCTGCCCGCCGATCGCCGCGGCGACGCGGGCGAGAGCGCAGGCATCGTTCCCAACGACGAGGACATGCAGAAACTGGAGGCTCGGCGCGATGCCTTCACGACGATCATCCTCGGCATTGGCCAGGGGCCGGTGGCGTGGACGCCGCTGCAGGCCGCGAACGCCTTCGCCACGCTGGCGCGCGGCGGATTGCTGCTGGACGCGCGCGTGGTGCGCGACGACGCGGCGCTTCCTCCGGATCGGCGCACAGGCTCGCTGGAGATTCCCGCCGAGGCGCGCCGGCGCGCGCTGGAGGGATTGCGGCAGGCCGTCGAGTCGAGCCACGGCACGGGACACCATGTGCGCTATGGCGACGGCACGCGCGAGGCGATCTTCGACGTCCCTGGCGTGCGCGTGATGGGCAAGACGGGCACGGCGCAGGCGCCGCCGATGGTCTGGGACGAGGACGGCGACGGCATGCGCGAGCGCTCGATCCGCGGGCTCGATCATGCCTGGTTCACCGGCCTTGTGGGCGATCGTGGCGACAGCGAGCCGCGCTACGCCGTGGCCGTGCTGGTGGAGTACGGCGGCAGTGGCGGCAAGACCGCGGGCCCGGTGGCGGAGCAGGTGGTGCAGGCGCTGCTGGATGAGGGATATCTGGGTGCGGAGCGCGCGGACGCGCAGCAGGGCCGCGGCCGCACGCGCGCGCGCTTCGACAAGGGCCGTGGCGAGCCGGATCCGCCGGAGCGCGAGGATCCGGAATGATGACCACCTTCACGCGCGGCGCGATGCAGCCGCTTGGCGAGGGCGTGGAGATCGGCCGCCGCGGCGTGATGGCGTGGGTGCTGAACGCGGGCTGGGTGCCGCTCCTCGCCGCGGCGCTGCTCACGCTGGAAGGCGTGCTTGCCATCGACACCACGGTGCCGTCGCTGGCGCGGCGTCAGGCGGTTTTTGGCGTGTTCGGCCTGCTGTGCGCCGCCGCGATGATGCTGCCGGGTTCGCGCACGCTCACGCGCGTGGCGTGGCCGCTCTATCTGGTCAGCCTGGTGCTGCTGATCTTCGTGCTGATCCCCGGGGTGCCGGAGTGGCTGGTCCGTCCCAAGAACGGCGCGCGCCGCTGGATCAGCCTGGGGCTGTTCGAGTTCCAGCCCAGCGAGATCGCCAAGATCGCGGTGGTGCTCGCGCTCTCGCAGTGGCTCCGATCGCGGTCATTGCGGCGCTTCGGAACCTTCCTGATGCCGTTCCTGCTGGCGGCGCCGCCGATGCTCCTGATCCTGATCGAGCCCGATCTGGGCACGGCGCTGATGTTCGCGCCCGCCGTCATCGCCATGGTGATCGCCGCGGGCGCAAGGCTGCTGCACATCGGCCTGCTGGTGGGCGTCGTCGCGCTGGGTGCGCCGCTGAGCTATCCGTTCCTGAAGCCGCACCAGCGTGACCGCGTGGATGCGCTCATGGCGCAGATCCGGGGCGACGATTCGTTCGTGGGGGACATCGGATTCCAGGGCGATCGGGCCATGACGCTGGCGGGAAGCGGCGGACTCTTCGGCGTGGGCCGCGAGCGCGCCCAGGCGCTGGTGCACTTCAACCGCCTGCCCGAGGAGCACAACGACATGATCTTCGCGGTGATCTGCTGCCGGTGGGGATTCCTCGGCGGCGTGGTCACGTGGGGGCTCGGGCTGCTGTACGCGTTCGGCGCGCTTCTGGTCGCCAGCGGCGCGCGTGAGCCGTTCTCGCGGTTCGCGGCCACGGGAATCGCGGGAACCTTCGTCGCGCAGCTGGTGCTCAACACGGGCATGACCGTGGGCGTGATGCCGGTCACCGGTGTCACGCTGCCCTTCATCAGCTATGGTGGCAGCAGTCTTGTGGCGCTGTGGATCGGCACGGGACTCCTGTGCAACTTCGCCATGCGTCGCGCCCGCGGCGTGGAACGACTTGGAGCCGTCGCATGAACCGAGCCGGAAAGCCGACACCCGCATTCTTCGAGACGATCGCCGCCCAGCACATCGAGCTGGAGCCTGGTGAGCTGGAGCGACTGGAGGGTCATCTGGAGGCGCTGCTCGAGGCGAACGAGCGCTTCAACCTGACGGCGGTCCGCGATCCTGCCGAGGCATGGGTGCGACATGTCGCGGACAGTCTTTCCCTGGTGCCGTTCGTTGCCGAGAGTGGCGCGAAGTCGATCGTGGATCTTGGAAGCGGCGGGGGGTTCCCCGGCATTCCGCTGGCGATCGCGATGCCCCACGTGCAGGTGATGCTGGTCGACAGCGTGGGCAAGAAGGTCCGCTACCTCGAGGAGGTCGTGCAGCGGCTGGCGCTCACGAATGTCACCGTGCGCCAGACGCGCGCCGAGGAACTCGCGGCATGGAAGGGCGGACTGCGCGAGAGTTTCGACGCGGTGGTGTGTCGAGCGGTCGGTGGCCTGCCCACGCTGGTCGAACTGGCGCTGCCGCTCATCAAGGTGGATGGTCTGCTGCTTGCGATCAAGGGCGAACGGGCGCAGGAGGAGATCGTGGAGGCCGCTCGCGCGCTTCAGGAGCTGCACGGCGAGGTCGCGGCTGCCGAGCGCACGCCCACCGGCACGATCGTGGCGGTTCGCAAGCTCGCCAGGACCGTGCGGCTCTATCCCCGTGACCAGGGGCTGCCCGCGCGGAAGCCGCTGGGGTTCAAGACCGAAGTCGGAGATTGATTCCGTGGAATCTGCGCGCATGCGAAAATCCGCGATCTTTGCTCGCACGGAGCGCCCGCATCGGTTTCAATGCGCATCATGAACGCAGCCTCCTCCGTCGCGTCACCCGCCGCCGCCAGCCAGACCGTCACCCCAGCCGAGGCCCTGCGCCTGATGGAACGTGGCGAGGCCTTCATCGTGGATGTCCGCGAGCCCGACGAGCATCGGCGCGAGCATGTCGCTGGTGCGGCGCTGTTCCCCAGTTCCGTGTTCTCGGTGCGCGGCTTTCCGGCGGCCGATCGCGCTCGCCAGACCCTGGTGATGTGCCGCTCCGGCAGCCGCGCCCGCAAGGTGGCCGAGGCACTGTGGGCAGCCGGGCGCGCCGACGTGCGCGTGATCGAGGGCGGCATCGTCGGCTGGTGCAAGGCGGGCCTGCCGGCCGAACGGAACGCCTCGGCGCCGCTGCCGCTCATGCGACAGGTGATGATCACGGTGGGCGCGATGCTGCTTGGCTTGACGGCACTTGCGGTGTTCGTGAGCCCCTGGTTCCTGGTCGCGATCGGAGCCGTGGCTGCGGGACTCCTCTTCGCCGGACTCACCGGCATCTGCGCGCTGGCCACCATGCTCTCGAAGATGCCATGGAACCGTGCGCCGCTGGCCGCCGGCAGCGCGCCGGTGACGTCGTGCACCACCGGCGGCGGAACCTGCTGCGGCTGACGGACGGCGCTAGTCCCTCGCGGGCATCGCGGTCGGCAGACCCGCCTTCCGCCAGCCCTCGAATCCGCCCGCGATGTTCATCGCATCGAAGCCGTGGCGCTCGAGCAGGGCGGTGGCGGCGGCACTTCGCCCGCCGAGCGCGCAGTGCACAAGGATCGGACGGTCCTTCGGGAGTTCCGCAAGCCGCGGCACCAGTCGCGTGTACGCGATGTTCCGCGCGCCCTCGAGCGAGGCGGCCGCATGCTCGCTTGCGCCGCGCACATCCAGCACGAAGGCCTGCGTGCGGCGCGCGCTCGCTTCCTGCGCCGAGCAATCGCGAGACTGCACCAGGCCCTTGGTTCGGCCGAGATCCTCGGGCGTGATGAACGCGTCGATGTGGTCGTAGCCGATGCGGATCAGGTCGCGCACGATCGATTCGAGCCGCGTCGCTTCCGCCACCAGGATGATCCGTGCTGCAGGGTCCACGTAGGAGCCCACGATCATGGGCAGCATCTTGCCCGGGGGCGCGTGAATCGCGCCTCGCAGGTGGCCATCACGGAATGCGGGCCACGGTCGCGTGTCCACCACCACCACACTCGCATCCGCGCCCGAGACCAGCGTGCCATCGGCTCGCTCGAGGCGGCGTGGCGCGGGCAGCTTGCCCATCACCGCCACGCCGTCGCGGTTCAGCGCCTTCATGCGCGCGAAGTAGAGCGGCGGCTCGGGCTGGCCCGAGAGGATGTCCTGCACGAAGTTCCGCTCGTCTGCCACCAGCTTCAGCGCGTGGCTGTTCGCCTTCTCGTATCCCACGGTCGACTGCGGAATCGCGCCGAGGGCCTTTCCGCAGGCGCTGCCGGCGCCGTGCGCGGGCCACACCTGGATCGAGTCCGCCAGCGTGACGAAGCGCTGCGCGCTCTTCCACAGCGCGTGCGCGCTGGGTTCGGCCAAGCCCTGCATGCCGGCCGCGCTCTCCAGCAGATCGGGACGCCCCAGGTCGCCGACAAACACGAAATCGCCGGTGATCATGCCGATGGGTTCACGGGCGCCGCCACCGATGTCGGTGACCAGGTAGCTCATGTGCTCCGGCGTGTGGCCAGGCGTGTGCACGGCCTGAAATCGGATGTTTCCGACCTGGAACACCGCGCCATCGGTCAGCAGGGTGTGACGGTAGGGGCCGACCCAGCGTGACTGCCACTCGACACCGCCCTGGCCACTCACGTACACGTGCGCCCCGACGCGCTCGGCCAGCTCGCGCGCACCGCTCAGGAAGTCCGCATGGATGTGGGTCTCGGCCACCGCCACGATGCGAAGTCCCTCCCGGGCGGCAAGGTCGATGTACTGGTCCACGTCCCGCTCGGGATCGAACACGATCGCCTCGCCGGTGCGCTGGCACCCGATCAGGTACGCGTACTGGGCAAGGACCGGATCGGTGATCTGGCGGAAGAGCATCGTGTCATGATTCTGCCCCAAGTCCTCGGTGCGTGCCACCGCTAGGCTTGCCGCGTGTCCCTCCACGCCGAAGCCATCCTGAGCGACACCGGACCTCTGGCGCGCCGCCTGCCGAGTTTCGAGTTCCGGCCGCAGCAGCTGCAGATGGCGCAACTGGTCGAGGAGACGCTCGAGCGCAAGGGTCGCCTGATGGTCGAGGCGGGCACCGGCGTCGGCAAGAGCTTCGCCTACCTGATTCCCGCGATCCGCCGGATCGTGGAGCGCCGCGAGCGCGTGGTGGTCGTCACGCAGACGATCAGCCTGCAGGAACAGATCCTCGAGAAGGACATTCCACTGCTGCGTGCCGTGGCCGCCGACGAGTTCAGCGCCGTGCTGGTGAAGGGCCGCGGGAACTACCTGAGCCTGCGGCGGCTCCGCCTGGCGAGCCAGCGGCAGGATCGTCTCTTTCCCGACGAGGAGGAGCGTCACGCGCTGCACCAGCTCGAGGACTGGGCCATGGAGACACGTGACGGGTCGCTCTCGTCGCTGCCCGTGCAGCCTCCGTCGCCCGTGTGGGAACAGGCGCAGAGCGACGCGCACAACTGCATGGGACGCCGATGTCCGACCTACGAGAAGTGCTTCTATCAGGCGTCGCGGCGGCGCATGGAGAACGCGGATCTGCTGGTGTGCAACCACGCGCTGTTCTTCAGCGACCTGTCCCTGCGCGCGCGGGGGCGGGGATTCCTGCCCGACTACCAGCACGTGATCCTGGACGAGGCGCACGAGATCGAGGACATCGCGAGCGAGCACTTCGGACTGAAACTCTCGGAGGCGGCGGTTCGTCACCTGCTGCGCGCGCTGCTGGCCCATGGTGGCCGAGGCTTCCTGCCGCATCTGCGGGTGCGTTCCGGCGCCGAGACGCGCGTGGACACCGCGCTGCGGCAGGTCGAGGCGTGCGAGCATGCCATGGAGGGACTGGCAGTGGACCTCCATCGATTCGCCGTGGAGGGTGGTGAGGCCTCCGGGGAGCGTCGGCTTGGCGGGCCGGATCTGGTCGCCGACGGCCTGAGCGATCCGATGCGCGCGCTCGCGGGAACGCTGCGGCTCCTGAAGGAGGACGTGGCCGATGAGGCGGACGCCTTCGAGCTGAACGCCTACGCCGA
>Ga0164293_10001038_pt1 | contig 23264 bp, 15 predicted proteins | sample GEODES118metaG_FD_111487 | JGI IMG/M metagenome (GOLD analysis project Ga0164293, IMG submission 111487) | Eutrophic lake water microbial communities from Lake Mendota, Wisconsin, USA - GEODES118 metaG | ecosystem: Environmental > Aquatic > Freshwater > Lake | place: USA: Lake Mendota...
GCGAAGCGCGCCTCGATCATCATGACCTGCGCGCGGCGACGTTCGAGCGGCAGGTTGCCGCCACGCATGCCGGGAGGCCAGTTCACCTGCGCGCCCGCGTCGGCGCGGTCCAGCTCCGCGGCGTTCCCGAGGGGCATGCGGAACTCGCGGCGACGTTCGAGCGGCTTCCCATCGGGCCCCGGCATGGGGCGCCCCTGGGGGTCGCGCTCCACGCGCGTCACCACCACGTTCACCTCCGCGCCCGGGGAGAGTCCCTGCAGCAGGTCCGCGAGTTCGTCGGTCGAACCGATCGGCGTGTCGTTGATGCGCTCGATCACGTCGCCGGGAAGCAGCACCTTGTCGGCGGGAAGGCCCGGGATCGTCGCCTGCACGACCACGCCGGCGCGATCCGGAGGCGCGTTCGCCATGCGCACGCCGATCGCGCCACGGGGCTTCTCCTGCACCCGACGCACGGCCACCCGAAGCAGCCGCTCGTGCGCCTCGTCGCTCAGGCCTCCGCGATCCAGCAGCGCCAGGATCTCGCGATCGTCGATCGCGGGATCCATCAGCTGTCCCGTGGTCCGGTCGCGCACCTCGTGCGAGGGATCGTCGAGACCCTTCACCAGTCCGAGCACGCGGTCGCTCAGCTGCACCGAACCCAGCTGCATGTCGCCCATCGTGGCCGCCATCTGCGCGGCCAGCCGATTCCGGCGTTCGCGCAGGGCGGGCATCGCCTCGTTCATGTCGGGCACCATGCGAGGCTGGAACGGCGGCCGATCCTGCGGCCCGGCGGGCGCCACCGGAGCCTGCGCGGAAACGGACCAGCCGATCAGCAGAGCGAGCCCAGCAGCCACTCGCGCACCTGCGCCCCGTTGCGACGCAGCCAGTTCACGCGGCGCGCGACCAGCTGCAGCACCTCCGAGGCCTTCGCGGGACCGAATCGGCCGCGACGCGCGATGGGAAGACTGGCCTCGGACACGCATGCCTCGATCATAAGCGGCGGCACCATGTCGACCTGATCCGCGAGCGCACGGTCGCCACGGTGCGCGTAGGCGTGCGTGAAGGCGGCAAGGCGGAGCGCGTCGAGTTCCGCGGGCCAGGCGGCCACGCGCGTGGCGGTGCCGCGGAAGCACGCGAACTGCATGAGTCCGTTCGCGAAGTCCACCACCGCCGGCTCCAGTCGCGCTGCATCGAAGTCGATCACGGCCGCCACGCGATCGCCATCGAAGATCACGTTGCCGGGATGGAAGTCGCCGTGCACGACCTGACTGTCGAGCTGCGCGTAGCCGACCTCCTCCACCGCTGCGGCGGCCTCGGTGTAGGCCTCGGCCAGCGTCTCGCATGCGTTCGCCAGCGCGACCATGTCGACGTCGGGCTCCACGCGATGCACGGCCCGCGGAACGCGCCGAAGCGCCTCGAGCACGTTCAGGTTCCCGTGGAAACTCGCGGCCTGCACATGACCGTGCCAGGTGAACGCGATTCCAGCCGCGTGCATGCAGCCCAGCGCCTCGCCCGCGGCGCGCGCCTGACCGGGCTGGCGCGACCAGCGCTCGCCCTCCACGAACGGGAAGACCTCCCACGTCCGTGCGGCGACGATCTCGTGGGCGGCGCCATCGCGCGAGCGGATCGGCATCGCGACGGGCACGCCCGCTCCCGCCGCGGCGTGCATGAATCCGTGCGCGAACGCGATGCGCTCGACATCACCGGCATGCGCGGCCCGGCACTTCAGCACGTACGACTTGCCCACCGCACGCACCACGAACTTCGGACTTGCGCTGCTTCCGCCGGGAAGCGGCACGATGGACGCGACCTCGCCCAGATCCCACCGTGCGGCCGCCTCGATCGCGTCCACCGGCACCGGCGGCGCCGGCGCCGGATCACTCGGCATTCGCCGCCTGTTCCTTGATACGGTCGATCGCCGTCTTCATCTCGACCACGCGTCGGGCGATCTCGAGGTCGCTCGCCTTGCTGGCGATCGTGTTGGCCTCGCGCAGCATCTCCTGCGCCAGGAAGTCGAGCGTGCGGCCCACCGCCTCGGTGTTCTTCGGATCGAGCAGCTTGCGGAACTGCTGCAGGTGCCCGCCGAGCCGCTGGACCTCCTCGGCCACGTCGGCGCGCTCGGCGAAGGTGGCCACCTCTCGGAGCACGTCCTCCTGCCGCGCGGCCATGCCGGCCTCGGAGAGCATCGCGTTGAGTCGCGTCTTCAGGCGCTCGCCGTAGAGGCGGCTCACCTCGGGGGCGCGATCAGCGACCTCCTTCAGGCGGCACTCGATCAGTTCGCCGAAGGAGAGCAGCTGCACGCGCAGTGCCTCGCCCTCGCGGTCGCGCATGGCGAAGAGCGCCTTGGCGGCCTCGTCGAGCAGTCGCTCGATCACCGGCCTCGCCGCGGCGCAGATCGCGGCGCCGCCATCGTCGATCACCACGCCGGGCAGCGACAGCAAGGCACCGGCCAGCGACGCCACGGCGGCATCGCCACCCACCGAGCGCAACTGGTCCATGTAGCCGCGAAGCGCCTGCGCGTTGATGCGACCCGCGCTGCGCGAGGTGCCGTCGCCGATGCGGATGGTCAGCGAGACCGTGCCTCGTCCGATGCGGCGGGCAAGCCACGACTCCAGTTCGCCCTCGAGCGAGCCGAGCGAATCCGGCAGGCGAAGCATCGCCTTGAAGGAGCGGTTGTTGACCGAACGCAGCTCGACGGCCAGATGCATGCCTTCGTGCTCACACGAGGCCGCACCGTGACCGGTCATGCTGCGGATCATCGGAGGGTTGCCCGAATCAGGCCTTGGGAGCCGCGGCGGGATCGATTGCGGGCGCAGGTGCAGGCGCCGCGGGCGCCGCAGCAGGCGCGGCATCCGCTGGAGCCGCAGCAGGCGCGGCCGGGGCCGGTGCAGGAGCAGCAGGCGCAGCCGGTGCAGGAGCGGCACTCTCGGGCTGCGCGGCAGCGGGCTGGCTCGCCGGAACCTGGATCGGCGTCATTGGAACTTCCTGCGACGCGGGCGCGCTCTCGCTGACAGCGGCAGGCGTCTCTTCCTTCGCGGGTGCGCGATTGAAGATGTTCAGGCCGATCGCGAGCAGCAGGTACACCGAGAACACCGCCACGGTCGCGACCGTGAGCGCGTCGCCGGTTCGACCACCGAAGGCCGTGTCGGTTCCGCCGCCGCCACCGAAGGCGCTTGCCAGACCCCCGCCCTGCGGACGCTGGACCAGGATCACCAGCACGAGCGCAACGCTGACGGCGATGAAGAGAACGGTGAGAAGCGTGAAGGCGATGCCCATGGTTGCTCCAAGCGATCAGCCGCGACGGCCCTTGAACGCGGTCGCTGCGCTTCCAAGAATGGAGGCGAAGTCGGCGCTCTTCAGGCTCGCGCCACCCACCAGCGCTCCCTCGATCTCGAGGTGGGCGAAGAGGCTTGGCGCGTTGGCGGCATTCACGGAACCTCCGTAAAGGATCCGCACCGCCGCGGAGGAGGAACGATCATACAGGTGTTCGAGGTCCTTCCGGATGGCTTCATGCGCCTCGGCGGCGTCCTTGGGCGTGGCGCTCTTGCCGGTTCCGATCGCCCAGACGGGCTCGTAGGCGATGGTCAGGCTGGGCAGACGGTCGGCTTTCAGCCCCTCCAAGGCCCCGCGAAGCTGCCTCTGGACCACCTCCACGGCCTGCCCAGCGCTGCGCTGCTCCCAGGTCTCTCCCACGCACAGCATCACCTTCAGGCCACTTTCAAGGGCCCTGTGGACCTTCTCGTTCACCAGCTTGTCCGACTCGTGATGGAACTGTCGGCGCTCGGAATGCCCGATAATCACATGCTGCACCCCCAGATCCACCAGCATCGGGGCGCTGACCTCTCCTGTGCGCGCACCGTTGTCCTTCGCGGAGCAATCCTGCGCGCCGAGCTCGATCCCGGAATGCCCAAGCGCGCGCGCAACGGACTGCAGGTGGGGAAACGGTGGGAAGACCACCGCGTCCACATCGGTGCGGATCGGCTGGAAGGCTGCCGCGACAGCCTCCGCCAGTTCCACACCGCTGGCCAGGTCGCCGTTCATCTTCCAGTTGCCGCCGATGAGCAGTCGCCGCGGGTGCATCGGCGCAGGGTACCCGCGAAAACCTAGAATCGCCGGATGCGCTCCGCGGCAGACATCCGTCGAACCTTCATCGAGTTCTTCGTGCAGAAGGCTGGCCACACCGAGGTGCCGTCGAGCCCGGTGGTGCCGCTGGACGACCCCACTCTGCTCTTCACGAACGCGGGCATGAACCAGTTCAAGGACGTGTTCCTTGGGCGCGGCACGCGTGCCTACACGAGGGCCGTCGACACGCAGAAGTGCATCCGCGCCGGCGGCAAGCACAACGACCTCGAGGACGTGGGCCGCGACGTCTATCACCACACCTTCTTCGAGATGCTGGGCAACTGGAGCTTCGGCGACTACTTCAAGAAGGACTCGATCGACTGGGCGTGGGAACTGCTCACGAAGGTCTACGGCCTGCCCAAGGAGCGCCTGTACGCGACCTACTTCGGCGGCAATCCGCAAGCGGGCCTCGAGCCCGACCTCGAGGCGCGCGAACTCTGGTGCAAGTACCTGGACCCGGCGCGCGTGCTGCCGGGCAACATGAAGGACAACTTCTGGGAGATGGGCGAGACGGGACCCTGCGGCCCGTGCAGCGAGATCCACTTTGATCGCATTGGCGGGCGTGACGCGGCGAAGCAGGTCAACAGCGGCGACCCCGACGTGCTCGAGATCTGGAACCTGGTGTTCATCCAGTTCAACCGCGAGCAGGGTGGCGCGCTGAAGCCGCTGCCCGCGAAGCACGTCGACACGGGCATGGGTCTCGAGCGACTCGTGAGCGTGTTGCAAGGCAAGCGCTCGAACTACGACACCGACCTCTGGACGCCGCTCTTCGCCGCGATCCAGAAGGCGACGGGCGCGCGCCCCTACGGTGGCGTGCTTGAGGACAACGTCGACATTTCCTATCGCGTCATCGCGGACCATGTGCGTTGCCTCAGCAGCGCCATCGCCGACGGTGCGGCCCCGGGCGCCGACGGCCGCAACTACGTGCTTCGCCGCATCCTGCGCCGCGCGGCGCGCATGGGGCACCAGTACCTCGGCGCGAAGGGCCCGTTCATCCACCAGGTGGTGCCCGCGGTCGTCGAGTCGCTGGGCGGCGTTTTCCCCGAGCTGAAGGCGAAGCAGGCGCACGTGACGCAGGTGATCCGCGACGAGGAAGCGGCGTTTGGCCGCACGCTCGAGCGCGGGATCGAGCTCTTCGCGCAGGCCGCCGATCGCGCGAAGGCCGGCAAGGGCGTGATCAGCGCCGAGGACGCCTTCCGCCTGCACGACACGATGGGTTTCCCGGTCGACCTCACCAGCGTGATGGCGCAGGAGCGCGGCCTGAAGGTGGACGAGGCTGGCTACGAGGCGCTCATGCAGAAGGCGCGCGAGACGAGCCGCGCCGCGGCGGGTTCCGAACACCGCATCACGCTCACCCCGGACGCGATCGAGAAGCTGCGCACGCTCGGCGTGAAGCCGACCGACATCGCGCCGAAGTACGCCGCGCGCGCGGTCACGAGCCGCATCGAGGCGATCTGGGACGGAAAGCACCTGCAGGAGCACGCGGAGAGCGGCGCGCAGGTGGCAGTGATCACGCGGCGCACCAGTTTCCACGCCGAAGGCGGCGGACAGGTCGCCGACACCGGCATGATCGTGGCCGATCACCCGGGCGCCACGCTCAGCTGCGCGATGCACGAGGTCGACCGCATGGTCGGCGGCGTGCACGCCGCGGCAGAGGCCTCGCTCGGCATGGTCGGTGACATGCAGGCCGCCCGTGGCCACGGCGATACGCGCGACGCGGCCGAATTCAATGTGGAGACGGTGCAGGAGGAAGGTGGCTTCGTGCTGCACATCGGGCACGTGACGCGTGGCCGCCTCAACCGCACCGACTCGGTGATCCTGGATCTGGCGCGCGGGCACCGCAAGCACGTGGCCGCGCACCACACCGGCACGCACCTGCTCAACTGGGCGTTGCGCGAGGTGCTGGGCGACGAGGTGCAGCAGCGCGGCAGCCTGGTGGCCGATGACCGGCTGCGCTTCGACTTCAGTTTCGGTCGCGCGATGACCCACGAGGAGATCACGAAGGCGGAGCGCATGGTGCAGGACGCGATCGCGCGCAATCTGAAGGTGGACGCGGCCGATGCGCCGCTGGCGCAGGCGAAGGCGATCGCGGGCGTGCGCGCCGTGTTCGGCGAGAAGTACCCCGACCCCGTGCGCGTGGTGAGCATCGGCGCGACGGTGGGCGAGCTGCTCGCCGACCCCGCGAACGCGAAGTGGCGTCAGTGCAGCGTGGAGTTCTGCGGCGGCACGCACCTGCCCGCGACGGGCGAGGCCAAGCGCTTCGCGATCGTGAGCGAGGGCGCGCTCAGCGCGGGCGTGCGGCGCGTGCTCGCGCTGGCGGGCGTGCCTGCAGAGGCAGCGTTCGCGGCGGCGAAGGGCCTGCACGAGCGCATCGCGGCCGCCGGCAAGCTCGACGGCCAGGCACTGGTCGACGAGGCGAGCGCCATCACCGCGCTCAGCCAGGAACTCACGCTTCCATCAAGCGAGAAGCACGCGCTGCAGGCGCCGCTCGAGGCGCTGCGCGAGAAGGCGAAGGCCGCACGGCGTCAGGGCGAGGCCGCGGGTCGCGATGCGGCGGTGGGCGCAATGCACACGCTGCTCGACACGCATGCGGGTGGCGCGCTGGTGGCGCAGCTCGACGGCGCCGACGCCCCCGCCCTGCTTGCGGCGCTCGATGTCGCCAAGTCGAAGTCACCCGAGACCGCGGTGCTGCTTGTCAGCCCCGATGCGGAGGCGGGCAAGGTGGGCATCGCGGCGCGCGTGCCGCAGTCGCTCATCACGAAGGGCCTGAAGGCCGGCGACTGGGTGAAGGCCGCGGCACAGGCGTGCGGCGGCAGCGGCGGCGGCAAGCCCGACATGGCGCAGGCCGGCGGCAAGGACGTGACGAAGGTTGCCGACGCGATCGCGGCGGCGAAGGCGCTGGCGGCCGGCATCCGCGCGTAGCGCGCCTGCCAGCGGCACGAGTGATCAGGCCTGTTCGCTGGACTCCCCCGGCGATCTCGTGGACATCCTCAGAATCAGTTCCAGCGCGATCCCAGCCACCACCCCTTTCAGCAGGTCGGTCGCCAGCACCGCAACGATCGTGGCCGCGAACGGAAGAAAACGCGTCCAGCCGGACCGCCACTCTTCCAGAACGAGCTTCGGCGACGCCAGCTTCAGGCCTACCTGCACCAGCACCGCCGCCAGGCACGCCAGCGGGATCATGTTCAGCACGCGACCCGCGAACAGCACCGCCAGCAGCAGCAACACGCCGTGCACCAGCGCCGACAGCCGCTCGCGCCCACCGGCCTGCAGGTTCGCGCCGCTGCGCACGATCACTGCGGTGACCGGAAGGCCTCCAAGCCAGCCGGACGCAAGGTTCGCGGCACCCTGCGCGACGAGTTCCCGGTTCGGCGGGCTGGCTCGCTTCAGCGGATCGATCCCGTCGATCGCCTGCAGCGACAACAGCGTCTCGATGCTCGCGACCAGCGCCACCGTCACGGCCACACGCCAGACCATCGGATCCGCGAACGCGCCCGTGTCGGGCACGGGCAACGCCTCGCGCAGCGCGCTCCATCCACCCAGCGGCGCATCGACCATCTGGGCCGGCGTCAACGCCAGACTCGGGGATCCGGTGAAGGCGGCGGCAAGACCCACGCTTGCGGCCACCACCATGAGTGCGGGTGGCAGGAACGCGTGACGCGCGAGCGGCGTGGCGCTCCAGCCGTACAGCACCACCAGCGAGGCCGCGGCCACCAGCGCGGGTCCGATCGCGAACTGCGAGACCATCCGCGATACGTCGCCGTCACCACCCACGAGCGCCGGCAGCTGCTTCCACACGATGATGATTCCGATCGCGGCGAGCATGCCCTTGATCACCGCCTGGGGCACCAGCGCGGCAAAGCGCCCCGTGCGCAGCAAGCCCAGCAGGATCTGCAGGCATCCAGCGATCATGGTCGCCGTCAGGAACCGCTCGAACGTGCCAAGCGCTCGGGTCTCGAACAGCACCACGGCCGTCAGTCCTGCGGCCGGGCCCGTCACGGAGAGAGGCGAGCGGCTCAGGAACGGCACCACGAGCCCACCGACCACGCCAGCCACGAGCCCGCTCACCGGCGCGACACCGCTCGCGAGCGCGATGCCAAGGCAGAGCGGAACCGCGACCAGAAACACCACCACGCCCGCGATGCAATCGCTCCGCGGGTGGCTGAACATGGCTCGCATCGAGCCCATCGACGCTGACTGCATGGGACGAGACTAACGATCGTGGTTCCGGCACGCCCTCGCGCTACCTTGTGCGGATGCAGCCCTCCGCCTCGATCGATTCGGTGCTGAACGAGACCCGCGTCTTCCCGCCGCCAGCCGATTTCGCCGCACGCATCGGTGGCGTGCACGTGCCGAATCTGGAGGCCTACCGCGCGCAGCACGAGCGCTCGATCCGGGACCCCGAGGGATTCTGGAGCGAGGTCGCCGGGAGCTTCCACTGGTTCAAGCCCTGGGCGAAGGTGCTCGAGTGGAACCTGCCCGACGCGAAGTGGTTCGTGGGTGGCCAGACCAACGCCTGCTTCAACGCCGTCGACCGGCAGGTGGAACAGGGCCACGGCGACGAGATCGCCATCATCTGGGAGGGCGAACCCAACGCCGCCGGCCCGCATGGCCATGAGGTTCGCCACATCACCTACCGCGAACTGCGCGACGAGGTGGCGCGCTGCGCGGCCGCGCTCGAGTCGCTCGGCGTGAAGAAGGGCGACGTGGTCACGCTCTACATGGGCATGGTGCCCGAACTGGCGATCGCCGTGCTTGCCTGCGCACGCATCGGCGCACCACACAGCGTGATCTTCGGCGGGTTCGCCGCGCAGGCGATCGTCGACCGCGTGCACGACGCGAACAGCAAGGTGATCGTCACCTGCGATGGCGCGCATCGACGCGGCACGATCGTGCCGCTGAAGGCCAATGTCGATGCCGCGTGCGAACGCCTGCCCGACGTGCGTCATGTGCTGGTGCTTCGCCGCACCGGCACCGACGTGCCCATGAAGGCCGGTCGCGACGTGTGGTGGCACGATGTGGTCGCGAAGCAGCCCACCACGCGCGACTGCGAACCGGTCGATGCCGAGCATCCGCTCTTCCTGCTCTACACCAGCGGCAGCACCGGCAAGCCCAAGGGCATCCTTCACACGACCGGCGGCTACATGGTGTTCACCGCGGCCACCGCGCGCTGGACGTTCAACCTGCAGCCCGGCACGGGTCAGGTGTACTTCTGCACCGCCGACCTTGGCTGGATCACCGGGCACAGCTACATCGTGTACGGCCTGCTGCCCAATCGCGTGCCCACGCTCATGTACGAAGGCGCGCCAAACTGGCCGGGCGAGGATCGCTTCTGGTCGATCGTGGCGCGCCACAAGGTCACGCACTTCTACACGGCGCCCACCGCCATCCGCAGCTTCATGCGCTGGGGCGACCAGCACCCCGCGAAGCACGACCTGTCCAGCCTCCGCGTGCTTGGGACCGTGGGTGAACCGATCAATCCCGAGGCCTGGATCTGGTACCACGAGCGCATCGGCGGCAGCCGCTGCCCGATCGTCGACACCATGTGGCAGACCGAGACGGGCGGGCACATCATCACGCCGCTGCCGGGCGCCACGCCCACCGTGCCGGGCAGCTGCACGCTGCCGATGTTCGGCGTGGACGCCGCCGTGGTGGATGACGCCGGCGTGGAGCAGCCCGCGAACAAGGGTGGTCTGCTCGTCATCCGCAAGCCGTGGCCCGGCATGCTGCGCGGCATCCACGGCGACCGTCAGCGCTTCATCGACACCTACTTCAGCCGCGTCAAGGGCATGTACCTCGCCGGCGATGGTGCGCGCCGCGACGAGCGGGGCTACTTCTGGATCATGGGCCGCATCGACGACGTGCTGAACGTGAGCGGTCACCGTCTGGGCACGGCGGAAGTCGAGAGCAGCCTGGTCGGCAGCAAGCTGGTGGTGGAAGCCGCGGTGGTCGGCATGCCGCACGAGATCAAGGGCACCGGTATCGCGGCGTTCTGCGTGCTGCACCCCAATCACGCCGCGCACGCCGACGACGGCATGCGCAAGCGCCTCATGGAGCATGTCGCGCGCGACATCGGCGCCATCGCGCGCCCCGACATGATCCGCTTCACGAACGCCCTGCCCAAGACGCGCAGCGGCAAGATCATGCGACGTCTGCTTCGCGACATCGCTGCCGGCAAGGAGACCACGCAGGACACCACCACGCTGGAAGATTTCAACGTGCTGGCGAAGTTGCGCGAGAGCGACGAGGCGTGAGTCCGAGCACATGACGTGCCAGATCGCATGATTGCAGCCAACGCCACGATCTCGTGAATTCTCGGGAGTTCTGAAACACGCCGTCGCAACACGCCGAAGAATTCCGTGTCGGATGAACACTGCCACGCGCCACCCAGGCGCCCCCACCTCACTGGCTGATTCTTCACGACACTGAGTCCCGAAACAGCAGTTCACGATCGCGCTTGGCAGCCATCTGCCTGCGGCTGTCGGCTTCTCCGCCCGCCCCACCTCACAGCGGCATGACCCACACCGTATGTGGGCCATGTCTTCATGCGAATCGGTGCACGTTCAGCAGATCGAACCTGCCATGAGGCATTTCCACGCAGCCGTTGCCTGCCCGATGCTCGCGGCCTCCAACGCCACCATGGCCAGAAGGAAGCGCTCCATGCAAAGCACGATCACATCCATCCTGTCACTGCTCGCCGTCACGCTCAGCGCCCTCGGTCACGGATCCATGGCCGACCCAGTGAGCCGCGTCTACTCGATCTTTCTGGAGAATCCCGAAACGCCGCAGACCGAGGCCGCGCGCGCGGCCGTCGCGGTGGCCGGAACGCAGGCGTTCTACGACTGGCATGAGGTCAGCCGGCTTGCACCGAACCGCGACTACCAGAACCTGGTTCCAGACGGGCAACTGGCTGGCGCCGGGCGCGACAAGTACGCGGGTCTGAATCTGGCGCGTGTGGACTGGCCCGCCACCAAGGTGGCGCCCGGACCGCGCGTGTGCCGCTTCTATGCCGCCACGCCGCATGACCCCAGCACCTTCACCGCCTACATCACGCGCGACGGCTACGACCCGCGCCTGCCGCTGAAGTGGTCCGACCTGGAACTGGTGCCCGGTGGAGAAACCACCAGGCTTTCGGGAAGTTGTGGCCAGAACAGCGACCAGTGCGCGTGCATGACCAGCGGCAACAACTACTACATGACGCTGCAACTGCCCACGCGCGTGGGCCGCCATGTGCTGTACGTGATCTGGCAGCGCATCGATCCGGCGGGCGAGGTGTTCTTCTCGACGAGCGATCTCGACTTCGGAGGCGTGGACTACGGCGATCCGACCGTGAGCACGGTGAAGGCCGACGCGCGATTCACGCTGACCAGCCAGTGGACGGGCGGCGGCCAGGCCACCATCCGCATCACGAACACCAGCACGCAGCCCATCCTTTCGTGGACCGTCGGCATCGACTGGGGCGCGCAGATCACCAGCCTGTGGAACGGCACCATCGTGAGCCAGTCTGGCACAAGCACCGTGGTGAAGAACACGGACTGGAACGCGCGCATCGAGCCGGGCGCGTTCGTTGAAATCGGGTGCACCGCCACGTTCACCACGCCCAACCTGCAACCCACCGGCCTGGTGGCAACGGGCGCCGTGGCCACCCTTCCACCGGTGTTCACCAGCGCACCCGCCGCGGCGACCAGCGTTGGTGCGCCCTTCTCGTACCAGATCACGGCAACCGGCAATCCCAACGTGTTTGACGCCACCGGCCTGCCCGAAGGACTTGCCGTGAACGCCTCCACGGGTGTCATCAGCGGCACCCCCGTGCGCGCCGGAACCTCGATCATCACCATGCAGGCCGGCAACGCAAGCGGCACCACCAGCGCCACGCTCACGCTCACGGTGAGCGCATGCATGGGCGACGGCAATCTCGACGGCACCGTCGACTCGGGCGATCTGGCCGAACTCCTTCTCTCGTACGGGGAAGCTTCGGCGTACGACCTCGACGGCAGCGGCATCACCGATGGCGGTGACCTGGCACTCCTCCTTCTCTCATGGGGATCCTGCACATGAAGCGCACCCTGCTCGCCGTCGTCTCGCTGCTGCTCGCGGCAGCTCCGTCCTCCGCGGCCACCGCAAGCTTCGCCTTCGCCAGTCAGTGGTACGGCGGCGGCAACGGCACCTTCACCATCACCAACAACACCGCGCAACCGCTCAGCGGCTGGACACTGGAGTTCGACTGGGGCGCCAGCATCAGCGACCTGTGGAACGGCACCATCACCAGCCATGTCGGCAATCACTTCGTCGTGACCAACGCCAGCTGGAACGGCACCATCGCCGCTGGCGCCTCGATCACGGTGGGATGCTCGGCCAGTTTCACGCCGGCCGGCCTGCAGCCCACCAACCTCAGCATCAACGGGTCCACGAGTGGCGGAGGTGGTGGCGGCGGAACCGGTGGTGGTGGAAGCGGCACACGCCCCGCGATCACCAGCGCGACCACCGCCACGGCCTTCGTCGACAGTCCGTTCACGTACCAGATCACGGCGTCGGGCGCGCCCACCTCGTTCGATGCCGCGGGACTGCCCGGCGGACTTGGCGTGAACACCACCACGGGGCTGATCAGCGGCACGCCCATCTCGGCAGCCACCACCAGCGTGGTGATCAAGGCCACCAATGCGGCGGGCTCGGCCACCGCGACACTCACGCTGAGCGTGTCCAACTGCCCCGGCGACGGCAACGGCGATGGTGCGGTGGATTCCGGCGACATGGCAGAGCTGCTGCTCTCCTTCGGCGAATCCTCCGCCTACGACCTGGACGGCAGTGGCATCACCGACAGCGGCGACACGGCTCTGCTGCTGTTGAACTTTGGCGCCTGCCCCACCAGCGGCGACACCGACAGCTACGCCCGAATGCCCACCGTGGAGCAGCGCAAGATCGTGGGCTACTACCCCAACTGGGGCATCTACCAGAAGAACTTCCCGGCCAGCAGCCTGCGTGCCGACCGCATCAACGTGGTGAACTACGCCTTCCTGGTGCCGGTGGACCGCACCATGCCCGCGTCGTGGGATCACATCGTGTCCAGCTATCGCGGCTGGAAGTACGCCAACTACGCCACCTATCTGCAGCAGCCGGCAGGCACGCAGTGCTCCGCCGGCGTGGCGCTGTTCGACGAGTGGGCCGACGCGCGCGCCGACACCGCCGCCTCCGCGCTCACCATGTCACCGGCCTACAACGCAGGCAGCAACTTCGCCCAACTGCGCGACCTGAAGGCCACGCACAACAAGCTGCGCACCATGATCTCGATCGGCGGCTGGACGCTGAGCACGCCCTTCTTCTCGATTGCACGCGATGCAACGAAGCGAGCGGACTTCGCGAAGAGCGCCGTCCACGTGATGGTGCGCTATGGCTTCGATGGCATCGATCTCGACTGGGAGTACCCGGGCGGCGGAGGCCTGGATCAGGCGGGTATCGCCGATGCCGCAACCGACAGCGCCAACTACGTGCTGCTGCTGGAGGCGCTGCGCGCCGAGATGAACCGTCAGAGCGCGAGCGATGGCCACACCTACTACCTCAGCATCGCGGCCCCGGCAGGCGACGGCAACATCGCCAAGCTGAATCCGAAGGCCATCTCCGATGTGGTCGACTGGATCAATGTCATGACCTATGACTTCCACGGTGGCTGGGACAGCACCACCGGCTTCAACGCGCCCATGGTGAACGTGGATCCCAACCCGGCATCAGCCAAGTGGTCGGTGAGCGCGGCAGTGGAGGGCTATCTCGTGGGCAACCCGGGCCAGGGTGGCGTGCCCGCCTCCAAGCTGGTGCTGGGCGTGCCCTTCTACGGGCGCGGCTGGGACAACGTGCAGCCAGGCACGTCTGGCAACGGACTGGGTCAGGCCGGCACCGCGGCCACCTCACCGGGGCTTGGCGAAGCCGAGTTCCCCTACAACACCCTGTTCAGCAGCGGCGTGCTCACCTACAGCAATGGCGTGTTCGCCGGTGGCGCGGGCTACACGCGCCACTGGAACGCGCAGGCCCAGGTGCCATTCCTGTACTCACCCACCGCGAAGCGCTTCATCACCTATGACGACGCCGAGTCGATGCGCGTGAAGGCGGCCTACGCCAATCAGCAGGCTCTCGGCGGCATGATGTTCTGGGAAGCCAGCGAGGACACCACCACCGCAGGCGCCTCGCTGTCGGACGCGGTGTACGAGGGCATGCGACTGCCCTGAGGCGCGTGCCCCAATTTCGGCACTTCGAGGCATCGAAGCCATTTCCCGCCACGGATGGCTTCGACACATCGCATCGCGGACCCCAGACTCCGGCTTCTTCATACTCCGGACGTCATTTCTGTAATCTGAGTACTTTGCATCAGGATCGAAGAATCCGCAGTCTCCTGATACCTGCGCCGCGATCCAGCCCATTTCTGGTACCAAATCTGCAATGAACACCACTCGCACCGCTCCCATCTCGCTTCAGTCCATCGGCCGCGACCTCCTCGCAGGCCTCGTGGTGTTCCTGGTGGCAGTGCCGCTCTGCCTCGGCATCGCGTTCGGCTCCGGCGTGCCTCCCATCGCGGGCATCATCGCCGGGATCATCGGCGGCATCCTGGTCGGCATCGCGAGCGGATCGCACATCAGCGTGTCCGGACCCGCGGCCGGTCTCACCGCGATCGTGCTTGCGCAGATGGCGGCACTGGGCAACTCCTTCGAGGCCTTCCTGCTCGCCACGGCGATCAGCGGCATCCTGCAGATCGGGCTGGGCATGCTGCGTGCAGGCGTGCTCGCCAACTACTTCCCCACCAACGTGATCAAGGGGCTGCTGGCGGCGATCGGCGTGATCCTGATCCTGAAGCAGTTGCCGCATCTGGTCGGCCACGACAGGGACTACGAAGGCGACATGTCCTTCACGCAGCCCGACGGCGAGAACACCTTTTCCGAGATCACCAAGATGCTCCAGGCGTTCCTGCCCGGTGCCGCGCTCGTCGGCGTGGCGTGCATCGCGATGCTCATCGCCTGGGATCGCAGCCCCCTGAAGAAGAGCCTCTTCCCGGCACCGCTCGCCGCGGTGCTGCTGGGCGTGGCGATCAGCGAGATGCTGCGCGCCTCCAGCTCGGCGTGGGTGATCGAGACGAGCCACCTCGTGGCCGTGCCCGTGCTTGGCACCGAAGGCGTGGGCTGGAACACCATCTTCCGCACGCCAGACTTCTCGCAGCTCGGCAATCCGAAGGTGTACGTGGCGGCCGTGACGCTCGCGATCGTGGCCAGCCTGGAGACGCTGCTGAATCTGGAAGCCACGGACAAGCTCGATCCGCAGCGGCGCTACTCCCCGCCGAACCGCGAGCTCGTTGCCCAGGGCATCGGCAACCTGGCCGCCGGCATGGTCGGCGGCATGCCGATGACCTCCGTCATCATCCGAAGCTCCGTGAACGCCAACGCTGGCGCGCGCACCCGCCTCGCCGCGATCGTTCACGGCGTGCTGCTGGCGCTCTGCGTGTTCGCGCTCCCCACCCTGCTGAACCGCATCCCGCTGGCGGCGCTCGCCGCGATCCTGGTGATGACAGGCTTCAAGCTGGCCAGTCCGGTCGTCTTCCGCTCCATGTGGCGCGAAGGCGTGGGCCAGTTCGTTCCCTTCGTCGTCACGCTGGTGGCGATCGTGCTCACCGACCTGCTGCTGGGTGTGGCGATCGGCATGGCCGTCAGCGTGCTCTTCCTGCTGAACGGCAGCCTTCGTCGCGGCATGACCATCGTGCGCGAGGAGCACGCCAGCGGCATCGTGAACCGCGTCCAGCTGGCGGACCAGGTGAGCTTCCTGAACCGTGCCGCGCTGCAGGAGACGCTTGCGCGCTTCCGTCGCGGCGACCAGGTGGTGATCGACGCGCGCAGCACCGACTACATCGACACCGACATCCTGGGCCTGATCCGCGCGTTCCGCGACGAGACCGGCCCGGCGCAGGGCATCTCGGTCAGCCTGGTGGGCTTCCAGAACCGCTATGCGCTGGGTGACCGCGTGCAGTACATCGACGTGAGCACGCGCGACGTGCAGGCGAGCCTCACGCCGATCCGCGTGCTGCAGCTGCTGCGCGAGGGCAACGAGCGTTTCGTCTCGGGCCGTCGCCTGCAGCGCGATCTGGTGCGCCAGGTCGACGCGACGAGCGCGGGGCAGCACCCGATGGCGGTGGTGCTGAGCTGCATCGACTCGCGCGCACCAGTGGAACTGGTGTTCGACGTGGGCATCGGCGACCTGTTCGTGTGCCGTCTGGCGGGCAACGTGGTGTCACCGATGGCCCTTGGCAGCATGGAGTTCGCCTGCAAGGTGGCCGGGGCCAGGATGATCCTGGTGCTCGGCCACACGCGCTGTGGCGCCGTGAAGGCCGCATGCGACTTCGCGCACAACGGCCTCGACGTGGAGCAGGCGACCGGCCTCACCAACCTGCCGTCGGTGATCGAGCCGCTCAAGGACGCGGTGCGACTCGAGACCGAGACGCGCGAGAACCGCACGGCTTCGAACGAGGCTTTCGTGGACCGCGTGGCGGCGATCAACGTGCGCAACATGATCCAGGCGCTGCGTGAGGGCAGCCCCACGCTGCGCACCATGATCGACGAGGGCCAGATCGGCATCGCGGGTGCGATGTACGACGTGAAGACGGGCCACGTGAGCTTCCTGAGCTCGACCGAGCCCGTGCCGGCCACGGTGGCCTGAGGTGCGTCAACGGCGGCGGCGGGCGACCGTGACCGCGAGCGCGAGCAGCGCCGCGGTTCCAGGTGCGGGCACCGCGAACGACACGCCTGGCATCGCGCTGCCATCGGGGCCGACCGAGAGGCCCCCATAGGTCAGGCGCAGGGCCCGGCCCACCTCGGCGGAGGCCAGGGTGATCTGCACCCCTCCGACCTCCGCCGCCTCCAGCGCGGCGGCTCCGACAGCCGCCCACGCGCTCCCGTTCCACTCCATGCCTGCAAGGATGCGGCCCGGTTCCGATCGCGACGCGAGTCGCCACCAGAGCATGCGGTCCGGCTCCTGCGCCGAGAAGTTCCAATCCACCATCAGACGGTCACCGGGAAGACCGAAGTCCGCCCAACCCACGAAGGGAATGGTGACCGACCCATCCGCACCGTCGCGTGTCCAGTCGCCCAGGAATCCAAAGGCGCTGGTCGGCTGCGCGCCCGTCACCGTCACGAACCCCGTTGAACTCGTGATGGTGATGGGGAGGCCGCCAATCATCTCGCCGTGCGCGGTCGCAGCCACCAGGCCAGCGACAATCGCTCCAGCGTGCGTGGCGGTGCGGAAGAACATCGGAGGTCTCCTGAACCTGACGCCGCATCCACCGAGGAGTGAGGAACTGCTGGCCGACGGGCCTGCCTGAGCGTGGGCGCGGCGTCAGGGGGCGCCAGCATCAGGCACCCTGAATACGGAGCTCCGGCGTGGGTGTGAAACGGGCCGGGAATCCACGGGGAATTCGCCGTTTTCACCGGCCCATCAGGGTCTTGAGGGCCGCCAGAGCCAGCACGAGCGCAAGCACGCCTCGCAGCCAGCGTGCGGAGAGCTGCCCGGCAAGCAGGCTGCCCAGCAGCACCGCAGGCACGCTGCCAGCCAGCATGCTCATGAGCATGCGACCGTCCACCAACCCCGCGACCAGGTAGCCGGAGCCTCCAACCACCGCCAATGGGATCGCATGCGCGATGTCGGTCGCGATCAGACGCTGCGGCGTCATGCGCAACGGATAGAGCGCAAGCATGAGCGTGGTGCCGAGCGCACCCGCACCCACCGAGGTGAGCGACACGAGCGCGCCAAGCAGCGCGCCCGCGACGCCGGTGAGCGCGGGCTGCCGCGACTTGAATCGCTCCGGATCGGCGATGCGGCGCTCCCGGGCCGTTCGCTGCACCGCGGGAGCGAACAGCAGGCCGATCGCCGCAATCAGCACGGCGACTCCCACGGCGCTCGAGAGCCATTCGATCCTTCCCAGCGAAACGCCCGCGGCGACAAGCGACACCATCGCGATCGACGCCGGCAGACTTCCCGCCCACAGACGCCGCGCCACCTGCCAGTCCACGCGATCCCCTCGTCGGTGCAACGGAAGCGCCACGGTCTTCGTGATCGCGGCGAACCAGAGGTCCGTGGCCACGGCCGTCTGCGGCGGAACACCGAAGAAAAGCAGCAGGATCGGCGTCATCAGCGCGCCCCCGCCCACGCCGGTCAGCCCCACCACGAAGCCGGTGAGCGCGCCTGCCGCGGCGTAGGGCGCGTCGATCACGGCACCTCCACCACCGGCATCGGCCAGGCGGAGGCCACGAAACCTTCGTTGCGGTTCACGGGCTTGCCGCAGCGCAGGCGTTCGCCACGCAGATCGTGCACCACGCCGCCCGCGGCCTCAAGCACGGCCTGCGCCGCGGCCGTGTCCCATTCCGCCGTCGGGCCGATGCGCGGATAGCAGTCGGCGGCACCTTCGGCGACGCGGCAGAACTTCAGCGAACTGCCGGCCTGAACCAGCTCATGCGCACCCAGCCGCGCCAGATAGGCACGCGTGGCGTCGTTCATGTGACTTCGGCTCGCGACCACGCGAAGGGGCGAACCCTGGCGCCGCTCCGCCACGGTGATCCGCGAGAGCGCACCCGCCTTCTCGCGCCGGGCACCCAGGCCCTTGCCTCCCACGAACAGTTCGTCCAGCACCGGCGCGTACACGAAGCCCAGCACCGGGAATCCATCCCGCACCAGCGCCACGTTCACGGTGAACTGGCCGTTGCGCGCGATGAACTCCTTCGTGCCGTCCAGCGGATCGATCAGCCAGAACGAGCCGGATGGACGGCGATGCTCCAACGAGGCCTCGTCCTCCTCCGAAACGACCGGGACACCTGCCAGCAGATTCACGAGGCCGGCCTCCAACACGCGGTGGGCCGCCAGATCAGCCTCGGTCAGCGGCGTGTCGTCGCCCTTGGAGGACACGTCGACCGTTCCCGGCCGTCCGTAGACCTCCAGAATGGCCGCGCCTGCGGCCCGAACCAGGTTCGAGATCGCCTGGATGACGTTGGTGTCTAATAACTCGTGTCGCATGATGCGTCTGCAGTCTAATCGGATCCTGCGGATCACCAAGTTGAAAGTCTGAATTGGCATTGAAATCAGTATGATGCATTCTGCGACACATGCAGCCCGGATCGCCTCAAGCCCTGCTCGGACTCGACGCCCCGCGGGCCTGGGACACTGAACTGGCCTTTGCACATCTGAAGGCACTTGGCGACTGCGACTCCAAGCGCACCGCGGAGCGCCGCATCCGGGACCTCGGCGTGATCACGTCCCCTCTTGCCGCCGAGGATCTGCGAAACGAACGTGGCGATGCCCCAACGCGGTTGCTGCTCGATTGGGAACTGGAGGAGGAGCGCTCGCGACGCCATCTGGTGCTCTTCGCGCAACTGCACCGCATGCCCACGGGTCGCCTCTGCCTGCAGGCCAACGACGCACGCGGCGCGAACTTCTGGATCCCGCTCGCACAGGACGGGGCCGAGGGAATCGCCAGCGCCATCGCGGCCTTGCGCGCGCACGTCGGCAAGACGATCGGGCTGTTCCCGCATGGCGATCTCGTGGCGACGATTCGAGCCATGCGCGCGCCCGATGGCGTGACGCTGCACCACCTCTTCCACCACCCCGTGCCGGAGATCCCGGCGCCTGAGCCGCTGCCTCGCCACGCCTCGCGCAGCCATCTCGATCGGCTGGAGGACGAGAGCATCCACATCCTCCGCGAAGCCGTGGCGCAGAGCGAACGTCCGGTCATGCTGTACTCGATCGGCAAGGACAGTTCCGTGATGGTGCATCTGGCACGCAAGGCCTTCTTTCCCGCGCGTCCGCCCTTCCCGCTCATGCACATCGACACGCGCTGGAAATTCCGGGAGATGTACTTCTTCCGCGAGACCATGGCGAAGCTCGCCGGCATGGAGCTGATCCGCTTCGTGAACCCGGAAGCCGTCGAGCGTGACATCAACCCCTTCGACCATGGGTCGTCGCTGCACACGCACATCACCAAGACCGAGGGCCTGAAGCGGGCGCTCGACCTGCATCGCTTCGATCTGGCCTTCGGCGGCGCGCGTCGCGACGAGGAGAAGAGCCGCGCGAAGGAGCGCGTGTTCAGCTTCCGCAGCGCCACGCACCGATGGGACCCGAAGAACCAGCGCCCCGAGGTGTGGAACCTCTACAACGCCCGCAAGGCCCCAGGCGAGAGCATCCGCGTGTTTCCGCTGTCCAACTGGACCGAACTGGACGTGTGGGAGTACATCCTGCGCGAGGGCATTCCGGTGGTCCCCCTCTACTTCGCGAAGGAACGCCCTGTCGTCGAGCGCGACGGCACCCTGCTCATGGTCGACGACGATCGCATGCGGCTGCTGCCGGGCGAGCGCATCCAGCGACGCAGGGTGCGCTTCCGGACACTGGGCTGCTACCCGCTCAGCGGCGCCTTCGAGAGCGACGCGGACAGCCTCGAGGCGATCATGGCCGAGCTGATCGCCGCACGCACCAGCGAACGCCAGGGCCGCATGATCGACCACGACCAGGCGGCCAGCATGGAGAAGAAGAAGCACGAGGGCTACTTCTGATGCCCCGCCCACGGAAGAGATCCGGAACGGCACCCACGACGACTGCCGTGTCTCTGGACGAATTCCTCGAACGCCAGCGCCAGGCGGAGCTGCTGCGCTTCATCACCTGCGGCAGCGTGGACGACGGCAAGAGCACGCTGATCGGTCGGCTGCTCTGGGAGAGCCAGATGCTGTTCGAGGACCAGGTCGCCGCGCTTGAGCGCGATTCGCGCCGGCACGGCACGCAAGGCGAGGGCATCGACTTCGCCCTGCTGGTGGACGGCCTGGCCGCGGAGCGCGAACAGGGCATCACGATCGACGTGGCGTACCGGTTCTTCTCCACCGCGCGGCGGCGCTTCATCGTGGCCGACACGCCGGGGCACGAGCAGTACACGCGCAACATGATCACCGGCGCCAGCACCGCCGACGCCGCGATCCTGCTGGTCGACGCGCGCCAGGGCCTGCTGGTGCAGACCCGCCGCCACGCGTTCCTGGTGTCGCTGATGGGCATCCGTCACGTCGCGCTGGCGGTGAACAAGATGGACCTCGTCGGGTTCGATCGCGGCACCCACGAGTCGATCGTGCGTGATTTCGAGGCCTTCGCCAGGCCGCTGGGGTTCGCCTCGATCACGCCCCTGCCGATCTCGGCGTTGCGGGGCGACAACGTGGTGGCACGCTCCAGCGAGACACGCTGGCACGCGGGCCCCACGCTCATGGGCTGGCTCGAGACGGTGGAGCTGCCGCGCGCACGCGAGGGCAGGTTCGTCTTCCCGGTGCAGACGGTGTGCCGACCCGATCCCTCGTTCCGCGGCTTCGCGGGCACGATCGCGGAGGGCTGGGTGCAGGCCGGCGAAACGGTGCGCGTGACGGCCAGCGGCGAGACCGCGCGCGTGCAGCGCATCGTGACGATGGACGGCGACCTGCCGCGCGCCGAGGCCGGACGCGCCGTGACGCTGACGCTGGATCGCGAGATCGACGCCAGCCGCGGCGACGTGATCAGCTGCAGCGACGCGGTCGAAACCACCGACCAGTTCGAGGCCACGCTGGTCTGGATGAACCAGGATCCGGGACACGTGGGCCGCGCCTACCAGATGCAGCTGGCCACGCAGTCCGTGACGGCCTCGATCACCGCGATCAAGCACGGCGTGAACGTGAACACCATGGCACAGGAGCCACGCAACGCGCTGGCGCTGAACGACATCGCCGTGTGCACGCTCGCCACCGGGCAGTCCGTCGCGTTCGACGCCTACGCGAAATCGCGTGCGCTCGGCAGCTTCATCCTGGTCGATCGGATCACGAACGCCACGGTGGCCGTCGGCATGATCCGTCACAGCCTGCGACGCGCGCAGAACGTGCATCGGCAGGCCCTCACGGTGCACCGCGCCGATCGCGAGCGCCTGAACGGCCATCTCGGACGCGTGATCTGGTTCACCGGCCTCTCCGGCAGCGGCAAGAGCACCATCGCCAACGCGCTGGAGGTGGCGCTGCACGCCCAAGGCCGGCGCACCTACATCCTGGACGGCGACAACGTGCGTCAGGGCCTGAACCGAGATCTCGGGTTCACCGATGCGGACCGCGTCGAGAACATCCGCCGTGTGGCCGAAGTGGCGAAGCTGATGTGCGATGCCGGCCTGATCGTGATGACGAGTTTCATCTCGCCTTTCCGCGCCGAGCGCGCGATGGCGCGTGAACTCGTGGGCTCCGAGCGCTTCACCGAGGTGTTCGTCAGCACGCCGCTGGTCGACTGCGAGCGGCGGGATCCGAAGGGGCTGTATCGCAAGGCGCGTGCGGGCCAGCTGCCGAACCTGAGCGGCATCGGAAGCCCGTACGAGGCGCCCGCCACGCCGGAGTTCACCATCGACACCACGCGCACCAGCGTGGCGGAGGCGGTCCAGGTCCTGCTGCGATCCATCGACGCGGCGGACGGAGGCAGCGAACAGAACCGCGGATGAGTCTCCTCGCGAAACCCTTCGCGGCGGAGGCCGCGAACAGATCCGCGGATGAGTCACCTCGCGAAGCCCTTCGCGGCGGAGGCCGCGAACAGAACCGCATCCAGCGCACATGCCGAAGCCCTTCGCGGCGGAGGCCGCGAACTCAGTGGAGCCGAGGGGAGTCGAACCCCTGTGCCGAGACGCTCGCAACGAAGGCTTCTACGCGTGTATCCAGCTATTCCATCTCGAATCCCGTGTCAGTCGCTGGACACTTCGCGGGATTCCAGACAGACAAGATGTCGCAGGGAACCGCCTGTCAGGGTTCACCCACCAGCCTGATGTTTATGGACATTCACGCCATCAGGCGTCACATGGTGTCCATGCAGCCAAATTAGGCCGCGAGAGCGTACTGCGTGTTGGCAGACGTTTTTGTGCCTACTTTTTACGTGGCCAGCAGGCTCCACGACGCGCGACCTTCGTCCGATTGCGCCCGGTCGATGCCGGTACGGCCCCAGTTGTCACAGAACGAGCGCATTGTAGGCCGCCGCCCTGCTCGCGCGAAACAGGCCTCACTTCGCCACCGCCTCGACCGCACGCAGGCGGTTGAGGCAGTTGAGCGCGGCGACCTTGTAGCACTCCGCGAAGGTCGGGTAGTTGAACACGGTGCTCAGGAAGTAGTCCAGGCCGCCAC
>Ga0164293_10001039_pt1 | contig 23260 bp, 17 predicted proteins | sample GEODES118metaG_FD_111487 | JGI IMG/M metagenome (GOLD analysis project Ga0164293, IMG submission 111487) | Eutrophic lake water microbial communities from Lake Mendota, Wisconsin, USA - GEODES118 metaG | ecosystem: Environmental > Aquatic > Freshwater > Lake | place: USA: Lake Mendota...
CGCCGCACCAAAAACAACCCGGTACTGATTGGATAGCCAGGGGTAGGGAAAACCGCCATAGCAGAAGGTTTAGCCCACCGAATCATCAATGGAGACGTACCTGAAAACCTGAAAAGCAAAAAAATTTATTCGCTCGACTTAGGCCAACTGTTGGCCGGGGCCTCTTATCAAGGCGAATTTGAAGAACGGCTGAAAAATGTAATAAAGGCGGTTCAGGATTCGGCCGGCGAAATCATTTTATTCATCGATGAAATTCACATGCTGGTGGGTGCCGGGCGAAACTCGGGGGCCATGGACGCCGGCAACATCTTAAAACCTGCCTTGGCCCGAGGAGAGCTACGCACCATCGGTGCCACTACACTCAAGGAATACCAACGCTATTTTGAACAAGATAAAGCCCTGGAACGCCGATTCCAAAAAGTATTGGTAGAAGAACCCGGTACCGAAGATGCCATCTCCATTTTGCGTGGAATCAAAGAAAAATACGAAGCCCACCATAAAGTGCGCATTAAAGACGATGCCGTTATTGCATCGGTCGAATTAAGCCAACGCTACATCAGCGACCGGTTTCTGCCCGACAAAGCCATTGACTTAATGGACGAAGCGGCCGCTAAATTGCGCCTTGAAATCAACTCAAAACCCGAAGAACTGGAACGGGTAGAACGGCGATTGATGCAGCTGCAAATTGAAAGAGCCGCCATTAAACGCGAAGGCGACACCACAAAAATCAAACAGATTAGCGAAGAAATCAGCCAACTGGAAACCCAGAAAAAAGAACTGGAGGGCCGATGGCAAGCCGAAAAAGCCATTGTAGAGCGGATTCAAAAAGCCAAAACCGAATTGGAATCCCTAAAAAATCAGGCCGAACAGGCAGAACGCGCCGGCGATTATGGCAAAGTAGCCGAAATCCGTTACGGACGCATGGCCGAGCTGAACCAAAACCTGAAAGACGCCCAACAGGCTTTAAAAGAAAAGCAAGGTGCCGAAGCCATGATCAAAGAAGAGGTTGATGCCGAAGACATTGCTGAAGTGGTGAGCCGCTGGACCGGAATTCCGATTCAACGCATGCTGCAAACCGAACGGCAACGGCTCCTAAACCTTGAAGCCGAATTGGGCAAACGCGTGGTAGGACAAACCGAAGCCGTAGAAGCCGTTTCAGATGCGGTACGCCGCAATCGAGCTGGACTCCAAGACCCCAATCGCCCCATCGGTTCCTTCATCTTTATGGGTTCAACCGGCATCGGAAAAACCGAATTGGCCAAGGCCTTGGCCGAGGTCATGTTCGACAGCGAAAACGCCATGACCCGAATCGACATGAGCGAATACCAAGAAAAACACGCGGTTTCGCGCCTGGTGGGCTCGCCTCCCGGATACGTAGGGTACGAAGAAGGCGGACAACTGACCGAGGCCGTTCGAAACCGCCCATACTCCGTTTTGCTGTTCGATGAAATGGAAAAAGCCCACCCAGATGTATTCAATGTTCTGCTGCAGGTTCTCGACGACGGCCACCTGACCGATTCTAAGGGACGAAAGGTGAATTTTAAAAACACCTTGATCATTTTCACCTCAAACCTGGGCTCCAATGCCATTCAGGAAAAAATGGAAGCAGCCCTGCCCGGCCAAGAAGAACAGGCCTTGCAATCGGCCAAACTAGCCGTATTTGAGCTGTTGCGCAAGTCCATACGGCCAGAATTTCTGAACCGAATCGACGAAACCATTATGTTCTTGCCTCTAAACAGGTCTGAAATTCAGCAAATTGTAGGCATTCAGCTTAAAAAGATGGTGGAAAATATGGAGGAACAGAATGGAATCAAGATTGAAATTTCGCAAAAAGCCTTGGAATGGCTCTCGGAACTGGGTTACGACCCGGCCTTTGGCGCTCGCCCCTTGAAGCGGGTCATTCAACGCAAACTGCTTAATGAACTGGCTATCTTGATTTTAGAAGATAAAATTGATAAAAACAAGACAGTAACCATCGATTGTGTAGAGCGCTGCATTGAGTTTTTTCAAGACAATCGGCCGCTGATTAAGGGAGAAAAAAACCGGGTTCAGGATTAATTTTTGGGGGGCGCTAATCCGGTGCTCCCCTTTAGCCTCCTTTGCGGGGCCGCTGCCTGCCCGGCTTTGCGGGGTCCCTCCTGCCGTCGGGCCTCCGCAGCTCGGGCATTCAGGGGCCCCGCATGCGGCGGCTGCCGGCTCGCCCCGGGCGCCGAGCCCCATCAAATCTTAAATGTTAACGAAGGTTAATTCTGCCGCCCAAAATCAACCATAGTTGAGGAAGGGTGTTCTGTATAAAACTCAAGTAGTTTTCATAGTAGGTTGGTTTGAAAAGCAGGGTTCCCCCGAACCCTGCTTTTCGTTTTTAGGCAGCCCAAAAAGCAATGCAGTTCACTTCGTTTTTTTTGGTGAGTAGGTTTGCAAAGCCTCAGGAAATGCGTTCAGCAAAAATAACCGCAATGCAAACAAGGAATTAATCCCCCTTATTTCGGCTTTTCACTTCGGCCATTAAATCCTCTAAAACATCAAAATTGATCTGTTGTATCGTTCTCCAGCTTGATTGCTGAAAATTTAGAATGGCATCAACCTTGCGGTTTATAATTTTGATTTCTAATTCTGCCTTAAGGTTGATTTTCAAATCTTGCTCAGCGCGTTTTCTATCTTTTTTTTCTTGTCGGTTCTGACTCATCATAATAATGGGAGCCTGAATAGCAGCTAGGCAAGACAATATTAAATTGAGAAGAATGAATGGGAAGGGATCGAAGACAGCCGCAGAAAAAAGCCAAATATTGGCGGCAATCCAAATCAAAATAAAGGAAAAAAAAGCTAGAATAAAGGTCCAACTACCACCAAAAGAAGCCACGTAATCTGCAGTCCGTTCACCAAAAGTCACCTTAGATGCATTAGGCCCTTTCGATTCCAAACCAGGTTTTTTTCTTTGATTGGATTCAGGCCTATGCTCCGATTTGTTCCAACTGCAAAGTTCTCTTTCCACTTCACTAAATAAAGAATCCAAACATTTCTGTCGAAAAAAAGCCAATTCAGATTTAGAGATATAGCAATCGGGGGTAAACTCAGGAATTTCACTCTTGATTGCATCAAACACTTCAGCCCTGATGGTTTTAGCCAAAACTTCTTGATTTACAGGAATTGGCATATTGGAAACTTTGCTGACCTGCATAAATAAAGTTTTTAATGAAGTAAATTGAGTTTAAAACCGCCCCAACAAAAACACCACCTCTTGTTTTTTGAATTCGGGTGGATTGCGTTTCCAATTCGCGATGGACTGGGTGCGTAAGGTTTGATTTTCGGTATGCAAGTCAACCGCCAAACAAAGCATAAGGGTGGGTGCAACAAAGCGAAGCAGGTCGTTTAAAACAGCCGCTGCCCGGTATGGAGTTTCAATAAACAAATGGGTTTCGCCCGAGCTTTCGATGATCGGGCTCATTTTTTGAAGCTGTTTTTTTCGTTCCTCGGGACTTTTTTCCAAGTACCCCAGAAACTTAAATCGCTGACCATTTAAGCCTGAAGACATGAGGGCCAGCATTAGGCTGCTTGGACCGGTTAAAGGCCGAACTGCCACCGAAGCCTGATGGGCCATCGCCACAATCCGACTTCCCGGGTCGGCAATGGCTGGCAATCCCGCATCGGTAATCAAACCTATATCAAGTCCTTGTTTCCAAGTTTCCAAAATTTGCTGTTGAAAATATGGGTCTAGGCGGCCGTGTTCCAACACCCAATGGTCCGGAAAGCGTTCTCCGCTCAATTGTGCGGCAATGGGAAGGCAGGCTCCAGGGGTTTCTACAATCCAATGCCGAACATGCGCCACCAAGGCGGCCTCTTTGGGGTGCAAGCCCGCGCTGAGTGGCCCTAGCAGATTGGGAACGAGCCACAAATTCCCTTTAGCGTTGTTCATCGATGGAATCTAAAAAGGCTTCTGCAGCCCGTTCAAGCAAGGTGTACACCCGTTCAAATCCGTGCTGTCCGCCAAAATAAGGGTCGGGCACTTCAAGGTCTTTTTCAGGCCATGCTTGGTTCAAAAACAAGCCTACTTTTTTTTCCATTGCGGCATCGGTGGCCATAGACAGAACATCGCGGTAATTGCTTTTATCCATAACAAAAATCCGATCAAATGCATCGAAATCAGAAGGCCGCATCGGCCGGCTTCGAATCCGCTGAATGGAATGGCCCCTCTTTTTCATTTCATCTTGCGCCCGCAGGTCTGGAGCTTCTCCTTGGTGGCCTGCATAGGTACCCGCTGAATCCACGCTCAACTCAATGCCGCGGGTGGCCGCCAAATCCCTCAAAATGCCTTCAGCCATGGGCGATCGGCATATATTTCCTAAGCAAACCATGAGCACACGCATATTCAAAGGTAATCAGGTTAATTAAAATTCGTTTAACCTTATAAGGCAAAAAACCCCCAGCAAAAATTATCGCTTTGCCTTTGCCGCTTCAACAAAACCCAAAAACAAAGGATGGGGTTCTTCTACCCTGCTTTTGTATTCGGGGTGAAATTGAGTGCCTACAAACCATGGGTGGTCTAGAACTTCCACAATTTCAACCAGACCCAGTTCCGGATGCCGGCCGGTTGCCTGCATTCCATTCGATTCTAAAACGTCTAAATAATCGTTGTTGAATTCAAGCCGGTGGCGGTGGCGTTCTGCGATTTGCAGAGTACCGTAGGCCTTGGCTGCCTTAGAACCGGGCGTTAAAGTACAGGGGTAGCTGCCCAAACGCATGGTTCCCCCCTTTCGCATGTCGGCGCTTTGGCCCTGCAAATAATGAATCACAGGCTGGGGAGTTTGGCTGGAAAATTCGGCCGAATGTGCCTCAGACAAACCACAGGCATTGCGGGCAAATTCCACCACGGCACATTGCATGCCCAAACAAATGCCAAAGAAGGGAATGCGGTGTTCTCGGGCAAATTGAATGGCTCGAATTTTTCCATCAATGCCTCGGTCTCCGAATCCCGGTGCAACCAAAATACCTTGGATGTCCGCAAATTGAGCTTGAAATTCGGCAGCATTCAAATCGTCTAAGGCTTCGCTGTGCAACCAATGTATGTTGACCTTGCAATCTTGGGCAGCACCAGCATGAATTAAGGCCTCGTGAATGGACTTATACGCGTCTTTCAGCTCAACATACTTGCCAACAAGGGCAACATCTACTTGTTGAGTGGCGGTTTTTAATCGGGATAGAAAGGACGTCCAACTGCGCAAATCGGGACTGCTTGTATCGGGAAGTCCCAAACGGTTCAACACCACCAAATCCAGCTTTTCTTCTTGCATCAACAAGGGTACGTCGTAAATGCTTTCGGCATCAATGGATTGAATCACGGCTTCTTTGGGCACGTTGCAAAACAGGGCAATTTTCTTTCGGATGTCCTCATTCAAAGGGTATTCGGTTCTACCTACCACCACATCGGGCTGAACCCCATGTTCCAGCAATGTTTTTACGCTGTTCTGGGTAGGCTTGGTTTTCAACTCGCCCGCTGCCTTTAAATAGGGTATTAAGGTCAAATGAATTACCATGGAATTTCCCATCCCCAGGTTGTACCTCAACTGCCGAACGGCCTCGATGTAGGGCAAAGATTCAATGTCGCCTACGGTTCCTCCTATTTCAGTAATGACCAAATCGTAGTTTCCGGTTTCGCCTAGGGCCTGAATTCGCCGTTGTATTTCGTCGGTAATGTGGGGAATAACCTGAACGGTTTTCCCCAAATAATCCCCTCTTCGCTCCTTTTCAATCACCGTTTGATAAATCCGCCCAGTGGTAATGTTGTTGGCTTGCGAGGTATCGACCGACAAAAATCGTTCGTAATGCCCCAAGTCTAAGTCGGTTTCGGCCCCGTCTTCCGTCACATAGCATTCCCCGTGTTCGTAGGGATTCATGGTGCCTGGGTCAAGGTTTATGTAGGGATCCAGCTTTTGAATGGTTACCCGAAACCCCCTGGCCTTTAACAACTTACCCAATGAGGCGCTGATAATCCCCTTGCCCAACGACGAGGTAACCCCACCCGTTACAAAAATGTACTTTGTTGTTTGCATTTTCAAGTTAACGTATGGGAAACAAAAGTAAGCAATTTAGCCTGTGCAGCTGTGATTGAATCAAACAAACTGAGTTGGGCTCGAAATAGAGTATTTCAGTTGCCCAGCTTGATCCATAAATGCAACAGAAAAAACCAAAAGCCGTATTAGGAGGCTACTCCCCGCTTTCCGGGATGCAAGGCATACACCAAAGCCAGCAGCAACAGCAGGGCCAGCAGTTGATGCGCCAAAGCAAGACCGAGGTTTACCCCGCTTATTACTGTTAAAACACCCAGCAAGAACTGCAGCAAAATCAACCAAGGCATGACCCCGATGCCAGGGTGCCTCCAGTGCAATTTATGTGCCTTCCATGCGGTGAATAAAACACAGAAAACCAACACATAGGCAAAACTTCGGTGCACAAATTGAATCCAACTTTCGTTGGTCCAAAGCCAAGTCCACTCAAAGCCAAGCACAGAGGGCATAAATTGATGTTCAGACCACATTGGCCAGTGGTTAGAGGCATGACCGGCGTCTTTTCCGGCGGTAAAGGCTCCCAATGCAATTTGAACAATCAGCAACAGGGTAGAAGCCAGCAACCAAGAATTCAGTTCAGGAGGCCGATAGGCTACTACCCTTCCCCGAATGCTCAGCGCAAGCCACCAAATCCAGGCAATGCAAGCAAAGGCCGTACTTAAATGAAGAGCAAGACGGTAATGGCTGACTCTTGGTTCGTTGGCCAAGCCGCTGTACACCATGTACCAACCAAAGAAGGCCTGCAAGGCCCCCAACAGAAAGATGCCCAAGAGGTGGCGGCGAATGCCGGGTTTAAAATAGCCTTTTCGCCAAAACACCAGAAAGGGGACTACAAATACCAGCCCGATTAAACGGCCCCATTGCCGGTGAATCCATTCCCACCAAAATATAGATTTAAAATCCGACAGACTCATGCCCATGTTTTTGTGAAGGTACTCTGGACTTTCCTTATACTTCTGGAACAACAGTGTCCAATCCGTTGAATTTAAAGGAGGTACGGCACCCATGATGGGGTCCCATGTCGTAATGCTTAAGCCCGATTCGGTTAATCGGGTAATTCCACCGATGGCGACCATGATAAAAATCATCAGCATACCGGCATACAACCAGTTTAAAACAGGGGATTTCCCCAAGGGGTGTACAAGGTTCATAGGTTTGTCTTTTTAACCAGTATTTTCCATTCCAACATATCGTTCATGGCATAGCGTATTCCTTCGCGTCCCAAGCCTGAATCTTTGACTCCGCCATAAGGCATGTGGTCAAAACGCAAGGTTGGAGGGGCATTCACAATCAAACCGCCCAGTTCCAAGGTTTGAAAAGCTTGATCTATTTCCCGGTGGTTTTCAGTATAAATAGAGGCCTGCAAGCCAAAGCGGCTTTGATTTATCCGATCCAAAACATCCTTAAAATTAGAATAGGGTTCAAGAACAACAACAGGGCCGAACACCTCTTCGTCCATCACTTTGGCTCCAATGGGGACCTGTGTTAAAATGCAGGGCGGCAATAAAGTGCCTTGGCGCTGACCGCGGAGCAGAACCTGAGCTCCCGCTGCAACGGCCTGATCAATCCAAGCATCCACCCGTTCTGCATTTTCGGCATCAATCATGGAAGAAACCTGGGTGCGCAAAGAATCTGGAGGCCCTAATTTTAGTGCGCTAGCCCCTTTGCACATGGCATCGGCGAAGGCGTTAAAATGACCTTCCCAAACAAAAAAACGCTGCGGATGAATGCAAATTTGACCGCTGTAGGCAAAAGAAGCCCCAAGCAAGGCCTCAATATGCTCTGTCCATGCGGCAGATTCGGCAATTAAAACTGCGGCATTTCCCCCCAATTCCAAAACTACTTTTTTATTTCCTGCTCTTTTTTTCATGGCCCAACCCACGGAATCGCTGCCGGTAAAGCTCAACATTTTGATTCGGTTGTCGGTCAGCAATGCTTCGCCAATTTCTCGGGTACAGGGAAGAATAGAAACCGCACCGGGAGGCAAACCGCCGACCTCATCAAAAATTCGAGCCAAATTTAAGGTGGAAAGAGGCGTTGCGCTGGCTGGCTTTAAAACAATGGGGCAACCGGCAGCAATGGCAGGCGCCAATTTATGAACCGCCAAATTTAGCGGGAAGTTAAAGGGGGCAATCCCTGCAATAGGGCCTAAAGGGAAAGGTTGAATGTAGCCTTGGAATCCACGACCACGTTCGGTTCTGTCCATGGGCATAATTTCGCCGGTAAGACGCAGGGCTTCTTCGGCGGCGATGCAGAAGGTTTCAGCGGCACGTTCTATTTCATGAATGGCCTCGCGTAGGGGCTTCGCTGCTTCTAGGCTGAGCAGAGTGGCATGCGCGTCTTTGTTGGCTAACAAACGTTCGGCAACGCTTCGTAGAAATTGAGCACGTTCAAAGGCTGCCCAAGAAAACATGCTGTGTTTTGCTAAAACTGCCCCTTGGATGGCTGATTCAATTTCAGCGGCCCCTGCGGTAGAAACCTGAGCCAACAGCCTTCCGTCGTAAGGGGCTGAAACCTGTAGGCTGGTTTGGGTTTTAAGCCAAGTACCATTTAAAAAAAGAGGATAGAAATGGGTGTTAGACATGGCTGCTCAAAGGTAGAAAAAGGAAACGTTGTACTAAAAGAACAATGGGCAACCGGATTGGTTTGAATTCCAAAAAAAAGACGGTTGGCAGGTAAAATGCCCAGGGAAAGAGGGGTAAAAAACAAGGAGGAAAACCCAACATGGATACTCTGGGAAATTGCAAAGAGAAAATGGCCAAACGGACGATTGGCCTCCGGCAGGGATTGAACAAGGTAGCCCGCCAAGCGTCCGGTGCCTGGCCCGCGTGGCGCGGAGGCGACTTTAGGAGCCACCGCAAGCCCGCTGGGCCAGCCACCGGCCGCTGCGGACTACCTGTGAAAGCCCGGCAGCCGGCAGAAAAAAATCAATCAAAATGGTCTTCTACCGGCGGATTCATTGCCCAATTCAGGGCATCGGCAATGGCTCCATGCCCACCCTGAAAGGCACTGCGGAACTTGACCGCGGCGCAGACCTGTGGATCTGCATCCGAAGGACAGGCTGAAAATCCAACCTGTTGAAGGCATTCCAGATCGTTTAACCCATCGCCCACATACAGCACATTGGACAAGCTGAGATTGGGGTAGGCCAGCAACTCCTCGGTTAAAGCTGAAAACTTGTGGTAGCAAGAGAAGCGGATGGCGTGCACACCCAGACTCTGAAGGTGGTGTCGAACAAAATTCGAATGACCTCCTGACAAGATAAGCACCGGAACATGCTGACTAACAATGGATTGCAAGGCCATCGCATCTAAAGCGTGAAAGGGACAGGGTTGGGAAGCGCTGGGAAGAAAAAGGGTGTTTCGAGGAATAAGAACCCCATCCACATCAAGGCAAAGAAATTTCATGGTCAAAAAAAAACCCCGACGAATCGGGGTTTGGAAAGATGGGTTAAAAGTTAATTTTTAAACACGTTGATTTTGCCGTTCAGTTCCAAATCTCTGTTTCCTTTTAGGGTCCAGAAATAGGTGCCGTTGGAAAGTTCGGCTCCTGAGGGGGTAAGCCCTTCGAAGCAAGCAGAGCACCCAATATCGGGGCTGCTGGATTTGTTTTCGGTGGTGTAAACAGCCAGGCCCCAGCGGTTATAAATGGTGAGAACGTAATCGTAGCAGTAGTTAAAACCTTGCTTAAGTTCTTCAAAATCCAATTTATCGTTGTTGGCAACCGTGGGATCCAAGATTAAGACATTGGGAAGCTCATTCAGAACAATGGGCCCAACCACATCAATGTTCATGGTGGTATCGATTCGGCAGCCGTTGGTGTCCGTAACTTCTAGGGTTGCTTCTTGGGAACCTGGGGCGGGATACACGAAAAAGAGGGTATCGGGTCCAAGAATCACCGTGTCGCCGGCAGCACCTGGGAGCGTCCATTTGGCGTACAAATTGCCAGAACCGCCGGTGGAGGCGTTGTAGAGCAAAACCTCATTAAAGCAGATGGGCATGTAATCGATCAGCGGTTGAATTCCTGGGAAAACATCAAACTGCAGTTCGATGGAATCGCGGCAGCCGCTGGAGGATTCCAAGGCCAAGGAAAGCGTATGTTGTCCTGAGGTTAAGAACACAAAATTGGGGCTAAAGGAGGAGGAGGTTTGGTTGCCACTGGGGCCGTTGGCTTCCCAATTAATGATGTTTAGAACATCGGGGGCATCAACGGTGGAATTATTAACCAGAACAATGGGTTGCCCAATGCAAACGTCTTCCACCAGCACATCGGCAATGGGGCTGGGCAACACCGTAATGTTGCGCGTAGCGCTTCGTACGCAGCCTTCGTCAGAAACAGCGGTTACCTTGACCGTAATGGTTCCCGACTGAGTGAACTGGTGGGTATTGTTTTGAATGCCAGTAGTGGTATCGGTTTGTCCTGAGTTGTAGAAATCCCATCGCAACGAATCGACGGTAGAACTAAATCCAGGGGGATTGTTCATGTTCGCATTCACGTTGATGTTGGCTTGGTCAAACTGACAAATTTGGGTAGGGTTTAAGGTCAGCGAAATAGAGGGATTGGGATTGAGCCTGAGAATGAGAACGGTGTCGTGTTCGCAGCCTCCGGCACTTATAACCTTAAAAGGGACGGAATATTGCCCTGCAATAGGATTTGGGAAAAGGACATCGCCGGTGCTGCTGATTGTTTCAAAAACTCCGTTGTTGTCGTAATCAAATTGATAGGAGGAGATTCCGCCTGAAGGGGTAGAGATGGAACCCGTAATTGGGATTTGTGTACCTGCGCAAACGGGCGAGGTGAAGGAAGCCATGGCGGTGGGCAAATCCACGACTTGCACACAGATGGTATCGCTGCAGGTAAGCCCCGAGGTATCGGCCAGGGTAACGATAATGCAGGTATCGTTCATCAGCGCTAGAAGGGTATCGGAACCAACTTGACCTGGAGGGCCAGTTAGGCCGGTTGACCAGGTCATGGTAGAAAGCGAACCGGCGTTGATTACGATGTTATCCATTCCCCAGTTGTCGCAGCAGGTTCCTGAGGAGAACTGTTGAATCCAACGGAAACGGGTTGATGTGGTTTGAGCTGCGGGGGGAATGGGGATGGCCACTGTATTCCAAACGGTGTAAGGTGTTTGTCCGTTGGCGACTCCGTTTGTGGTGTTGGGGTTTTGGGGGAGTTGAAAGCCCCCGGGCGAGAAATAGGTAATGGGCACCCAAGTACCGCCGCTGTTGATGGAATATTGCAGTTCGAACCCTTCGTTGGCTTGATCGGGACCTTCACAAGGGGAAGTTCCTCCTTGTGGGGACATCACGAATTCAAAGTCAATGGTTCCACCGCCAGAAACATCCAAATCAACCGTTTCAATCATGGGCGTACCGGATGAGGTAGCGGCCCAATAGTACGAAGTGTTGTCGGGGGAGGGCCCACAAGGGGCAGTAAATTGAGCTTGCCCGGTGAACGACCAACCTGGAGGCATGGTGCCTGTGTTGAAATCAAAACTATAAGAACCCTGGGTTTGGATGGCGCCGGTAGCGATAAAAATGGCGTTTTCGCCTTTGCAAAGGGGGTTTTGGACCGCTGATACGTTCACATTGCACACTTGAGCCGAGAGGGCTCCAGTATGCAATCCAAACATGGTACAAACTGCCCAAATGAGATGACGGTGTAGCCTCTTCATTCGGTGGAATTTTTGGTATTACTGGATAACCAAGTTTTGCAATTCGTACCGAGTGTAATCGGAGTAATTAACTTGATTCATGTATTTCTGAAAAACGGACAGTTTGCCATCTTCGGGGCGTTGAAAATTGCAATCGGCCTCGATGGTTTGCCCAGCGGGAATGGTGATGGAGAAATCGTATTCGGAGTTGGAGCAAGTACGGCATTGGTTGTCGTAAAAGCAGGCCAAGCGATACGAAACAGCAACCGGTTGGGCTGTTTTGTTGACGATTTTCAACAGGGTATATTGAAGATCTAGGCCGGCAGCCGTATTTGGGCACACCACATCGGTTTTTTCGTAGATATCTACTTTAGCATGGCCATGGACTAGATTCCAGGAAGTTTGAGCCGTTAGGGTCAGGGGAAAAGCTAGGACTAAGGTAAATCCAGCAAAAGCAGAAAGGGTTTTGAAAAAATTGTTCATGTTTTTTTTCTTTAGGGTACTAAGGTAAGAAAAGGAGTTTAAAAAATCAAAACTTAGAATGTTAATCGAAAATAAGACCGCCCTGGGGTTAAAATGCTGCACGATAAAAAAAAGAGGCGTGGCGGGGCCTGGTTTTAGATGAAATGGGCGGTAACAGAATCGGTGCAGTTTTTCAGGTCGCTGGGCTTTCCTTGAAAAAGGACACAACCGCCTTCAGGCCCGCCTCCGGGTCCTAGGTCAATAATCCAATCGGCCATTTTCATCACTTCGGTATGGTGTTCAACAACCACAATGCTGTGTCCGATTTCGATTAGAGCCTGAAAAGAGGCCATTAATTTTTTCACATCGTGAAAGTGGAGACCTGTGGTGGGTTCATCAAAAATGAACATGGTTTTACCTGTGGTGCTGCCTTTCGACAGAAAGCTAGCCAGTTTAACCCGCTGAGCTTCTCCTCCGCTTAGGGTTGAGCTGGATTGTCCCAATTTAACATAGCCTAGACCGACGCGTTGCAGGGGGCTCAACTTTTTCACGATTCGATCGCCTTGTGGGGTACCGGCAAAAAAGAGCATGGCTTCATCGACGGTCATTTCAAGCACATCGTGGATGTTTTTGTCTTTGAATTTGGATTGGAGCAGATCGTCTTTAAACCGTTGGCCTTGGCAATCGTCGCAGCGCAAGGATATATCGGCCATAAATTGCATTTCAACGGTAACTCTGCCTTCGCCTTCGCAGGTTTCGCAGCGTCCGCCTGGCACATTAAAGCTGAAGGCGGCCGATTTAAATCCCATGGTTTTAGACATGGGCAAATCGGCGAACAAAGACCGTATTTCATCGTAGGCCTTCAAATAGGTAACGGGGTTTGATCGGCTGGATTTACCGATGGGATTTTGGTCAATAAGTTCAACCGATTGCAGGGAAGCAATGTCTCCAAAAATAGAATCGTGCTGACCTGGTTTTTCGGCAGATTGTCCAAGTTGCCTTGCCAAAGCGGGGTATAAAATTTTCTTAATTAAGGAGGTTTTTCCGCTGCCGCTTACCCCTGTTACAATGGTTAGTACTTCGAGGGGAATCTGCACATCAACCTGTTTCAGGTTATTGGCCCGGCACCCTGCCAATCCAATAAAGCGTTTCCAAGGTCTGGATTTAAAAAATACGCCAATGGATTCCTCGTTTCGAAGATATTGAGCTGTCAGGCTGTTCGACTTTTTCTTCAGTTGGGGGAAGGTTCCTGAGAATACGACTTCTCCCCCCAGGTATCCGGCTTCGGGTCCCATATCGATCAAATGGTCGGCAGCCTTCATAAAATCGGCATCGTGTTCAACCACAATGCAGGTATTCCCTTCGTTTCTTAATTGTTGAATAACGGCAATGAGGCGTTGGGTGTCTCTGGGGTGTAGGCCAATGCTGGGTTCGTCTAAGATGTACATCGAACCCACCAAGCTGCTTCCAAGTGAGGTGGCTAGATTGATGCGCTGAGACTCCCCACCTGACAAGGTATTTGACACCCGATTTAGGGTTAAATAGCCTAGTCCTACGTCTTCAAGGTAACCTATTCTGCGTTTGAGTTCCAACAGGATTCGACCGGCCACTTTAGTTTGGTACTCGTCCAGAATCAAATTTTCAAAGAACAATTTAAGTTCTGAAACGGTTAGCAGGACCAAATCCATGATGTTTTTTCCGTGTACCTGCACATATGAGGCATCTTTTCGAAGTCGAGTACCCCGGCAATCTCCGCATTCGGTGTAACCTCGGTACCTTGATTGCAAAACGCGGTATTGAATTTTATAGAGGTTTTCTTGAACCATCTTAAAAAAGTCATCAATGCCAGAAACCAATGTCGATCCTTTCCAAAGCAGGTTTTTCTGTTCTGGAGAGAGCGTCTTGTAGGGTGTATGTACGGGGAAACCTTCGGCCAGGGCGGCCTTCATAAAATAGGTGTTCCATTCCGAGAGTTTTTCGCCCTTCCAGCAGGCCACGGCGCCTTCGTACACAGACAAGGACGGATTTGGAATTACCAGGTCTTCATCGATTCCTAAAACGCGTCCAAAGCCTTCGCAGCGTTTGCAGGCTCCAAAAGGATTGTTAAAGCTAAACAGATTTAAACTAGGCGACTCAAAAAGCAGGCCGTCCAGTTCTAGCTTATCGTTCCATTCGTTTTTTTGTTCTGCTTTTTCGTTTTTCAACACATAGGTAAAGGCCGTACCGTTTCCCTCCAGAAATGCATTTTCGGTATATTCTGCAACCTGCTGCAGGGCATCTTCGCCATCTGCACGCATCCTTCCAATGAACAATTCAGGCAAGGGAATTGGAGCCTGATCTAAATCGAGTTCATTTAACTTAATCAGCTGCCCCATTACCACAGCCCTAGAAAAGCCTTGTTGCATTTTCAAGGAAAGCGTCTCGGCCCAAGTTCTCCCTTGTACGCTAGGCCAAGGCGAGGCAATCCAGAATTCGTCGCTCGATTCGAGTTCCTTGAAATGGGCTACAACGTCGGCTACGTTGTTTCGCTTTACTGCTTGCCCTGAAACCGGCGAAATGGTTTGCCCTATGCGGGCAAACAGCAATTTAAGGTAATCGTAAATTTCGGTCGAGGTTCCCACTGTGGAGCGGGGATTGCGGGAAATCACCTTTTGCTGAATCGCAATAGCCGGAGATATTCCTTGTATCCAGTCCACATCTGGCTTATCAAAGCGCCCCAGAAATTGTCGGGCATACGAAGACAAGCTTTCTACATACCTTCTTTGGCCTTCGGCGAAAAGGGTTTCAAAGGCCAAGCTTGTTTTTCCTGAACCGGAGACCCCTGTTATAACAATGAGTTTATCGCGTGGAATGGCTAGGTCCACATTCTTTAGGTTGTGCACCCGGGCTCCCTTAATCAGAATATACTCTTGTGGATTTAAGGATTCTACATCAACGTTCAGGGCCATTCCAGCAAAATTAGGGGCAATTCAAAAAGAAACCATTGACACTCGAAATGGTTTAGACCCGGTTGCAAACAGCCGGTTCAAACCAAAACAAACCATGGGTGCAAAGATAGTGGATTCCCAACGCGTTCTACAGGCGGCGAACAATACCTTCCATGCCATTTATTTCAATGCGGTCTCCATCTTTCAGTGCAGAACAAATTCCAGAGATTCCCACCACAGCTGGAAGGCCATACTCCCTTGCCACCACCGCTCCATGGGAAAGGGGGCTACCCATTTCGGTTACCATTCCCTTCACTACTCCATAATATGGAGTCCAGCCAATGTCGGTAAAGCCAGACACCAATATGTCATCGGCTTCAAGTTTAGCGGCATCGGCGGGAGTTTTAACCAGCCGAACCCGGCCTGTTGCGATACCTGGACTAACAGGCACCCCCAGCCATTCGTTTTCGTTGGTCGAAATGGACTTTGACGCAAAAAGAGGGAATGGTTTTCCGATCAGTACATCGGAAAAACTAAGCTTGCTGCAGAGCTCGTAAGCTTCCTTTCGACGCTCAACCTGCTTCTTCAGCGATTGCCCAGATTTTGAGGCGGCCTGTATTTCTTTGGTCAGCAAAAAGAAAACGTCTTCTTCCTTGTCAATAATTCCTTGGTTGCTCGCCCATGTTCCCCATTGCCTAAATCCGGTTTTCAATCGACTTAAAAGTTTAATGCTCATTGCCTTAGACTTCTCCCTATTGATTACGCTTTGCCTAGCCTGCCTTAAAAAGTAGTTCAGAACAAGCCCCTTTGGCTGATGTGCGGCCCACCCGGAATCAGATTCCTTGGTTGAAAAGGTTTTATTGGCGTCCCCCCGTTCGGGTATGGCCATCAGTTGCAGCAGCAAATGAGCCAGAGACTCCAAATCCTGAGCCCAAGAAGGGGTAGAAAGTTCAGCTTCACGAATGCCGCGGTGTCCATGCCTCAGAATAAATTCATGCCAGGCTTGTTGAAGATCGGCCGGTGCTTTTTCCTGCAGCCAATGCAGAAGTCCATCGGCCGTCCCATCGAAGCTGTTTGAAACCTGGTTTTTTATCTGTTCCGCTAGGTTTTGCAGTTTTGAAAGGGGGTCTGCACTTTCCACGGAACCAATTCCGGTCAACCAAGTGTTGGCCAATCCTTGTGCCGATTGCCGATCTAGCTTTAGTTTGGCCATAATGGTACGAACCAGAGCGGTGTAATTTGAGCCTGAACTGCTTGAGGTGGCGAAATGATGGCAAAAGCCTAAATCCATGACACGTCTGGCCTCTTCGAGCTGTTCCACTAAGATGGGTGCTTCCATGGACCAGTTGGGGGCGGGTTGGGCGCACATGGTTTCCAGTTGTTTTAGTCGGGACTTGGCTGAAATCAGATAGCGAAGCTGACCGACAAAGTTCAAAACAGCTTTAAATTTATTTACCTGCAGAGGAATTGGCTCCAATCCGAGCGAGCGCCCCACAATAGACAATTCAATGTTGTCGCGTTGATTCAACGCTGTAAATCGGCAAAAGTCGTACAGGTTGGTTAAATTAAAAAACAGGCGGTAATAATAGGTTTGAACATACCTTCTTTCTGCCTGCGGATTGGGCTTAGGCACTCCCGATCTCGATGCGAAATCGATGAGTCCGGCATCAATGCTAGCCCCAAAAATCTCGGCGGTGAGCGGCGTAACAGCTCCGGGCATCATTTCCCCAATGTTTCCTAGGGTAAAAAGGGAATTGAGGGCTTCTCCATCGGTTAATTGAGCGTCCAATTCATGGGGATTGACCACGTCTAGGGTGGTAATTGGCCTCATTTGAAGCCAAAAAAGGGTTCCCTGGGCATCAATGGCCCATTCCAAATCGGCCGGCATTCCTAAAAGTTGTTCTGCCTGTTTTGCCCCCTTCCAAAGTTCTTCAATAAAAGGAAGAAAGGCATCGGGAAGTCCATGGCCATCGGGGGGCACTCCCTGTTTTTCGCCCCAACAAGGCAGGTGTACAGAATATCCGTTCACTTCTCCACCAACCAAGGCCTCGGCATCTCCGGCTACGCAAGAAAGCAGCATGCGGTCCTGTAATTTTGAAACTGGATCTACCGTAAACAAAACTCCGCTCCAAATGGGTTCAACCATGGTTTGAATGACAAGGGGTAAATTCCCGTCGTCTTCCATTTTTATTCCACCCTTTTGGGCATACAATTCCACTCTGCTGTTGTTGGCCTGGGCAGTGATTTGGATGGCGGCCTGCCGAACCGCTTCTGGCTTGGGCAGTACGCGCAATATGGAATGGTATTGCCCGGCAAAAGAATGTACAGCTCCATCTTCGGCAAGGCCGCTGGAGCGAACAGCAAGGGGTGCAGTTGGCATTCCGGCAAGCCAGTCCATCACCTGCACATCGGTTTCCTCTTCCAGCTTCCACCCAAAAAAAGGAGGCACCCTAAATCCGGCTTCTTTCAGTTTCACCAAGCCATTAAACTTGCCGCCAGCCAATGGCTGAGCCCTATTGCTATTAAAAAACACGCCTTACTTGTTTAATTTAAAACCCCGTTCCAAAATTCCGAAATAGCGATCCCCTTTCCAATCGAACCAACCATAGCCTTCTTCAATTCTATATACCGAATCCATGGTAAAAGGAAACAAACCCAGGGTTTTAAAATCGATGCGTTCTGCATGTGCATCGTGCATGCCTGCCAAATCAAAACTTCCTGAAGTCGATGCGATTGGCGAATCTGGGCCATTTACCAAGCAAACTGCCTCTTGGTTTGGCCGAGAAATATAGCCAGCACGCAGGGTGGGTAGCCCCTTGAAATGAATCAGGGACAAATTAAACCCTTGGCCCCGGTCATTAAACCCGGTGAACCAAGAATGCGAATCCCATTGATGCCAGTTGCGTTCGCCTCGACTGTGGTCGCGGGCACCGACGCCTTCTAAAGCACATTGAATGCCAGCCCATGACAATTCGCCTTTCCACCTTCCTGCCTGTTCGATGTGCTCTGTCTTCATGGATTTCAATGCCTTAAAGGAATGTGAATTCCAGGACATAGAAGCCAAGGCATTGGCAATTTGATTTTTATCTCTGAGGCTAGCAAAGTCAAAAATGGGGGTTATTGGGCTAAAAAGTAGAGAAGCATGCAGTTTCTGTGCCGGAAAATCCACGTTAATTTGCCAAGAACCCGATGGTTGTGGAACAAAAGAAAGCCCCTCGACGCCCAAATAAATACCGGGCAAAAGGGCGGCGGTTCCTTCGATGACCAAGGGAGTTAAATCGGGCATGTATAAACCAAACCAATATTCACAAAATCCATTTTTTCTGAGGGCCAGTCGGCTAACCAAAGCAGTCCCGCTCGAATTTCTCAAATAAAAGTAAAAGCTATCGGTTCCAGAGTCCTGAATAGGAACTTGGGGCAACTCCCCCTGGGGAAATGCCTGCCCATGTTCGCGCCCCAACATCAAATTGCGGGCAATCCATCGTTTTAACATGCCGCAATATACATAGGTCTGCTTATATTTGCCACATGTTTTCATACCGCTTATTTGGATTTTTTGGGATTGTGATGCTGTTTGCCTGCGGCACCGTTATGAACCCACGAATGAGCAGGCCTACGGTTCAGTATTATTTGGGCGACGAAAACACCGCGGCGCTGACAGCCGATTCTACTGTACAGGCAAATTCATGGGTGCTGATAGCGCAGCAAACTGGAAATCGCCGCTTTGCTAGGCTGGTAAAGGGCTCCCCTTCTTTGATCTCGCTTGATTCATTGTTCAAAGACAGTGCTTGGGTAAAAGTCCCCTATGGCAGCATTTGGTCGGGCAGGTTAAATCGCTTAGAGCGCAGAGCCGGGCACGGAAAAAAAGACCGGCTGTTGCCCAAGTTAAATCCTGGGAATCTGCATGTTTTTGGTTTCGCCGAAAAACGTTTTAAGTGGGCCTTAGGCCTCAATCAATCCGTTTCCTTGCAAGAAGGGCGCTTTCGTTTTTCCAACTACAAAGAGGTGAATAGGGGCATTGAATGGGACGTGGAATCGCAGATCATTCGGGTTAAGGTTAAAAACAAGACCGACGAACCGATTCGCATTTGGGAACCCAACGTACGGGAACGCTTTCAGGTAGAGGCACTGGGCCGGGGGAAAAATCGAATCCACGTCTTTTGGGCCGACTCGACCTTTCAAACCAACTATTTAAGCGTTCAAGAGCTGCAACCCAAAAAAGAAACCATTGTGTTGGAAATGCCCTTGGATAAACTACTGGGGGCTAGCCCCGCCGGCCGCTGGGTCAAAAAAAACGAAGCCGAACGACCGGACGTAGCAAAAGGCGACAGAATAATACCCGAATTGTTGATTTGGGTTAACCTGAATTACCGAGGCAAATCTAGGGTAAGCCCTATGCTTCGGATTCCACTCTCGCCCACTGTATTCCCCGCCCCTTTGGCCCAATAAACCGGACTCAACGTCCTACGAATTGCAAGCACTTTCATGAATGTATTAACTGTTGAACACGTATCTCGTTCCTTTGGCGAACGCAACATTTTAAACGACATCAACTTTGGGTTGGCAAAAGGAGAGAAAAAAGCCCTTATAGCCAAGAACGGAGCTGGAAAATCGACCCTAATGAAAATTATGGCCGGCTTGGAAACTCCAGATAAAGGACAAGTTGTGGTGCGCGACGGCATTCGGGTGGGATTTTTGCACCAAGAACCCAATTTTGACCCTGAAGCTAGCCTAGTAGAAGTCATGCTGCCGCGAAATGGCCTCTATTTTGAAGTCATTTCCCGATACCGAGAAGCGATGCTCGATGGCGAAACCCAATCCTTGGCCAAGGCCGCCACCGACATGGACAACCTTCAAGCTTGGGAAATAGAAGCACGCATGCAAGAAGCTGCATCTAAATTGGGCCTTCCTGACCTGCGCGTAAAAGTAAACAGCCTATCGGGTGGGCAAAAACGCCGCTTGGCTCTGGCCGGAATGCTATTGGAGCAACCCGACCTGCTTCTGCTCGACGAACCGACCAACCACCTAGATATTCCAATGATTGAATGGTTGGAAGATACCCTGTCTTCCTCTTCCTTAACTTTATTGGTGGTTACCCACGACCGGTACTTTTTAGACGCCGTTTGCAGCGGCATCTTAGAACTAGACCAAGGAAAACTATTTTCCTATCAAGGCGATTACGCCAATTTCTTAGAAAAAAAAACAGAACGGCACCTGGCTGAAGACAGCGAAGCGGCAAAAAATAGAAATAAATTTTCTACTGAATTGGAATGGGTCAGGCGCATGCCAAAAGCCAGAAGCACCAAGTCTAAAAGCCGATTAAATGCCTTTGAAACGCTAAAAGAAAAAGCCCGATTCCGCCGCAACGATTCTCAACTGGAATTGCAAGTACCCATGAAACGATTGGGCAGTAAAATTCTTGAAGCCATTAAAATCAGTAAAACCTTTGGAGATAAAAAACTCTTTGAGGGCTTTTCTTACAGCTTCCGAAAAGGAGAACGCATTGCCATTGTGGGCGATAATGGAACAGGGAAAACAACCATGCTGAAAATTCTAACCGGACAGATTCCAACCGATACCGGGAAAGTGATTGTAGGCGAAACTGTGGAATTTGGGTACTTCTCGCAAGACAGTGCAGAACTTCCAGGAGACAAACGCATTATTGAATATGTAAAAGAAACAGCCGAATACTTTGACAACCAACGGAAAGGAAGGGTAACGGCTTCGCAGCTGCTTACCCGCTTTGATTTTCCGCCTTCGGTTCAATACACCTATATTTCAAAATTAAGCGGAGGCGAACGCAGGCGGCTGGCCCTTTTGTATATGCTGCTGCGCCAACCCAATTTCTTGATTCTGGACGAACCAACCAACGACCTAGATGTGCTGACGTTGCAAAAATTGGAGGAATACCTGGACGATTTCGCCGGGTGCATTATTATGGTATCGCACGACCGCTTTTTTGTTGACCGCATCGCAGACCAATTGCTCATTTTGGACGGAAATGGAAACGCCTCCATATTTGGAGGCTCTTTCACCGCTTTTCGAGAACAACTCCTAGCCGAGCCATCCCCCTCGGCTGCTCAATCAAAGGGGTTAGAAAACGAAAAAGAAAACCCGATTCAAAAAACAAAAGCCAAACTCAGCTACCAGCAAAAACGGGCCCTTGAATTGCTGCCTAGCGATATAGAACAACTGGAACAGAAAAAAAAGGGGCTGGAAGAACAACTCAGCAATCCCACGGCTTCTTACAACGAACTGAAGCAGTGGAGTGAAGCCCTGGCAACCTTGAATGCAGAATTGGAAGAGAAAATACTCCACTGGATGGAGCTCGATGAGTTGGCCTCAGGAATTGCCGATGGTGCCTAAAGACAAAAGATCAACTAACCACAGATTTAAAATCAGAGGTGGTATGAAATACAATTTCAGGGTAGTCTTGCCTGGCCATGTTTAATAGAAACCCTGAGGGAGCCAGAAAAACAGGGTTGTTGTCTTTGTCAAGACCTATGTTATCGGCTTTTCTGCGCAAAAATTCTTCCAACCTACTGGGCTGATCGGTGGTCATCCAACAGGCTTTGTGAAAGGCCATGGCCTGAAATCGGCAGGCGGCTTTGTATTCGTGCTCCAACCGATACTGAATGACTTCAAATTGAAGTTCTCCCACGGTTCCTATCACTTTTCGGTTGCCTGGCTGCAATCTAAAGAGTTGAGCCACCCCTTCATCGGTTAATTGCTCTATTCCCTTTTCAAGCTGTTTGCTTTTCAAGGGGTCTAAATTTATTAACTCCTTAAAAATTTCAGGCGAAAAGCTGGGGATACCTTTGTAGTAATAAGAGCCCCCTGAGGTCAGGGTATCGCCTATTTTGAAATTCCCTGAATCGTACAATCCAATTACATCGCCCGGAAAGGCCTGGTCAATAATTTCCTTGTCTTGAGCCATAAAGCTGGTGGGATTGCTAAACCGCATCTGTTTTTGCTGCCGGACGTGGGTGTAAAACTCATGCCGGTTAAAGGTGCCTGAAACAATGCGTAAGAAAGCAATTCGGTCCCGATGCCTCGGGTCTAAATTGGCGTGAATTTTAAAAATAAATCCGCTAAAAGATTCATTCTGGCTTTCTACAAATCCCTCGGTCGATTCCCTGCCCCTAGGTGTTGGAGCCAATTCAATAAAAGAATCCAACAATTCCTGAACTCCAAAATTATTCACGGCCGAGCCAAAAAACACGGGAGCCAATGCCCCTGAAAGGTAACGTTCTACCGAAAAAGGATCGTACACTCCAAGAATCAAATCTAAATCTTCCCTCAACTGAGCTGCATCTCGCTCGCCCAATTCAACATCCAAGGCGGGGTCCTGCAAATCTGAAAAGGAACGAAGATCATCTGATATTCCAGTTTTATTGGGACTAAACAAATTCAATTGCCGGCGCATGATGTTGTAAACACCCTTAAATCGGTTGCCCATATTGATGGGCCAAGAAAGAGGCTGAACCTTGATGCTGAGCTTTGTTTCCAGTTCATCGAGCAAGTCAAAAGGGTCTTTGCCCTCCCGGTCCATTTTATTGATAAAAACAATGACCGGAGTATCGCGCATTCTGCACACTTCCATTAACCGTTCTGTTTGGGCTTCGACTCCGTTCGCCGCATCAATAACCAAAATAACGCTGTCCACAGCGGTTAAGGTGCGGTAGGTATCCTCGGCAAAATCCTTGTGGCCGGGGGTATCCAACAGGTTTATTTTAACGGATTTGTATTCAAATCCCATTACAGAAGTGGCAACCGAAATACCGCGCTGCTTCTCGATTTCCATGAAATCGGAGGTGGCGGTTTTGGTGATTTTATTTGATTTAACAGCACCCGCCGTTTGAATGGCTCCTCCAAAAAGCAGCAATTTCTCGGTGAGCGTCGTTTTCCCGGCATCCGGGTGAGAAATAACGGCAAAAGTCCTTCTGCGCAACAATTCTTCTTTCAATTTCATGCTAAAATGGGATTGCTGTTGTTGATTCGTGCGTAGAACCCGCTGAACGCACATTCAGATTGGAATTGGGGTAACTTTTGAAATTTCCAAGGCCCATTAATAGGATGGGTTTTCGATTCAATCATGGTCAATAGTAAGGGGGGCTGTTTGAACAATCGGCCCTTGGGGTTAAAAAACATAG